>MPLZ02164889.1_pt1 | contig 11071 bp, 10 predicted proteins | sample 1617311 | NCBI WGS metagenome assembly MPLZ02 (sample SAMN05944806, study PRJNA350692) | marine metagenome | biome: marine; feature: ODZ; material: water; isolation source: 160 m water sample filtered on 0.2 um supor filter | place: Pacific Ocean | collected 2012-04-08 | depth 160m m
GATGACTACGCGACCGCCCAGATCCTCTCGCATCGCGGGCACGACCTCGAGTCCCTCGCCGCGGCCTGGTACGCCGGCCCGGCCGCGCTCGCTCGGCTCGACGCACCCCCGCCGGAGATGCTCGCTGAACTCATCGGCCTCGCCCTCCGCCCCTCTCTCCGCCGCTGTGCCGACGCCTTCGGTCGAGCTGTCGATTGGAGTTCCTGGCGGCGGGGCCGCTGCCCACTCTGCGGCGGTGAGCCGGAGTTGGCGACCATCACCCCAGACGCGCAGCGGCTGCTCATCTGCGGGCGCTGCCACGCGCGCTGGCCGTTCCACGACTACGCCTGTCCACACTGCGACAACGCGGACAAGGCCCGGATCACCTCGTTCGCGAGTCGTGACGGCCGCTATCGGCTGTATGGGTGTGACGGGTGCCGGCGGTACCTCAAGGCCTACGATGCGCGTCAGGGCACGCGACCCGCGCTCGTCCACGTCGACAGCATCGCCACCCTGCCGCTCGACGCGGCGGCCCTGCAACGCGGCTATCAGGCGTAGCGCCCGCGGCCCGCGCGACGAGCGAAAGCCGAGGAGCGCGCAGTCCGTGGGGGTGGGGCCCGTGCGCGTCTGGAAGGGATGTTACTCGGCGAGTCGCGTGTTCAGCCAGCCAACCAACCGCCGGGTCTCGAGAAACCGTGCCGCGTTGCTCCGCGTGCCGAGCACGACGACGGCCACCAACTCGCCCTGCGGCAGCTGCACCAGTGCCGCTAGGCAATACCCGGCTCGCCGGATGAATCCGGTCTTTCCGCCCCAGACGTTGATGTCGTTGTCCAGGAGCTTATTGGTGTTACGGATCCGAACCCGGCGCCGGTTCGTAGCGATCCGATGTTCGCGCATCCGCATGATCTGCGCTATCTGCTCGTTGCCCGCCGCGTAGACGATCAGTCTCGACAGGTCGTACGCTGACGACACGTTCCCCGCGTCGAGCCCCGACGGATCGGTGAAGACCGTTGCGCGCAGCCCCAGGCCGGCAGCCTTCGCGTTCATCCGATCGATAAAGCCCTCGGTCCCCCATCGCGACACGCGCGCGAGCGCTCGCGCCGCACCGTTATCCGAGGCGATCAGCGCCAGGTGGAGCAGGTCGTCGACCTGCAGTTGTTCGTTGCGCCGCAGATACGTCGTCGATGCCCGCCGCACGTCGGAGCTAGCGACGGTGACCTGGTCGGACAGATCAGGGTCGCTCTCCAGGAAGACGACCGCCGTCATGACTTTCGTGATGCTGGCGATCGAACGCTGCACGTCGGAGTTCTCCTCCCAGAGCACTTCGCCGCGAATCGGGTCGTACACGATGGCCGCCGCCGCCTGCACGTCGGGCACCAGATCGCCGTACTCGTTCCGCTTGACGCGGGGTTGCGCCGCGCCCGACTGCGCCGGCTCGGCAGTGAGCAACTCGCCAGGGCCCGCGGACGCGGCCACGCCTGGCGCGGCGACCACGGCAGCAATCAGACTGGGCAGGAGGATACGAACGATGGCTTGGGGCATCACGACGGTCGACAGTCTACACGCGCGGCGCAGGCACCTCGATCGTGGCTGATGTGCGAATCAGAACAGCGCGCATTGTAACACGACTATCTGTACGGACCGCGCAAGACTTGACACCCACTGGGTTCTGCTGGGACGCTGGTTGCGCACATGGGCGGACGTCGCGGCGTGCCGAAGCCGTATGCGAGCTTGCGATCCACCGGCGGCGCGTTGCGGTTCCACTATGGTGACGCGCTCGATCTCCTCGCGCGTCTACCCGCCGGCTCGATCGATGTCATCGTCACCTCCCCGCCCTACAACCTCGGCGTCCGCTACCGCTCGTATCGCGACACGCTGCCCCAGGCGCGTTATCTGGATTGGACCGACGAATGGATCGCCGCCGCCGCTCGCGTCCTCGCGCCGCAGGGGTCGCTCTTCCTCAACGTCGGCGCGACGCCGAAACGACCGTGGACCGCGCTCGACGTCGCGCAGACCGCCCGGCGCCACCTCGAGTTGCAGAATGTCATCCACTGGGTCAAGTCGATCGCCATCGACCGTGAGGCCGCCGGCGCCCGCGCCGGACTCGCGCGCGATCTCGCCGTCGGACACTACAAGCCAATCAACAGCGAACGCTTCCTGAACGACTGCCAGGAGTTCATCTTCCACTTCACGCCCGAGGCTCGCACGCCGCTCGACCGCCGCGCCATCGGCGTCCCGTATCAGGATCCCTCGAACATCGCACGGTGGCAGGCCGGCGGCGGCGGGCTCCGTTGCCGCGGCAACACCTGGTTCATCCCCTACCAGACGATTCAGAGCCGCGACCGCGAGCGGCCGCATCCCGCGACCTTTCCCCCGAAGCTGCCCGAGTGGTGTATCAGGCTGCACGGCCTCGACCGCGTCCGCCACGTCGTGGATCCGTTCGTCGGATTGGGTTCCACGCCGGTCGCCTGCGCCCAGCTCGGCATCGGCTGTACGGGCGTCGACTTGGATCGGAACTATCTCGATGAGGCCGTCGCCCGAACGCGCGAGGCGCTGCGGGAACGGCGGCGGGCCGCCAGGTCGGCCGCATCGCGGGGCGGTCGGGGCGAGGGCTAGCGCGACGGCGGAGGCGGATTCGACGGCGATCCTGGTTCTTCCGGCTCGGCCAACTCGTAGGCGCTCCGTGACCAGACGTCGAGACCGTCGCGGGACACGTCGATCTCCAGTTGCCGCCGCCACCGTGTCGGGTCGCTGTTGTTGGAGTAGTACCCGACGACGTAATAGTCGCTGGTCTCGGCGTCGATCCGGCGCAGCGCCCCGTCAAAGTTGTTCGAATTCACTGTCGCGAACCCGCCGGTGGCTTCCGCGAGCGTCCGCAGACTGTTCTGCGTCTTGTTGACGTACTCCCACCACTGCCCCGGGTCGAGCTGGCCTTCCAGGTCGCCCATGTCGGCGCCGGCGATCAATCCCCTCGGGTCGATCGTGTAGAGCGTCGCGTTGGCCCGGTTCGCTGCGCGCGTCAGCCGGTGCAGGTGGTTCGACAGATCGAGGTCCGCGAATGCGTAGTTCGACTGCTCCATGAACGGGTTCGTCCGGACCCGACGTTCCATATCCTCGTACTGATCGAGGCGGAAGCGCCCCCCGCCGAACGTGTTGGCCTCGTCGAACCGCGATTGCTCGAACGGGTTGAGATCGTACCCGGCGCTGACGTAGACCACCGCTTTCCGGCGGTGCTGCACGCCCGACAGCGCCCTGACGAGATCCAGCGCGGTCGAGACGGCGACATTCGCGCGATAGAACAGCTCGCTCGGTCCCCGGCTCCCCTGCGGCCCACGGATGATGTCGGCCGGTGTCATCCCGTTGCCCATGATCCGGCTGATCGCCGAATCGAGCAGGTCGCGGTCGTACGTGAAATCGATGGCGATCGATGACGTGCCGCTCGACACGATGGCGAACAGGTCGCCCTCGTGCACGAGGTTCCTCGAGATCCGCTTAAACAGATCGCGAATTCGCGGCGTCTCGTCGGCCTCCATGTGCAGATCGTCGACGTAGAGCATGAAGACGCGCCCGGCCATATCGCTGCGCGGCCGCGCCGTGGGCAGAATGATCCCTTCAGCGACAGGTTCGGGTGCCGGCAGTTGCAGGTTGAACGCTCGACCGCCCTGAATCAAGACCAGCGAGGCGATCACCTGCCGCACTCCGTCCTCGCTGATGATGAAGTCGTCCTTCGTGAGGTCGGAGATGAACTGCCCCTCGCCATCCCGAACGATGACGTCGTTGGTGATGAGGGTGACGTCGGCGCGAAACGTCGGCTGCTCCTCGTCCGGAAACAGCGTCGGTGGGCCCTGCGCGAGTGCCGGCGCCGCCAGGGCGACCAGCGCCGCCACGGTCGCAACGAAGGGACCAAGACGCCCGTCGCGCCGCCGAAATCTGCCTGATTTCATGGCCTCATTATAGCAAGGCGTCTGCCGGACGGCCGATCGCCCAGGGACTTCATCTGGTTTGGACGTCTAGTCTTCCGACTCGGTCTGCGGTCCGGCCTTTCCACTCGGCGCCGGATCGGCATCGGATACCCGCTCCGCCCGAGGCTGACCGGTCTCGGCGGTCCCGCCGCCGTCGACCGGCGGCGCGGCAACGTCGCCCTCGGCCTGTCCGCTCCCCACCCTGCGCCTACGCGATCGCCGCGCCCCCCCACGACGGGATCGGCGACGGCGCTTCAAGGGACCTGGTGCTGATGGCCCGTCTGCGCTCGGCGTGTCCGCCGTCGCGCTTCCGGACCCGGACGTGGGATCCGCCTCCGGCTGCGCCTCCACGTTCGGTGCGGGCTCTGCCGCCGGCGGCTCCGCCACCTTGGCTTCTTCCCTCACCGCCGCCTCGGAGGCCGCACGCGCGGCCCGGCGACCTGCGGCCTCCTTCGAGGCCGGCACGACCTGCCGCCGCCGACGGTTCGTCCACCGCTCGGCATCGGCCGCCGGCGGTCGCTGACTGAGCAGGTCGGGCCAATCGAAGACGACCTCGGGGTAGGCCGCTTCGATCGACGCGATCGTCGCCTCGTCGAGAGCCGGCCGTCCGACCTGCACGCTCGGCGGAGACCGGAACCAGTACAGCAGCTGCGAGCGACTCCCTCGGCCGCTGCCGACTGTGTGCATCAGGAATGTACTGACGTACCCGCGACGATCGCGGGCAAACCGAAGGAACGGCATTGCTGCGGAACCCATGCATCCGGGCGCACCCTCGCGGGCGCGATCACGCGGACGCGCTCAGCGACGTGACGACCGCTTGGCCGGCGCCTTTCGGGCCGTCGACCGCCGCGAGGTCGTCGTCGCACGTGTTTTGGCGCGCCCGGCGGTCTTGCGGCTCCCCGCCGCGCGCGTCGTCTTCGACTTCGTCTTGCGAGCCGCGGCCACCTTCTTTGCCTTCGGCTTCGCTGTCTTCTTCCGACTTGCGGCCGCCCGGCCGCTCTTCGCGCTCGTCTTTGCCGTCTTTCTCTTGGCACTCGCGGCCGACTTCGCCCTAGATGCCGTCCGCGCCTTGCCCTTCCGGGCCGGCGCGCGATGTGCCATCGCGAAGCGCACCTGCGACCCGACCGTGTGATAGGTCCAGATTTCGTCGACCGTGATGCTCTTCTCGTCGCACAGCCGACGCGTCGCCTCGACGCCACCCGGCGGAACGTAGAGGTGAAACGGCGCCCGCACCCGCGCGAACGTCACCCACTGATCCATCGCCTCAAGGTGGTTGATCGACCCGTTGGTCTCCACCTCGATGACGGCGTGCAGCCGCCGCGCGCGGTCGTTGGTCGTCAGGACGAGATCGGGGAACAGCAGCCGTGGTCCGAACCGGAGCGGCGCCGCGGGCTCACCCGCAAGGTTGACGCCCACCTCGCACCGGCGCCGCCAGCGCGCCGCCAGCAGGCGGATCACGCGGTCGTGCTCGAACTGCTCCCGGACTGGTCGAACCAGAATCGGACTCACTCAGCCTCCGGCGGACGCTCGGCACGACCGCCCAAACCCTCAAAGGCTAGCATGAATCGGGGCCTCGAACCACACCGCGGGACCCCGAGGCCCTCGGTCGGACTCCCGACGACGCCGCGCTGGCGCAGCTCGCACACAAGGACCTGGCCCGCATCCTGAGCATCCGCGCCGAGCCTAGCCTCACCCGCGTCTATCGGTGGAAGCGCCGCAGCCCGCAGCTCGAGGTCGGCCACCTCAACCGGCTCGACGCGATCGACCGGCGGATCGAGGAGGTTCCGGGGCTCTTCTTGACGGGAAGCAGTTTCCGTAGCATCGGAATTCCCGATTGCGTACGGGAGGGGCGCGCCACGGCTCGACGGGCCGCCGAACGGACCGTGGGCGCAGCCGCCGCGGGTAAATCAGTGGGGTAAGGGTTGGGTCAGGCCGACTTGGCGACGGTTTCCTTGGCCTTCTTCGTCTTGGCCGTCTTTACCTTCGCCTTCGCCGCCTGCTTCGCCTTCACGGCCGTCTTCGCCTTGACCATCGCCGCGTCGGTCGCCTTCGTGGTCTTCGCCTTCGTGGTCTTCGCCTTCGTGGTCTTCGCCTTCGTGGTCTTCTTCCGCGCAGCGGTCTTCCGCTTCCGCTTCCGCGCGCCGGCCGGCGCCGGTTCGCTCGAGTGTTCGAGACGCGCGAGGCTGGTCAGGAACTTCTTGATGCCGTGCTCGTCGAAATCGATCCGGGTGTATGCGTCCTCGACGGCAATCACCGACCCCAACCCGTAGGTAGGCTCGGAAAGCCGCGAGCCGACGTCAAACCGCTTCCTCACTTTTGTTGCTCCAGGGGATTGCGCCGAATCCTACTCAAGCTTCGATCCATCTCTGTAAACTACACAGTAGCATACGTTTATTTCATTCGTCAACCCAACGGGGTATCATGACGACACGTTCCACCGGCCCCACCGTCTTATCGGATCAGCGATGCGTTCCATCCACATCATCGGGATGCCCCTCGACTTGGGCTCGGGGCGGCGTGGGGTCGACATGGGCCCGTCGGCGATCCGCATCGCCGGTCTCAACGAGCGCCTCCGCGCACTCGGCTACCCTCTCGTCGACATGGGCGACTTCGCCACGCCGATCCCGGAGACCAAGCGACCCGGCGACCAGCGGAAGAAGTACGTCCGGGAGATTGCCCGCGCCTGCCAGAAGGTACATCAGGCGGCCCTCGATACGCTGACGGACGGTGCGCTGCCTCTAGTGCTGGGCGGCGATCATAGTGTCGCTGCCGGCTCGGTCGCCGCCTCGGCCCTGTTCGCCCGCCGCCGCCGTCAGGGCCTCGGCGTGATCTGGGTCGACGCCCACGGCGACATGAACACACCGGCGACGACCACGTCGGGCAACGTGCACGGAATGCCATTAGCCGCACTGCTTGGCACCGAACCTCGGGAACTGGCAGAGATCGGCGGCGTGACGCGGAAGGTCAAGGCCGACCGGACCGTCCTCGTCGGCGTGCGGAACCTCGACGACCGCGAGCGTGACCTGGTCAAGGACTCGGGCGCCCACGTCTTCACGATGAAGGAGATCGATCGGAGCGGCATCGCGGCCGTTGCGGAACAGGCCCTGGCGATCGCCGGCGCCGGCAACGCCGGCATCCACGTCTCGTTCGACCTCGACGCCTGCGACCCATCCGCGGCACCCGGTGTCGGGACGCCGGTGAAGGGTGGCCTCAACTATCGGGAGGCCCACATGCTGATGGAGATGGTCGCCGACTCCGGCAGGCTGCGCGCACTGGATCTCGTCGAGGTCAACCCGATCCTCGACGTGCAGAACACCACCGCGCAGCTCGCCGCCGAACTTGCCCTCTCGGCGCTCGGTAAGAGGATACTCTAGTGGGGTCGATGCCGACGACAACCGCGACCTCGACGCGTAACCGTTTCCGCAGGGGCGCCGCCCTCACAGCACTCGCCCTCATCGCACCGATAGCCTGTGGTCGTGCGCCGGACCCACCGGACGCGCCTCCCACGGCGCCTCCGAACATCGTCCTCATCTACGTCGACGACCTCGGCTACGGCGATGTCGGCGCTTACGGCGCCGTCGCCGACCTGACCCCGAACATCGATCGCCTTGCGGCCGCGGGCCTGCGATTCACCGACGCGCATAGCTCGGCGGCGACCTGCACACCGTCGCGGTATGCCCTGCTGACCGGCAGCTACGCTTTCCGCCGGAACGCCGACATCCTGCCTGGCGACGCCCCGCTCCTGATCCCACCGACGAGCCGAACCCTCGCCGATCTTCTGGGCGACGCCGGCTACGCCACCGGCATCGTCGGGAAGTGGCATCTAGGGCTGGGTGACGGTGACGTCGACTGGAACGGTGCAATCGCGCCCGGACCGCTCGAACTGGGGTTCGACGATGTCTTCCTCATCCCGGCCACCGGCGACCGGGTTCCGACCGTCTACCTCGAAGGCAACCGGGTGGTCGACCTCGACCCCGCCGACCCGATCACGATCAGCTACGGCGACCCGATCGACGACGCCCCGACCGGTCGGTCGCATCCCGAACTGCTGCGCCAACCGGCCGACGACCAGCATAGCGACACGATCGTCGACGGCATCAGCCGCATCGGCTACATGGCGGGCGGCGAAGGCGCCCGATGGCGCGACCAGGAAATGGCTGACGTCCTGCTCGATCGCGCCGTCCGCTTCCTCGACGACCACCAGGCGGATCCGTTCTTCCTCTTCTTCTCGTTCCATGACATTCACGTCCCCCGGGTGCCCCACGACCGCTTCGTCGGCCGAACCGGGATGGGCTCGCGTGGCGACGCCATCGCGCAGATGGACTGGGTCACCGGTGAACTGATCAATGCGCTGCGAACCCGCGGCCTCGACGAGCGGACCCTCGTGCTCTTCACGAGCGACAACGGTCCCGTGCTCGATGACGGCTACGGCGACGACGCGGTCGAGGCGCTGGGCACCCACCAGCCGAGCGGCCCGTTCCGTGGCGGCAAGTACAGCGCCTACGAAGCCGGCACGCGCGTGCCTACGATCGCGTCATGGCCCGGGACGATCACGGCTCGGACATCCGACGCGCTGGTCAGCCAGGTCGACCTCCTCGCCTCACTCGCGCGGCTGGCGGACGTCCCACTCGGTCCCGGCGACGCACCGGACAGCGCCGATCTCCTCGACGCGTGGCTCGGGCAGTCAGACCAGGGACGGCAGGAACTGATCGAGGAATCGTTCACGCTCGCGCTTCGACGCGGCCGCTGGAAGTACATTCGCGCGGACGCTGCCGATGCCCAGACCTGGATCGCCGACGACAAAGGGATCGAGTCGGGCCTGCTCGACGTCGACCAACTCTTCGACCTCGAGCAGGACGCGCAGGAACGCGACAACGTCGCGGACCGCCGGCCCGAAGTCGTCAACGAACTTCGCACCGCACTGCAGCGCATGGTCGATGCCGCCGGCACCCGGCCGGGGTTCGAGGGATCCGACTGATTCGGTCCCCGACCCGCCGGAACTTCGGGCACAATAGACATCGCTCGACGACGTCGAGCGTACCCTTCCGGGGCCGCTAGCTCAGTGGTAGAGCACGTGACTTTTAGTCCGCAGAGCGGCTCGTTTCCCTGCGTGATCCCGCGATTCTCCTAACAATTCCACCTTCGCGCTTGGGTGGCGTTGGGTGCAATTGGCTGTCGCCTGACAGGCGTTGGGCACAATCTTGGGCACATCACCTGCCATCACCTCTTGCGCTATCTACTTCGGTCTATTTTAGAAGCGACCCCGGCGAATTTGTTCTAGCTATTCACCTGGGCGACTGCGATGAGCCTGGGGTTTCTACCCCTCGGGGCAGGCTCGTTTGGGGAGCACGCCAGCCTGTTCAGCGTAGGCTTGCTCATTCCGAAGGGAGGCATCCATGAGAATCCTGCTCTTGTCCCTCGTCCTCGTCGCCGGGGCCGTCCCCGTCGTCTCGAAGGGCGACGCCTGTCCTACAACCGTTCGGTCATAGGACGGCCTACGCAGCGCACCTACTCGCAGACGATACCGTCGTTGTCGCGGTCGTTCATGTAGGGATACGCCGGATGGCCACGTCGCACGGGCGCAATGCCGTGTCGGCGCGCCTCCGCACAGGTAATCCTGCCATTGCCATTATCGTCGTACCGTTGCAGTGCATCCGTCCCCCTGGGTGCTGGAGGCCGACGTGGCTGGCCACGCTCCACGCTGCCATCTCCACTCCCCGTCTCACAAACGATGCCGTCGCCATCGCCGTCTCGCATGTAGGGATAGGCCGGATGCCCTCGACGCACCGGGGCGATGCCGTGTGCACGGGCTTCCGCGCAGGTGATCTGGCCGTTGCTGTTGTCGTCCCATTGCGCGACATCATTCGGCAACGCAGGCGACACGGGGCGTCCAGGCTGAGTCGGCAGGCCATTCGCGGGGCTACCTCTACGAACCAGGGCTGTTGTCGTGCAGGAGGCCAGCACTCGCTCGAGCGTCTCGGCCTCTCGGCGGTCGATGGTCAAGCCGTATTCTTGGCGGACGCGAATGACCCGGTCCGCGAACCAACAGCTGTTCTGCGCCGGGAGCCAGTCGGCGGCGTCACGGTCGCTCTTCTGTGCACGATTCACCGCCGGGCTGGCAAGGGTCAGATTCAGGAGGTCCGTCGCAAACATGCGGCGCGTCGCAACCGTGGCGGCACACAACCCGCTGTCGTGCGCTTCGGATCTGGCAACGATATGCTCGATGTCGGTCTCACTTCTGCTCGTAAACGTGCGCCCGGTATACGGACTCCAGATCCCGCCGAGGCTCTCGATGATCTGTACTTCAACCGACTGCGGGTAGGCGTAGTCCGACGCCTCATAGGGGCTGCAACGTGACTCCGGGGCTAGGCGGAGATCTCGCCACGTTTGCGCTGTGAGCAGACTCGCGCCCCCTAGCAGACACGCCACCGCGAGGTAGAGCTGCAGCTTTGTCGGCTTCATGATCCTTCGGCATGCGGCAACGCTGCGCCCGGACATGACGTCCTCCAACGGATTCATCGGCTGGTCTTTGGTCGGAGTCTGACACAAATGCCATCCTTCGGCGGGCGAACCGTTGCAACTATTTCAACGCCCTTGGTACTAGAGCCGACGTTACCGGAACCATAGGCCGGCCCAGTCCTTGCAGCCTCTCACTGCATGGCTGCTCCCGAAGTGCTGTGGCGCCACACCCTGCTGGACGGGTCAGTCGCGCACTGTGTGCTGGCCCCTGCTCGGCCGGTCAACTTCGTGGTCTGGTATCTGAATGATGTGGTGCAAGGGGTGCGGGAGTTTGAGGATGTGGAGGAGGCGCGGGAGTGGGCTACGACGACACTGCGGCAGAAGAACAGTCACGCACGAGGGCGTTCGCCCAGCGTTGGGTCCGTTCTAGGCGGAGATCCTCGGAGCTCCAGAGCTTGATCAACTCAAGGCCTATTTCAGTTGTGAGAAAGGCCTCCAGCTCAATCGGGGTGAAGTCAGTAAAGTGCCGACCCGTTGCATCGATGCGTTCACCCACGCCCTCCTTGAAAGACATATAGCAGACGCCGCCGGGTCGAAGTGCGCGACGAATGCGGCGAATCGCGTCGGCAAGCCCCCTCCGTGGCACGTGAATCAGTGAGGCGCAAGCCCAC
>MPLZ02025442.1_pt1 | contig 11062 bp, 20 predicted proteins | sample 1617311 | NCBI WGS metagenome assembly MPLZ02 (sample SAMN05944806, study PRJNA350692) | marine metagenome | biome: marine; feature: ODZ; material: water; isolation source: 160 m water sample filtered on 0.2 um supor filter | place: Pacific Ocean | collected 2012-04-08 | depth 160m m
ATGGAAAATTATTAATTGAAGATTATAAAATCAGAGATTACATTAAAAAAAACATTGTTAACTCTGGAGTTTCCCAAGTTATTATTGAGAGGACAGCAAAAAGGTGTATTATATCCATTTATACATCAAGGCCAGGATTTGTTATTGGCAAAAAAGGATCTGATGCTGATAAGATAAAGAAAAACCTTTCAAAAATAACAAATAGCGAAATAAGTTTAAATATAAAGGAAATAAAAAAACCCGAACTTAATGCTTTTCTAGTTGCTGAAAATATAGCCCAACAATTAGTAAAAAGAATAGCCTATCGGAGAGCTATGAAAAGGGCAATGCAGTCAGCGTTAAGATTGGGAGCGAAAGGCATCAAGGTTTGTTTGGCTGGAAGATTAGGAGGTAACGAGATAGCTAGGACAGAATGGTTAAGAGAAGGGAGTGTTCCATTACATACATTGCGAGCTGATGTTGATTATGCTGAATCTGAGGCGTTAACCACATATGGCTTAATCGGTATTAAAGTGTGGATCTATAAAGGTGAAGTTTTTTTAAATCAAAAAAATAATTTAAACAAGAAAGAAGTCAATAATGCTACAACCAACAAGAACAAAATATAGAAAATCTCATAAAGGAAGAATTCATGGTAGCTCGAATAGGGGTGAAACTTTAAATTATGGGGTTTATGGTCTTAAAGCGATAGAACCGGACAGGATAGTATCGAAACAGATTGAGGCAGCTAGAGTTGCTTTAACGAGATACATGAAAAGGACTGGAAAAGTGTGGTTAAGAATTTTTCCAAACATACCGGTTTCAAAAAAACCTATAGAGGTGAGAATGGGAAAAGGAAAAGGTTCACCTGAATATTATGCGTGTAGAGTAAAACCAGGCAGAATATTATTTGAAGTTGATGGTGTCACAGAAGAAATAGCTAAAGTGGCACTTTATAAAGCTTCAGCAAAGTTACCTATTAAATGTAAATTTATTAAAAGAATATAATGAAAAAAAAAGAAACAAAAAAATTAACTAAAGGGGAAATTTTAAAAAATTTAGATAAATTAAAAAAAGATTTGTTTAATTTTAGGTTTCAAAAAATTAATGGGCAAGTTAAAAGTCCAGCAAAAGTTAACGAAACAAGAAAATCAATAGCAAGATTAAAAACAATGTTAGGAAATAATCAAAATGCCTAAAAAAGTTTTAAAAGGAATAGTGGTGAGTGACAAACCAAATAAAACTATTACTGTATCTGTTGAAAGAAAATATCAACATCCAGTTTTAAATAAAGTAATAAAATCTAAAAAAAAATACAGTGTTCATGATGAAAACAATAAATATAAAAATGGCGACAAAGTTTCAATAATAGAATGCAAACCATATTCAAAAACAAAAAAATTTGAAGTACTAGGAGATACAAAGTGATACAGGTACAAACAGAACTATTAGTAGCGGACAATACAGGCGCAAAAAGAATTGAGTGCATAAAAGTACTTGGTGGATCAAAGAGAAGATATGCAGGCATTGGTGATACTATTGTTGTTGCTGTAAAAGAAGCCATACCAAAAGGTAAGGTTAAAAAAGGAGACGTGCATAAAGCTGTTGTTGTAAGAGTAAAAAAAGGAATACACAGAAATGATGGATCTAAGGTAAAATTTGATAACAATGCAGCAGTTTTAACTGATGACAAAGGCGAACCTATTGGAACAAGAATTTTTGGTCCAGTAACGAGAGAGCTTAGAACTAGAGGACAAATGAAAATAATTTCACTTGCTCCAGAGGTACTTTAATGATTATAAAAAAAGGTGATAAAGTAAAAATTTTAACCGGCAAAGATAAAAAAAAAGATGGAGAAGTTATTGAAATAGATAGGCAAAACAATCGAGCAAAAGTTAAAGGAATAAATATTGTAAAAAAACACATTAAAGCAACTAAAGAAAAAAAAGGCGGAATAGTATCTAAAGAAAATTTTATAAATATTTCAAATTTATCAATATTTGAAAAAAATAAAAACAAAACAAAAGAAGTAAAAAAATAAAAATGGCTAGATTAAAAGAATTATTTACTAAAGAAATTAAACCAAATTTAAAAAAAGAATTTGGATATAAAAATCATTTTATGGTTCCGCAAATTCAAAAAATTATATTAAATATGGGCTTAGGTTTGGATGGAAATGATGCAAAAATACTTAAATCAAGTCATGATGATTTAGCAGCAATATCAGGACAAAAACCTGTAGTAACAAAATTTAAAAAATCTATAGCAAATTTTAAAACAAGAAAAAATACAAACGCAGGTTTAAAAGTAACTTTAAGAAAAGATAGAATGTATGAGTTTATTGATAGATTGGTAAATATTGCTTTACCAAGAGTTAAGGATTTTAGAGGTCTTTCTCCGAAAGGATTTGATAAGTTTGGAAATTATACATTCGGGATCAAAGAACATATAATTTTTCCAGAAGTGAATTTTGATAAGGTTGAAAAAATTAGAGGTCTAGATATTACAATAGTAATTAAATCAATTAAAAAAGAGGACAGTTTTGGTTTGTTAAAAAAACTAAATTTTCCATTTAGAGATATGAGGAATAATTAATTATGGCAAAGCTAAGCTCAATAAATAAAAATAACAGACGAATAAAGCTAGCTAACAAGTTTTATGAAAAAAGAATAAAATTAAAAAAAATTATTATGGATAAAAAATTACCATTAGAAGAAAGATTTAGAGCACAACAAAAATTGTCAAAATTACCAAGAAATTCAGCAAAAGTTAGAGTAAGAAATAGATGTCAAATAACTGGTAGACCTCACGCTGTTTATAGAAAATTAAAAATTTCAAGAATTGCATTAAGAAAATTAGGCTTAGAAGGAAAAATACCAGGAATGGTTAAATCAAGTTGGTAGAAAGGAAATTATGAGTTTAAATGACCCGATAGGTGATATGTTAGCTAGAATAAAAAATTCGCAGTCAAGAAATCATAAAAAAGTTGAATTACCTTCTTCAAATTTTAAGATTAAAATTGCTGAAGTTCTTAAAAATGAAGGTTATATAAAAAATTATCAAGTTTCTTCAGAAGAAAAAAAATTTAAATTAGAAATTGAATTAAAATATAATTATGGATCACCAGTAATTAGCGCAATCCAAAGAGTGTCAAAACCAGGAAGAAGAATTTTTTCAAGTGCAGAAAGTTTGCCAAAAATTAACAATGGCCTTGGCATTGCAATTGTATCTACCCCAAAAGGTGTAATGACAGATATTGATGCAAGAAAGCAAAAAATAGGTGGAGAAATTATTTGTAAGGTATTTTAATGTCAAAAATAGGTAAAATTAATATTTCAATTCCAGAAAAAGTAAAAGTTGTATTAACAGGCAATCTTTTGAATGTTGAAGGTCCTTTAGGAAAGAAATCATTAAACATAGACACTAATGTGTTTGAATTAAAAATTGATGAAGGAAAATCTGTTTCAATAAAACCAAAAAATTTGAATCAAGATACGAAACGTCTGTGGGGAATGAATAGAAGTTTGCTAAATAATGCAATAATTGGAACTAGTAAGGGTTATTCAAAAACACTAGAACTATCAGGTGTTGGATATAGAGCTTCAATAAAAGGCAAACAATTAAGTATGCAACTAGGATTTAGCCACGATATTAACTTTGATATTCCAGATAGCGTAAAAATAATTGTTGAAAAACAAACAATTGTAAAAATAAGCGGAAGTGACAAGCAAGAAGTTGGAATGATTGCATCTAAAATAAAATCATTTAGGCCACCCGAGCCATATAAAGGAAAAGGAATTAAAGAACAAGGCCAATATATATTAAGAAAAGAAGGTAAGAAGAAATAATGAAATTAACAACCAAAGAAAGAAAAAAGTTTCGTGTTAGAAGTAATCTAAAAAAGGTATCTAGCAAAGAAAGATACAGATTAAGCGTTTCTAGATCATCAAAAAATATCAGCGCTCAAATTATTGATGATAACAAAAATATTACAATTTTATCCGCTTCATCAAAAGATAAATCTATTAAATCTCTTGATAAAAAAAATAAAACTGAATTATCACAAGTTGTTGCTGAAAATTTAGCCAAAAAAGCTGCGGAAAAAAAAATAACTAAAATTTATTTTGACAGAGGATTGTACAAATATCATGGAAGAGTAAAAATTTTTGCTGAAACATTAAGAAAAAATGGAATGGAATTTTAATTTATGGAAAAAAACGAAAAAAATAATGAGTATTTAGAAAAATTAGTACACATAAATCGAATTACCAAAGTAGTAAAAGGTGGTAGAAGATTTGGATTCTCGGCTTTAGTTGTCGTTGGGAATCAAAACGGTAAAATTGGAATTGCTCACGCAAAAGCAAAACAAGTTCCAGATGCAATTAAAAAAGCTAACGAACTAGCAAGAAGAAATTTAGTTCAAATTCCATTAAGAGAAGGTAGAACAATACACCATGATATTTATGGAAAAGATGGTGCAGGAAAAATTAAATTAAGATCAGCACCAAAAGGCACAGGAATAATAGCTGGCGGCCCAGTAAGAGCTGTATGTGAAGTATTAGGAATTAAAGACATAGTAGCCAAATCTTTAGGAACAGCAAATCCTCATAATGTAATAAGAGCATGTTTGAAGGCCCTTTTAAAACAAAATTCACCAAAAAACATATCTATGATAAGAAATAAAAAAATATCAGAAATTATTGAAAAAAGAGGATAGTGACTAATTTAAATTCGACATCGCAAGTAAAAATTAAAAAAATGAGAGTAGGTCGTGGCATTGGATCAGGTAAAGGAAAAACTTCAGGTCGAGGTGTAAAAGGTCAAAAATCTAGAAGCGGTGTAGCTATCAAAAGTTTTGAAGGTGGACAAATGCCTTTGTACAGAAGATTACCAAAAAGAGGATTTAACCCTTTAAAAAAAGAAAAAATTGCTATTATAAATTTAGACAAGATTCAAAATTTAATCGAAACAAAAAAAATAAATAAAGATACTGAAATAAATATTGACTTGTTAAAAAAAACAAAAATTATAAGCAAATCATATCATAAAATTAAAATACTTGGATCAGGTGAAATCAAAGATAAAGTTAACTTAAGTGTAGACTTTATATCTAAGTCAGCAAAAGAAAAATTAGAAAAAGCTGGTGGAACCATAAGCCTAAAACAAAAAGATTAAATTTATATGAGTGAATCTTCTCAGTCTCACGATTTAAGAAATAGAATTTTTTTTACATTATTTATTTTATCAATTTACAGATTTGGTACATTTGTTCCAATTCCTGGAATTGACCCTGAGCAGCTTCAAAATATGATGCAGAGTAATCAAAAAGGATTACTAGGAATGTTTAATGTTTTTGCTGGAGGTGCAGTGAGTAGAATGGCAATTTTTGCACTAGGGATAATGCCATATATTTCTTCATCAATTATAGTTCAATTACTTACTGGAGTTTCAGACTATTTTAAAAATCTAAAAAGCCAAGGGGAGATTGGAAGACAAAAAATTACTCAAATAACGAGATATGGAACTGTACTATTGGCAACAGTTCAGGGTTATGGATTATCAGTAGGACTAGAATCTTCTGCAAATTTAGTAATAAACCCAGGTATGTTTTTTAAAATTACAACAGTAACTACAATAGTAGCAGGAACAATGTTTTTAATGTGGCTGGGTGAACAAATAACACAAAGAGGAATTGGTAATGGAATATCACTTATTATATTTTCAGGAATTGTAGCTGAAATTCCAAGAGCATTAGTTACAACTTTTGAACTAGGTAGAACAGGAGCCATATCTACAGCTATGATAATTTTTATATTCATTTTATTAATTGCTACAATAATGTTTATTGTTTTTATGGAAAGAGCTTTAAGGAAAATTTTAATTAATTATCCAAAAAGACAAATGGGTAACAAAATTTATGGAGGTGATTCCTCGCATTTACCTTTAAAAATAAATTCTGCAGGAGTGATACCTGCTATATTTGCATCAGCTTTACTATTGTTACCAGTAACTTTTTCTAATTTTAATGCTTCACAAAATGAAACTTTTCAAACAATTGTGTCTTTCTTTTCACAAGGTCAACCTCTTTATATGATTTTATATGCGTCAGGAATTATATTTTTTACTTTTTTTTATACTTCAATAACTTTTAACCCAACTGAAACAGCAGAAAATTTAAGAAAATATGGTGGATTTATACCTGGCATAAGACCAGGTGAAAGCACTGCATTATATATTGACAACATATTAACAAAACTAACTACAATAGGTGCATTATATTTAACATTAGTTTGTTTAATGCCGGAATTTTTAATTGCTAATTATCCAATACCTTTTTATCTAGGAGGAACTTCAATATTAATAGTTGTAGTAGTTGCTATAGATACAGTTACTCAAATACAAACAAGACTAATGAGCTCACAATATGAGCAACTTATAAAAAAAACAAAATTTGGTAGATAAAAAATAAAAGTGAATATAATTCTGTTCGGTCCCCCTGGAGCTGGAAAAGGTACACAGTCTCAATATTTAGTTGAAAGTTGTAATTACACACAAATTTCAACAGGTGATTTACTTAGAGACGAAATAAAAAAAAATACAGAACTTGGTAAAGAAATTTTATCCAAAGTTGATATTGGCGATTTTGTAAATGATGAAATTGTTAATTCTTTAATAGATGAAATTGTTTCGAATAAAAAATATCATAATAAATTAATTTTTGATGGATACCCTAGAAATATATCTCAAGCAAAAAATTTAGATAACATTATGTCAAAAAATAACCAATCAATAGGAGCAATAATTTATTTAGATGTAACTAGGGACATAATTGAAAAAAGAATATTGGGTAGAATAGTTTGTGAAAAATGTAACGTAACATTGAATGAATACCTTGATAACGAACAAATTAAAAATCATAAATGTGGTAATGAGTACCTAAAAAAAAGAAAAGATGATAACTCAAAAACTATCATTAATCGTTATGATACTTTTGTAAAAGAAACCAATCCACTTCTAGATTATTATTCAAAAAAAACTACTTTTTATAAAGTAGATGCAAGCGTTAAAATCGAAGAAATAAGAGCTAAAATAGCAGAAATTCTAAATGTATAATGCATTGACTTTGAAAAAACTTCTTATATAAAAGGCTAAATTTTAACTTCAATATTATGGCACGAATAGCAGGTGTAAACATTCCTCAAAATAAATTAGTTCATGTAGGACTTACATATATTTATGGAATTGGTGATAAATTTTCTGATCAAATTTGTAATTCTTTAGAAATACAAAAATCAACAAGAGTTAACCAATTAACCGATGATCAAATTTTAAAAATAAGAGAATATATTGATAAAAATTTTACAGTAGAAGGTGATTTAAGAAGGGAAAATTCTTTAAGTATAAAAAGATTAATTGATTTAGCATCATATCGAGGATCAAGGCATAGAAAAAAACTTCCAGTTCGTGGCCAAAGAACAAGATGTAATGCAAGAACCAGAAAAGGAAAAGCAATAGCTATTGCAGGTAAAAAACTAACACCACTTAAGAAATAAAATTATTTAATTAATGAATAAAGATAAAAAAATTAAATCAGAGCAAAAAGATCAAGTTGAAAAAGTAAAAACTATTAAAAAAAGCTCTTATTCAAAAAAAAAGAAAGCTAAAAAAAATATTCTAAATGGTATAGCATATGTTCAGTCAACTTTTAATAATACTATTGTTTCAATAGCTGACATTAATGGAAATATTATTTCTTGGGCATCTGCAGGTCAAAAAGGATTTAAAGGTTCAAGAAAATCAACTCCATATGCAGCTCAAGTTGCAGCTGATGCAGCTGCTGCAAAAGCATTAGAATCTGGAATGAGAACTTTATCTGTTGAAGTAAAAGGTCCGGGATCTGGAAGAGAAACTGCTTTAAGAGCACTACAAGCAAGAGGATTTAAAATTCTTTCTATTAAAGATACAACACCTATGCCCCATAATGGAACAAGGCCACCAAAAAAAAGGAGAGTTTAAATGGAAGCTACTAACGTAAATATCAAAAATTGGAAATCACTCATTAAGCCAGGAAAACTTGATATTAAATTAAGTGACGATAAATCATATGCAAAAATTATAGCCGAACCTTTAGAAAAAGGTTATGGATTAACTTTAGGAAATTCACTAAGACGAATATTATTATCTTCTATAAGAGGAACAGCAGTTACAGCAATTCAAATAGATGGTGTCCTGCACGAATTTTCTTCAATAAAAGGAGTGAGAGAAGATGTTACCGACATTGTGCTAAACGTAAAATCATTGGATTTAAAAAGCAATATGGAAGGAATAAAAAAATTAATACTTGATGCAAAAGGACCTGGCGAAATTAAAGCTTCAAATATAACACCTGTTGCTGATATAGAAATATTAAATCCAGATCTAGTAATTTGCAATTTAGACGAAAATACAAATTTTCATATGGAAATGACAGTCGGAAATGGTAAAGGATATGTTTCAGCTGTTATGAATAAACCAGAAGAACCACCATTAGGATTAATACCAATAGATTCACTTTTTAGTCCTGTTAAAAAAGTTTCATATTCTATAAGTACAGCTAGAGAAGGTAAGACATTAGATTATGATAAACTTATTATGGAGGTTGAAACTAATGGATCTATCTCAGCAGAAGATGCAGTGGCTTATTCTGCGAGAATTTTCCAAGATCAACTTAATATGTTTGTTAATTTTAACGAACCTCAAGAGGTTATTGTAAGAGAAGCACCTTCAGAACCTGAGTTTAATAAAAACTTACTAAGAAAAGTAGACGAGCTTGAGCTTTCAGTAAGATCTATGAATTGTCTTAAAAATGACAATATTACTTATATTGGAGATCTTGTCCAAAAATCTGAAGGCGAAATGCTCAGAACACCAAATTTTGGTAGAAAATCTTTAAATGAAATAAAAGAAGTCTTAAATACCATGTCTTTATATTTGGGTATGGAAATACCAAATTGGCCTCCTGACAATATTGCCGAACTATCAAAAAAACTTGAAGAAGCTATATAATGAGACATAGATTAGGTTACAAAAAACTTAACAGAACTTCTGAACATAGAAAAGCATTAATAAAAAATATGCTTAATTCTCTAATTAAATATGAACAAATAACAACAACATTACCAAAAGCGAAAGTTTTAAAACCACAAGCTGATAAGTTAATAACTTTAGGAAAGAAGAGTAATTTGCAAAATACAAAAATATTAGTTTCAAAATTACAAGATACTAAGTCAGCTAATAAAGTAAAAAAAACACTAGCAAAAAGATACGAAAGTAGAAAAGGTGGATATACTCGCATTATAAAAGCTGGTTATAGATATGGAGACAACGCACCACTTGCTATAATAGAATTTGTAGATAGAGATGTTGAAGCAAAAAGAGTAGATCGGAAAAAGAAAGAAACAAAAAAGAAACCTGAAGAAAAAAAAGCAGTTTCAGCATAATTTCATTAAATAGATGAATAAGTCTTACATCGTAGATCCTTCATATGAAGGTATAAGAATTGATAAATGGATTAAAAACAACCTAGGCAACGTACCGCAAGGATTAATTGAAAAATCACTTAGAGCTGGAAAAATAAAACTTAATAAAAAAAAAACTAAAAGCTCTACTAAATTAAATGTTAAAGATATTATTAATGTTTATGATGTTAAATTTAAAGAAAGATTTATACAAAAAAATATAAAATTTAAACCATCCGATGAAATAATTAAAGAAAATGAAGATTTAATTATTGATGACAACGAAAATTTTATTGTAGTAAATAAAGAGTCGGGTATAGCCGTCCAAGGTGGCACTAAATCAAAAAAAAATTTGATTGATATATTTTCGAAAAGTAAAATATTTGAAAATAGCAAACCATATTCTGTTCATAGATTGGATAAGGACACATCTGGAGTATTTATAATTGCAAAGAATAGAGATACAGCAAAATTATTCACATCATTATTTAGATTGAGAAAAATTCATAAAACATATCTAGCAATATGTTACGGAGAATTAGAAACAAATAAAGGAATTTTTGATCAAAACTTAGCAAGATATGATGGAAGTAAAAAAATAATTGAAAAGTCTAAAACTATTTACAAAGTTATTGATAAAAATTCTAACTGTTCTTTACTAGAAATGAATCCTATAACTGGAAGAAAACATCAATTAAGAAAACAACTTTCTCTTGTGGGGCATCCTATATATGGTGATGATAAATATACTTTTGAAAAAAATTTAAAAACTAAAAATAAGGATTTAATGCTTCATTCATATAAAATAAAATTTATTATTAATGATAAAAAGTATACTTTTAAAGCTTTGTTGCCAGACTACTTCAAAAAACTCATTAAAACTAAAAGACTTAAGTTTTTAAATTAGTAATTAAATTTTTTATAATTTCTACTGAAAGATCATTATAATTTTGATTATTAATTTCTTTTAAGGTAGTTACATCTTTGTTTTTTATTCCACACGGTATAATTTTTTTATAATTTGAAATATCATTATTAATGTTTATTGAAAATCCATGATATGTTATCCATTTTTTAACTTTAATACCTATGGCAGCAACTTTCTTTTCTTTATTATTTATTTTTGTCCAAATTCCAATATTTTTTCTATCACTATAGGACTGAATACCAAATGATTTTAATGAAAGTATAATTGAATTTTCAATAATATTTAAAAATTTTCTTATATCTTTATTTCTATTATTTAAATTAATTGCTAGATAACAAATTAATTGGCCTGGTCCGTGCCATGTAATCTTCCCTCCTCTTGAAGTTTTGATTATATCAATTGATTTATCTAAAATATCGCTTTTGTTAAAACTTGTACCAGCCGTAAAAGTTGAAGGATGCTCTAATAACCAAATTAATTCATTTGCTTCATTTTTATTTATTTTTGCAACTCTTCTCTCTAAGAATTTTAAAGCATCCAAATAATTAACCGGTTTTATTGATTTTTTTATCTCTATCTTCATTAAAGAATTGTAATATAAAAATTATCCATTAATAGTGCCATATAAAAATAAAGGTTTTTTATGACTTTAGTAAGA
>MPLZ02146312.1_pt1 | contig 11048 bp, 9 predicted proteins | sample 1617311 | NCBI WGS metagenome assembly MPLZ02 (sample SAMN05944806, study PRJNA350692) | marine metagenome | biome: marine; feature: ODZ; material: water; isolation source: 160 m water sample filtered on 0.2 um supor filter | place: Pacific Ocean | collected 2012-04-08 | depth 160m m
ACGTATGAAATAACCTGGACGAAGATGGAAGGCACCTCGACAATCGCCACGATTCCCTCGCCCGCGACCGCCATGCCGAGCCCGAGCAGGAACCCCGCCAGGCCACCCCACAACTCCAGCTCGCCCGTCAGGCCGAGCCGCGCACCAATCAATGATGTGCCGAATAGCCAGGGCGGAATGAACATCAGGCCGCCCCAAAGAATCATAATCCACGAGAATTTTTCCTGCACGGCATGCTTCAGGTCGTGCAGTACCAGCATGTTCCAGAAGCCCAGCATCAGTCCCAGTGTCACATAAAACAAGCCGATACCGCCTGTGGCGAGTAGCATGAATGCGACATCCTCCGAACTTGATTTGTGCAGCACATGGTAAGGTAGTTCGTGTGCCAGCCAGTGCAGTTCGAAGCCAAAGGCTTCAGCGAACGCGAACGTGCCGAAGAACATCGTGGACGCACCCGCAATGCGAATAATCTTGCCGAGCTGTAGCAGTTCTTCCGAGTGCCCGTACTTGGTAACTAGCATATACCCCAGTAGGAAGTAGACCAGTCCGTAGCCGAGGTCACCAATCATCATCCCGAAAAAGAGAGGATATCCCAGGAACAGCAGCACTGAGGGGTCGAGTTCACGGTGGTCGGGAATCGCGTACAGTTTGGTGAAGAGTTCGAATGGCTTTACGGGAGTGGGGTTGTCGAGCTTGACAGGAGGTGTGTCGTTCGTGGTCTCAATTTCGAGTTCTAGGTTGATATCATTCAGCGCCGCTTTCAACCGTCTCAGCTCGCCTTCCGGCAGCCATCCCTCGAGAACGAAGGTGTTTTCGCTCTGCGCCAGCTTCAGCGGCAGCTCAGACTTCTCGGCTTGTGCCGCCAGGTGCTCCTCAGCGGTGACGAGCCACTGACCATGTCGTTGGGCTAAGGCCTCGAGTTCGTGCTCCAATGCCATCTCCTCTGTTTCCAACACTTCGAGATTCAGCTCGAGCGCAGCGATTACGTCAGTAGGTAGTCCATTGCCTGACGGTGGTTCAAGGGCGCGGAAGCCGTGCTGAGTCAACGTGCGCTCCGCAGCCTCCGCTGAGTCTTGCAGAACGAACACGGCCAACATATCTCCAGCAGTCAAAATTTCGGCGCCTGTGATATCCAGTTCAGTCTTCTCTGGCAATGTGCCAGTGAAAACAGTCAGGCTCTCGTAAGGGTCATACACCTCGAGCGGTAGTCCCAACGGTTCGAACTGGCGCAGCATTTCCAGTCTCGTTTGCCCCTCCTTTTGTTGCTGAATCGCAGTGCGGTGTTTCTCGTTGAGCGCTAGCACCTCCTGTTCGAGTGAATCGAGGCGCTCCGTGATTTCCGTCTCTACGGCATTCGCTGGGCGGGACACGCCTGGCGGCGCTGGCTCAGCGCTCAGTATCTTGAGCAGCGAGCGTACACGCACTAGGTTGCCCGAGACGGTTGCGCCGTATTCCAGCGAGCCACCACTCGTAAACCCATCGGCTTCGCCATCGTAGTCGATCATGTGTACTAGTTGCTGCTGAGATAGGATATGGGAGACCTGCGGCAGGTCGCTGTTCAGTCCGCACAGCACCAACTTGGACATTGGTTCAGGTCTAAGCATTAAATGACTCCAGGAAACGGGTAACGAACTGTTTGGCCGCTTTGCCACGTTTCTTTTCGGCGTCCTTGCGTATTTTTACAACTCCAGCTAACCCATCATCCAGCAGTTCCTGCTTGAGCGCCTCAATCCGCTTGCGTGCCTTAGCGAAGTCTTTCTCCGCCTTTTTGGTGGCCTTAGTGCGCGTCTTTTCCACCAGCCCAGCTCGGTCCTGCTGAGCCTTGCGCAGGGATGCCTGACGGTCACTCTCGACCTGCTCCAGACTGGCGGCATTCTGGCGCTCTGATTCCCTGATTTGCTGTAGCAGTTCTGCTTTACTCATGGTAAGAATAAGGGGGCGTTCGCCCCACTTGGAACCACTATAAAAATATAGGGGAAGCGGAGGCTTGTTGTGTAATCAAAAATCCCCGACGTCACTGATTAAATCCAGCCTTTACGTGCCGCTCTCAAGGGGCCCGTAGCTTAGTCTGGTTGGAGCACCCGGCTGATAACCGGGAGGTCGCCCGTTCGAATCGGGTCGGGCCCACCATCTTTTAGAAAGCAAGCCGCTCTTAACCGCTCTAATGGATTACTCACACGAACTACCGTCTGAGGCGGAGCTGCTGATAATCGGCGGTGGAGTGGTCGGCGCTGCGACTGCGTTCTACGCTGCGCAAGCTGGACTACAGCCAGTGGTGGTCGAGATGCGTCCCGCACCCTGCAGCCTTACCACTCCAGCCAGTACAGGCGCTTTCCGGTTGCAGTTCGACAACCTTCAGGAGCTGGAGCTGGTGCGCGAATCGGTCGATCTCTTCCTCAACTTTTGTGAGCACACGCAGCAGGCGAAGTATGACCTAGGAATCCGACAGCAGGGCTACCTGTTCTGCACGACCGACCCGCAGCGGCTGGAGTGGCAGCGTGAATTGGTCGCGCAGCAGCACGACTGGGGTCAGGAGGATATCGAGCTGCTGTCTGGTGACGAGGCACGGGAGCTGTTCCCCTACCTGGGGCAGAACGTGCTACAGGCTCGATTTCGGCCGGATGACGGTTTCCTCGACCCAAAGCAGTTGACAATGGGTCTTCTCGCGGCGTCTGGCGCGACAGTTGTGCTTGACTGCTGCGTGACCGGCTTTGACCTGCACGACGGTCGGCTGGCAGCGATCGAGACCAATCGCGGCCGTATCGCCACCGCGCAAGCCGTAATCGCGTCTGGTCCTTTTTCAGGGCCAGTGGCAGCACTGGCGGGACTAGAGTTGCCACTCGAGACGGTGCGACGGCACAAGTTGGTAATGCCTGAACTTCCGCAGGTTCCGCGCGACGCGCCAATGACAATCGATGAGGATACCGGCGCCCACTGGCGGCCAGCTTTGGCGGGAGCGTACTTGCTCTGGACCGATCCAACCACGCCGCCCAGTGACCCGTCCGAGGCGGTACAGGCGGATTCACAGTTCTACTTTAGTTTGCTTGACCCTGCCAGTCCTACGTCCGTCAGCCGTATAGTTCCGTTCTGGGAACAGGTGTGGCGTGTCAACACGGCACCCTGGATGCTCATGGCGGGGCAGTACACTATGACTCCTGACCACCGGCCATTGCTTGGTCCTTCCGAGGTGGAGGGTCTCTGGCTAAACTGTGGCTATAGCGGTCACGGCATCATGGGCTCGCCGGCCGGGAGCCGGCTGCTCGTCGATTTACTAATCGGCCGGTTGCCTGCAGAACAGAACCAGTTCCGCTTCGACCGCGAGTTCGAGCCGCGTGAGCTGGATATCCTCTAGTGTATAGTTGCGTGCAGCTGGCTGCATACCTTGCCTTCGGGAGTACTGAGCGTCGCTTCGACACTTTGTCCCGACTCGAGTGCTCCGACTCCTTCCGGGGTGCCTGTGAAAACAAGGTCGCCTGGGCTGAGTGCATAGTAGCTACGCAGTGTCTCCAGCAGCGATTCAACTGGGTGAACCATCTCACTGGTTGAGCACTCTTGCCGTGTTACCCCATTGACCACCAATGCAATCTGGTAGTCACCATCTTGCCAGGGCACCCAGTTGCCGAGTACTGCTGAGTCAGGGAATCCCTTACCCTCCAGCTAGGGCCATCCCTTGCGCTTGGCGCGCATCTGTCGGGTGCGATTAGTGACATCGATTCCAGCGCAGACCGCTTCCGGCTCCAGCGTCGTACCGAGTCGCACCACCATCTCCAGCTCATGCTGCACCAGGTCTTCTTGGTCTGGCAGCCGAATGACCGCCCCGTTGCTGGCGTCGAGCAGGCTGGAAGCTGGCTTCAGGAAGAAGCGTGGTATTCCGGTCACGTCACCACCAATCTCGACTGCGTGCGCCGCGTAGTTGCGGAAAACGCACCAGATGGCGGGTCACGTTACGTGCGCGTTGCGCAGCCCTTAGTCGTCTGAATCGCCGCCGTCATCGGCATCGTCACCGCCGGAGTCGTCGTCTGCACTGTCGCCAGTGTCGTCGCCCCCGCCGTCATCTGCTTCCGGCTCGGGAGCTGGGGGTGCAGCGACACCGCCGCCACCCTCACCCTCCTGGTAGTAGAGGTAGAAGCCGCCAATCAGGCAGCCAAGTGCCAGTACGATGAGCAGTCCCGGCACGTAGGTGTCTAGGAGCTTCAGGCCAGAAAGACGCTCTTCGGCGGACTCGACGCCCGCAGCCTGCTCATCGGTGGTGAAGCCGCCAAGCAGGTCCATCACCGGGATGCTTTTGCCGGAGTAGTACATTGCAAATGTTTTCTGCCCTATTGCAGTCATGTAGGCGTCTGCGCGCGCTGAGTCATTGCCGGCGTACTGGACATCAATCTTCTTCACCGCCAGGTTATAGACCACTGGAGGGTATGGCGCCGGCATACCAGTCGGCAGCGCCGTCGCGTAGACTGTGGCGTTGTAGTGCTGGTTGAACATAGTCCCGGTCAGCGGGTCGAACCAGATGTCCTCCTGATACTCCATGTAGAGCGAGGTGTTCCACATCTCGACCATGTAGCCAGTCGTGTTGACATGATCGATGGAATTGTACATGTCTTCCGCCGGCAGTGGTGCGTCAGTCTGGTTTGTTGAGGCGGGTATGCCAGTAAGCGGGTCGGCTGTTCGCACATCACCATAGATGTAGAGCATGCCGTAGTCCAAGACCGTCGTGTTCCCTGTCAGCGGGTTGAACGGCACGCCGGTGAAGTGGTGTGCGCCATACGCGTTGATGTCGGCAGTGACGTTGCCGGTTTCGTTACCATCCGCGTCCAGTTCCGGCACCATCGCCGGTGTGTACATGTTGATGTAGTTGGAGTCGAACGGGTTGGCGAAGAAGCCCGGCGCACTGACATTGGTATTTATGTGCGGAAAGGTATCCACGTAGCCCGTAGCGTCGCTTCCAACCTGGTGTGTCGAGCGGTCGACATAGACGTTCGTCTCCGGGACCAGCTCGCCCTCCGCGTTCAGCTGGTATGTCGCGGTAACCGGGGTGCCATTGTTCATCCCAATCACTATCTCGGTGCTAACATCAAAACCGATGTTGAGCAGCAGGTGCGTGTCATTACTCATGGCGCCAATCACTGCAGTGGTCTTGGTAGCGCTGACATCTAGCTCACCTTGTTCGGTGTCAAAGAGTACCCCCTCGTAAGCGGTGGTTGACGGGAAGTGTACCCCATCAGTCAGGTGCAGCAGCCCGCCCTCAACGACGTAGAAGTCGGGGAAGTCGGCGTAGACCGTAATATCGAACTCACGGTCCAGCGCGGTGCCGTGTGTTGCATCAATTGTCACTGTCTCATGGTATGAGATATGGAAGCTGGCACCCAGTGCTAGCAGTCCGTAGAGCGGGTTCTTGGGACCAGGCATGTACGGGATGGGCGTAGCAGTCTCATCGGCAACGTAGATGTAGGCGGACACTCCGTCAATTTCCGTATCACCACCAGGTTGGTAAACGTAGGTGTTGGTGTGCGTACCGACAAATGGGTTGGGGAACTGGAAATTCTCATCCCCTGTGGGAGGGTGGTTCGGGTTCCAGGTCGAGTAACCGTAGTCATCCGCCTCGCTCCCCTCGCCGCGAGATTCATAAGTCACGCGGTCGAGCCAACTGTTGCCATCCTTGAGTGTGAAGAGATACGAGTCGGATAATCCATCCTTGTCTTGGTCAACGGTTTTATCGTTAGCAAAAACGCTGAAATTTTCGTTGAAGAAGGTCTCGTCATCGCTGCTCTGACCTGACTCGGCAACCAGCACATGCCGTGCTATGGCGTTGGAGTAGACAGTACAGCTGCAGCCGTCATTGTCGGCATCCTGCATAGTCTGGAACTGTGGGATGTCGAGCACCTTGAGCTCGCCTCCGTACTCGTATGTGGTCTCGAAGTCGTCGCTCAGTTTCTTCTGGCCAGGGGCGTAGACTCCTAGCCAGAGCGCAGTGAGCAGCAGGAGCACAGCTCCAGCAGCAACCAGCGCTTGTGCGTTCCATTCAGACTGTCCTGTTTCGGGCATATTTTCACCTTGTTGTACCCAAGACCATTTCGACCTTGCGGTCGAGGTCGGGTAAGGGGGAGGCCTGCTGAACGCTTAAAAGCCTTTCTGGGCGCGTTATTCTTAGGTACTGCTCCAGAAACGCACCGGCCCGGCATGCTTGCAAGCATTGCAGTGTAGTCCGTCCATGGGTTGCTCACAGCCTTTGCAGACTGCCCCAACCTGCGCGCCCAGACCGCAGCCAGAGCAGCTAGCAACATAGAGCTCGCATACATTGCAGAAGGCGACTCGCTTGCGTTCCTCGCATTCCGGACATGCCATCCCGCGTGCGCGCATCTCACCGCTGCATTCGGGGCAGCGGCCGCCGCCGCCCGGCAGTAATTTGTGCAGGACCTCGCTTTCTTGGAGTTCTTCCTTGATATGCCTGCCTAGCAGCCCCTGCGGAATCCAGAGGGCGTAGACGCCAGTACCGAATGCGAGCAATTGGAATAGCAGGTATCCTTGGCGGGCGTAGCCGAAGGTCCAGCCATCTTCACCGAGGTACCATTTGGTATAGCAGTAATAGCTCAGCATCGTGAAGAGCATGAATGTCGGCAGTGCCGGCAGCCAGTCACTCAGTGCGATTTCCTCGTCTGGAAGCTCACTTTGGATATGGCTGCGCAGCGCGTACATTTCAAGCACCATCCAGTAAATCAGGAACAGTGCTAGCAGAAGGAGTACAAGTGTGACCAAGTACCAGGTGTAACCTTGGTCGAACATCACGTAGAAGAGCGTCGTCCCGAGGCCCGTGAGCGCGTAGATACCTACCAGCCACACGCCATGGTGCCAAATTTCGTGGAATAGCTGTTGCAGGCAGAGCAGAGTCGCAAGCCCAGCCAATATCCAGAGCGGTGTCGAAATGAGGTGAAACTCGATGCCAAAGAGCGGCAGTTCAATGGTGCGCCCAATCCCATCCAGACGGTAGCCGGCGTATAGCGAAGTCAGGAATGAGCCAGCTGCAAGCGCGATTAGTGTTACTTTCTCGCGCTCGCGCTCCATGCCGAACTGGCGATTAAGGATGCCCACGTCGCTGACGGCTGCTCCTTCTACAAATATCTACCGCTCGTATCACGTAACCGTGCGCCCGCTTTACTTCTTTTCTAGCTCCTGCTTGAGCAGGTCGCCCATAGTTAGGGCACTGGCGCGTTTGTCGCTGACCACGACTGGCGCTGCGGTGGACTCAGTCAATTTCAGTGAAAGCAACCGTTCCAGTCTGCGCAGCAGCTTGTCGTCCGGTTCTCTAGCGCCAGTCTCGACCGCAGCAATGACCGATTTTTTTTCGGCGGTACGTTGCGCTAGTTGTGCTTGGTTCCACCCTCGTTGCTGTCGTGCACTGCGCACGCGGCTGCCGCAGTCAGCGACTAGCACGCGTTCGGGCAGTTCTTCGTCGCGCGCCCGCTGGCGAAGAGCGCGCTTCTCCAGGGCATTTGCAACCCACACTTGCTGACCCTGTGCCTCGCGTTCGGTCGCCTTGCGACCAGAGCCAGCGCAGGTGGAACAGGCGCGCAGCACCGAGCCGGCGACGCGTGTCGCTTCCAACTGCGCATCGGCCCCGCAAAGCTCGCACTGCATGTTTCGCAAAGGATATATAAAAGCCAGCAGATAAACCCTTCAGAATGGTCCCCGTGGATGACGATACTGCAGTCAGCCCCGCCGGCGATACACAAGACTGGCATCGCTGGCTGATGGAGGAGACCGAACGTTTCGAATCCGAGAAACGACAGTATGAAACAGAACTCTCGAGGCTCAAACGCGAAAATGCCCACCTCAAGGGTGAGCTGGCGCGGCTGCGGGCGCCGCCGCAGGTTATCGGTACTGTGCGCGATCTGCTTGCGGATGGTCGCATCTCAATCAAGTCTAGCTCCGGCCCTGACTTCGTCGTTCATACCTCTGAAAATATAGACCGCGAAGCGTTGCTAGCCGGTGACCGCGTCGCCCTGCACCGGCAAACCCTCGCTGTACTGGAGGTGCTTCCGTCGGTCAAGGACCCGTTGGTGATGGGTGCCGAGGTGCTCGAGAAACCGTCCGAGACCTACAAGGATATCGGCGGGTTGCGGAAAGAGCTAGATGAGCTGCGTAGCACAGTTGAGCTGCCCCTTCTTAGGCCGGAGCTATTCGATGCAGTGGGTGTCGAGCCGCCGAAGGGCATCCTGCTCATTGGAGCGCCTGGTACTGGCAAGACACTCCTAGCAAAGGCGGTCGCCAACGCGACCGATGCCAGCTTCATACGGCTAATCGGCAGCGAGCTGGTGCAGAAATATATTGGCGAGGGTGCGCGACTGGTGCGTGAACTGTTCCAGCTGGCGCACGAAAAATCACCGAGTATAATCTTCATCGACGAGTTGGACGCTGTTGGGGCAAAGCGCATGGACGTTGGTACCACCGGGGACCGTGAGGTGCAGCGGACGCTGATGCAGCTTCTAGGCGAACTGGACGGTTTTACACCGCGCGGCGACATTGCCATTATGGCAGCCTCCAACCGCCCTGACATCCTCGATGAGGCTCTTTTGCGACCAGGCCGATTTGACCGTGTCATTCGTGTCCCTCTGCCCGACGCTAAGGCGCGGCTGAAAATCTTGAAAATCCACTCACACGCGATGTCTCTGACCCGGAACCTAAGTCTCAAAAAGCTTGTAAGGGAGACGGAGGGCATGTCTGGCGCCGACTTGCGCGCGCTCTGTGTCGAGGCTGGGATGAACGCCATTCAGAAGGAACGCAATAAGGTACGCGCAGTCGACTTTCAGAAAGCTTTGAAAAAGATGCGTAACCGGCTGACCGAGGCGGACCGGAAGGAACCAGAGCAACCGCTCTACTCCTGACCGTGCGCGACCAGCTGAAACGCGCTGCCGCCACCGCGGCAATTGAACTTGTCGAGGAGGGCATGCTGGTAGGTCTCGGTACAGGCTCCACTGCTGACCACGTGCTGGAATTACTGGGCGAGCGAGTCGCCGGTGGTCTCACCATGACGGGTGTGTCAACATCGGAGCGTACAGCCACACGGGCGCGTGAACTGGGGATTCCGCTGCGTGTTTTCGAGTCAGGGCTGAGTATTGACTTGGCGATTGATGGAGCTGATGAGGTTTCACCACAACTCGATCTCATCAAGGGGTTAGGTGGTGCATTGCTGCGCGAGAAACAGGTCGAGTCATGCGCGGAACAATTGGTGATAATTGTCGATGATTCTAAGCTAGTTGAGCGGCTCGGTCGCGGCCCTTTGCCTGTAGAAGTAGCGACCGATGACGCCGACGCTACGCTGGCGCAGCTGCGCGCACTCGGTTGCGAGGTTGAGTTGCGCCGGAACGCTGACACGCCGTTCGTGACAGACAACGGAAACTGTATTGTGCATATCAGCTTCGCCGCAGGAATCGATGACCCCGTCGCACTTGACGCTCGATTACTGGCGTTACCGGGTGTTATCGATACCGGCCTCTTTCTTGGCATGGCTGATGTAGTTTTCTGTTCTGGGCCGGAAGGTGTTCAGCGACTTGAGAGAACCGTTTAGAGAAGCTGGGGGTCAGAAGGTGAGTACCGAACGCGCATTGAATGGCGCCAGCTTGTTGCGCCCTTCTAGGGACTCCAGCTCTATCAGCACCGTAATTTCCACGACATCAGCACCCATCTCCTCCAGCAAGTCACATGCAGCGCGTGCCGTCCCCCCAGTCGCAAGCAGGTCGTCTACCACTAGAACTCTCTGCCCTTTAGTAACAGCGTCAGCATGGATTTCCAGCGCGTCGCTGCCGTATTCCAGCTCGTAACTGGTGCTGTGGGTTTTCCACGGCAGCTTGCCCGGCTTGCGGATTGGAACGAAGCCGACGTCGAGTAGCCTGGCAACCGGTGTTCCGAAGATGAAGCCACGAGCTTCTATTCCAACGACAAGATCAATATCAGAATTCTTATACGGTGCCGCAAGCGCCTCTATTGCGGCGTCGAAAGCAGCCGGGTTGCTCAGGACCGGAGTTATGTCCTTGAACTGGATGCCCGGCTTAGGAAAGTCAGGAACGTTACGGATGCAGTCACAGATTAACTGGATTTGATTTGTCGGCATATACAGTGCATGCTCGTGTCCTCTACTCCTAGCGTGGGGTGGCAGACCCGGGCAGAAGCCCGGGTTGCCCGCTTGATGATTACCTCAGTCTGCGTATATCAGGGCCAGGAATGCGAATACGTTAATGGCCCAGAGTGGTATGGAAACCTGGTCAGCCTTGCCGGTGACGACCTTAATCGCCGTCCAGGTAAGGAATCCCCAGATAATTCCCTGGGTAATCGAGTAGGTCAGCGGGATTAGAATCATCGCCATAAATGCCGGGAAGGCATCCTCGAAATTGTCCCAGTCTATGCTCTTTATCGGCTTGCACATGAACAGGCCTATCAGCACCAGTATGGGCGCCGAGGCTGCAAGCGGCACCATATTGATTACCGGTGAAAGGAACAGGAACGGCAGGAAGAGGAGGCCTGCGAACGCTGCAGTCATACCACTTCGGCCCCCGGCTTCGATGCCAGCTGCTGATTCGATGTAACTCGTCCCGGAGCTGCTTCCGAACAGTCCCGACAAGAAGGTGGAAGCTCCGTCAACGATGAGCGATTCCTTGATGTTGCGGGGTTCACCATTCTCGTCGTTCAGTCCTCCAACTTCAGAAACACCCACGAAAGTGGATATACTGTCAAACATGTCCGTGAAAAGGAAGGCGAACATTGCTGGTAAAACAGCGAACTTGAGTGATTCAACGATGGGTAATCCAATATCTCCGCCCTGGTCCGTGAATATTGCGAACAGGAGTCCAAATTCCGGAGCCGCAACAAGTTTGTCTGGCATTACCACCATTATATTCTCATCAGGGTAGAGGACCCTGCCAAACAACGCTGCAAAAGCTGTAGTTCCTAAAATGCCAATAATCAACGCCCCGGTCTGTTTTCGGGCTACCAAGGCGCTCGTGAGAGTCAGTCCAAATAGGAATACCACCATTCCCGAGTTGGCAGACAATAACCGG
>MPLZ02073649.1_pt1 | contig 11012 bp, 9 predicted proteins | sample 1617311 | NCBI WGS metagenome assembly MPLZ02 (sample SAMN05944806, study PRJNA350692) | marine metagenome | biome: marine; feature: ODZ; material: water; isolation source: 160 m water sample filtered on 0.2 um supor filter | place: Pacific Ocean | collected 2012-04-08 | depth 160m m
AGCACCATCTACAGCAGTTCCATTCCATACACCAGTTGCAATAGTTCCTGTCGCAGTAATATTAGCTTGCGTGAAATGCTCATTACTTGCAAAGTTAGCAAGAGAGTCATGGTCTATATCGCCATCCGCAACAGCACCAGTTGAACCTGAAACGCTTGTGACCGGCGGTGTCTGCCAAGAGCAAGTTCCATCACTATCTTCCCGTAAAAATTTCGTTCCCCCTGCCTCTCCTGTGCTTTTTAACTCTGTACCCTCTAAATCCACATAAGTACCGTCTACTGCCGTTCCCTGCCATGTTCCGGAGGCTACCGTTCCTGTTGCCGTGATATTAGCCTGTGTAAAATGTTCATTAGCTGCGAAATTAGCCAGAGAATCGTGGTCTATGTCACCGTCCGCAACCGCTCCTGTTGAACCGGAAACACTTGTAACCGGGGCAGTTTGCCAACTGGAAGTCCCGTCGCCGTCCTCCCGTAAAAACTTCGTCCCACCGCCTTCACCGGTACTTAATACTGCCGTGCCCTCTGTAGCACTGCCACCTACAACTGCAGTTCCGTCTGCCTTTACGTAACTGATACATTGAACCGTATTAGAACCTGTTGACTGAAAAATAGCCACATCACCCGCGGCAGTCGTTATATTAGATTCACCGGGTAAGTCCAGGTTGGTAGCATGGTGTGTCATCGTCAAGGCACCGTCAAACTGGAGTGTAAATTGCCTGTCCGCCACAACCGTCATGGCAGCAAAACCGGTAGTACCGGTAACATCGAAATAATCCCCGTCCGTGTCGATCACAAGAGGTGATGCCGATGCTATATCACCGCCTTTCTCGGTCTGCATATAGTTTCCGTTTGCATCAAGAAAACCTCCCAGTTGGGGAGTGGCATCCTCTACCACGTTACTGAATGTCGACAAATCGGCATCTTTCTGCGCGAGCGTATGCCAGTTTGAGCCGTCACACGCGATTAAGACCGAATCGTACTGTGTGCTTAGTGCAAGTGTGGTCGAGCCGTCTATTGTCTCCGATGCGTTGCCGTCTATCGTAAGCGCATAGGCATCCCCTGTTGTCTTCTTTATGTAATAAGTTTTATCCGTATTGCCCGATGCGGCGGGGAGTGTGAGTGACCATGCGCCGCCGGCTGTACTGCATAATATAATCCTGTCCGCAAGCGTAGCCGTGTACGTGGTGGTCTTTGTCACCAGGTCGGGGAATATATACCACTGCGTTGATTTGAGGATCTGGTTTATCACGTACCTTATCCTCTGTAACTCGCCGTCAAGCGTGGTCGCCAGTGATTCCGAACCTGCCGGGTACGGGTCTGCCGTAGCTTTCATCTCCGTGGCATTTGCGCTGTAATCGTCTATGCTCTCCGGTATATTATTGTTTATATGCTCGTTATTAGCCGTATTATAGTGGGCGGCGAGGATCGTGTCCCCTGCACTCACCGTATATGTCATTGAATATGGGTATCCCATTTCTAACCTCCGAAAGTATGTATTTTAATAATTTTTATCTTCTCCGCCCTTTTCCTGACAGCCCCGATCTCTTCCTGTGACCTGCCCTTTCCGATAGCCTCAAGTTCAAGCCCCCTTCTCACCTGTTTCTCCATGCCCTTTCGTTCCTCCCCGTTATCGGTATATTTCTTATTACAATCCCTGCACATCAGAATATTCGTAAAACTGCCGTCTGAGAGCGTAAAGGGGACGGGACTGAAATTGCTCATCGTCTTGACCGCGTACACGTTGACCTTACCGCCATCGGGTAATATATGCTCGACTATACCGCGTTTCTTTACGGGTGAATCACACCTCATGCACCTGACCTCTTTTAACCCGTAACCGTCATATTCTATATAATCTTTTTCGTACACTAACTTGCCATTCTCGATAATGGTTTAAAATCCGTTAATAATTGTGATATAAAGAAATCCTCGTCCACATTATTATTAAATATATGATATTCTATCCTCAACCCGACTTTCTTTATAGGGAAGGCAACCTCTATCACTTCTCCCCCGCCGTACGTACCCGCACTTCCGTCCGCGCCGTAGGTCGTACCACCGCCGTATGCCGCGCCTAAACCGGCAAGCGATATAGTCTCCTGCCCCACGTACGAGCCGTCTACCCAGAAATCAACGAGCAGGTTGTAAGGCCCTTTCGCATCAACGAGTATCCTTCCCTGGTCAAAACGCTTGGTAACCCTCGGGTCACCCAGATGCCCCCTGGGAGTCTTGAAACCGCTTGAATACGCCTCACTGTTATCGTTATGAGTGGATGTTTCCAGTTCCCATACGTAACCGTCACCCATACCACCCGTGTATATCTTAAAATCACCTACCGCCTTTCGCACAAGCGCGGAACATGATGCCTTGAAACCCGAATCCGAATTTATATTATCCTTAATCACCCATCCCTCTTCAGGGCCTCTGTCAATAAAATAAACAAGGGCTGTATCTATATCGGTCTGATTCGCCCTTATTACAAAGAAATTTATACACCTCAGTACCGGGTCGTAGATTACATGGAAATCACCTATCGCGGAGAGTTTCATCTTTTCCCTTATGAACTCGTCTATAAAGGAAGCCCTTGTAAGCGTTGCCTGTTTGTAGTCACCGTAATTCTGGGCTGCGGTAACGCTGTAAACCGTACCGTCCTCGGTCATTGATATAATATCATTGGTCACCTGCACAAAGGTCTTGTCCGTAGCCGTTCCCCCGCCCCACTGTGCCTTGTTGTAACCCCATTTACTCGTATCACTGTCCGTATCGTCTATTATGTACGTCCATGATTTACCCGCCAGTACGATCCTGTCGCCGTACTCGGCACCGTTAAGTATGCCATGCCCGTCACCCGTATCTATATAAAAGGTGAGTACACCCGTAACGAAATCAGGTTCAGTACTCCCGTCACCCGGATTCTCAGCCGATGCGTAGACCGTGTTCGGATCGGTCTTGCCGTTAATAGCCCATAACCTCTCGGACGCTCCCCTGCCGTGTATAATCATCTTACGGGGATAATTACCGCCCGCCCAGTCGGTAGCCTCGTTGACGATATCAGTCGTGGAACCCGCGGCACCGTCCCATATCTGCGGAAGGTCGTTTCCCGTGCATATAACGCACATATTATTAAATGTTATAAAGTGAACGGGGCGGTCAATGGTAAGCCCCGTCTTTAATTCCGTATTATAATTTCTCTGTATCTTGCCGTCCGAGGTTGCCGTCAGGATAAACTCCGTGCCGTTCTGTAGCCTGAACTGGTACAGTCCCCAGATACGCGGCGTTCCCGTTATCACCGTACCGTTTACGCGTGACGTTCCTCCCCGCTTAGACCTGCCCCCCTTGTGGAGATTGATGTTCTTCGTCCCCTCCACCATCGCGGTTATCGGGATCTTGTCTATGTTCTGGTCAAAACTGAAACCACCCCTGGCAAAATCAATACCGTGCGTTTGTCCCCTGTATCCCATTTTTTATCAGTAATCCCCCCTGTTAATATTCATGGAACCCGTACCCGCCGACAGGATAGCACTGTCCACTCCCACACCGCTTATCAACTGGTCAAGAGCATTTATATTCTCGATTATCCCGTAGCTTCTATTGGCTATATTAAAGACCTCCGCGGATAACTGTATATCGTTATCAACGGCGAGTTCAATCGCCAGGTTGTATACCATCGCCCTGTTGTACTCAAGAGGTATGCTGAAAGTAGTCCCCTGTGCCGTCGGGTTTACCAGTACCTTCTCGGAAACAAGATGGAAGGCATAGGTGGAATCCGCCTCGTAATTAAATTTAATCTTCCCCAATGGATACTGGGGATCGTAATACAGTTCGGTCGGGCGGTCTTCGGTGTCCTTTGATAAAAGGGCGTTATATTCCTTTTTCGTCATATCCGTATTAATAGGATAATCCACATTGCTTATGCGGATAAAGGCACTTGTGATCTTCACCGGCCTTCCCGTTGAGGTCGTAAGGTCTGGACTGTCACCGGTAACTCCTATGGTGTAGACCGCCTGCCCCACGGTTAGAGCGAAACTCTCGGTTACGGAATACGGCACTATCAAACCGTCCGCACTCCATGACGATAACATATTCTGTAAGTCCTGCAAACCGTCCGTCAACTGCTGCGTGGACGGGCTTTTTACCCCGCACTTCCTGTACGAGGCTGTTATTACTTCCTGTGCTGTCATATCAGCCATTTATCTTCCCCACTATAGAAATAGGCATACTGCGACTGTAGAAAATAGTCATGCAGGGGATTTTTTATCATCCCCTGCCGACTAATAATAATAATAATACAAACAAACAAACATACAGATAACTTATCCCCTGACCCTGGTAGCCCATTCCGGACGTATTGTCTTGTATCCGAAAAGCACATCCAGTCTTGCAGGAAATTTGTCATTAGTGATGTCCGCGCCTCTCCAGAACCTCATTGAGATACCCTCTATGACAGCCCTTGACATTCTCTGTAAAGGCTCCACGTGAAGGTCTGCGGAAACAAAAGTAAAGGCATCCCTGTGGTAAGCAAGGTTCTGTGTGTAAGCACCAGAAGCCGCACCCGAACCACCGGAAGCAACGTGTACTATCGCCTTACCCGCCCCCGCACTTTCAAGATCCACGTTCTGCTTCGCACCCGATGTTACAGGTGTAGGTGAAACCGTAAAAGTGTCCGTGGCATCAGCTGTAATAGCGGCAGTAATAACAAACTGCTGCAAATGAGAATACCTCTGCTTTGTTTCAAGATTAACCGCGTAAACATCGGCAATCGTGAATACATCGCCAACTGTAAGTGTCTGAGAACTTGTCTGCCCTGTCGTCACAATAGAAGCCGACGCGCTTGTTATACCTGAAGAGGTATTACAAACCGGAGTCGCATCAGTCCTTGTACCGTTGGTATGACTGGGAACCATATTACTCTCCCACCACTTCATACCCGCAGCTTCGCCGATATAACCCTCTGAGAAAGCCCTTTCAAGTTCGCTTGACTTGTGGAAATACGTACCGACTGCATTTACCGTAGCCGCCATAGCGACTGAATCCATAAGCAGATGCCTGTCAGTAGTAGGCGCAAGCCCCTGGCTCAACTTGGTATTCGCGTTGAGCGCGGCGAGAAAGGTATTAGGGTCTGTTGCGGTTCCGGTATTAGTGGAAAGGTTGAACACGTCCTGGTAAACATTGGAAAGAACCGTGTATTCAACATTTGCCGCAAGTTTCGACATTGCCGGTTCAAGAAACCTGCTCTTAAAGTCGTCAACACTCATTGTCATCTCAACCGATGTGAAATTCGGAAGACCGATATGTTTCTGTGTCGCGACCGTCAGAGTCTGTGTGGTCTCGGCAGCATCCTGCGAACTCAGCGTTGCACTATCAGTAACAGTGTACTGGTTGGGTTCCCTGATAAGCAGTGTCCCGCCGTTCTTACCGCCTTCGTTTGCAAACCTGTTGTCGTACTGCCGGTTGATCGTCTTGATAAACTTCAGTTTATTGTGAAAAATTGCTAACGCTTCCCTGACAATATCACCATCAGATAGCGTTTTCAGTGAATTAGCCATAATTTATTTCTCCTTCTTTAGTCTTTTAAATTCTTCCGCCTGCCGCCACTTGTACCATTCCTCGTCCGTCATCTTACCCGGTTCCTTGGTAACGATCTCCCCGTTACCACCGACCGGTTCAAGCGGTTTCGGCGCATTAGTTGTCATTGTCCCGGCACTCTCAAAACGTGCCTCTATTTTTCCTACCTCACGGTTTATCTCTCCCATATCACCCAGACTGCCTATACGAACCCTCTCCGCCTGGTTTTTAGCCAGGTAAAGACCGATCCTCGCATTATGAGGACTATCGGCAATCGCCTGTCTCGCGTTACCGTACTGGGTTCTATTGATAGTGTCGTAAACATCGGGAAACTTCTCCTGTAATTTACCCGCCTGTTCAACGAACCTGTCGGCATTGGACTGATCCCGCGTTTCCGCAGTCCTTGTCCTCGCCGTTATACTCGCCTGCGCGTTGTTGTAAGATATTGTATCGTCCTGGTACTTGTCATAAGCCTTCTGGTACTCATCATACCCTACGTACTCATCCCTGTCGGGAACCTTCGGCCTGTCCCTGGGAGCCAGTTTCTCGGCTTCCAACTGCTGTATCTTCTCGTTGGCTTTCCGCAGTTTATCCTGCGCCTCGTTCTTCTGCCCCGCGATCTTATCGATGCGTTTCTGAACGGAAGGCATGGTGCGTTCCTTGAATTTCTCCGCACCTGATTTCTGCGGTTCTCCCGACATGATATCCTCCGGGCTTAAACCTTCTTCCTTTCCCGCCACGATACCCGTGTCATCCGTACTCTCTTCACCGGTAGTCGCCGTCACTACCTCTTCCTCTTCATTTTCTACTGCCCCGGCTTGTACAACTTCTTCTTCATTTTCCCCGGATTGCACGTCCCGGTCACGTTCCCCTACTGTCATAGTAAGTTTCCTCCCGCCCCGGCGTTACCCTCCCCGGTAGAGCCTTGTCCCTCATCTTGAGGTTGTATTCCCAACATGGTTGGTAAGAACTGCTTTATTTCTTCCGTAATCTGCTGATGCCCGTCCCAATCGCTTAACCGCGCAATATGGGGAGTGAGCAATACAGCCAGTTGGGGATTGCCCGATACAAGACCGATCATTCCCTGCAACTGTTCCTGTCTCCTGGTGGACATTATCTTTACGCTTTCAATAACATCGTATTTGCCCATCGTTAAATCATTTAATATAGTCCCTGTCTCCAAGACCACCTGGTTTATCCTTACAAGGTCGCTCCTTGGGTCTTGTGACGGCCCTGCCTCGCCCAGAATACGGACGGTACGGGGAGTGTCGTATATGACGGGGATAAGGTCTTTAAGCTGTCTCGCAGTCTCAAGAATAGCCCTGCGGTAATTATCCGTAAAATGAAACGTCCCGAACTCGCTCCTGCTCGCCCTCTGCTGTATGGCAACACCCGTTCTCTCGTTACTCCTCTCGCCCGCAAACGACTGGTACAAACCAAGGGTATCCTGAATATCCCCGCTCGTAACCCCAAGCATGGTCGCCGCGCCTGTCGGCACCTGCGGTGGCGGTTCGCGCCTCGGCGTGAGTTTTCCCTGCGGGTGAAAAGGCAGGTAGGGCAGAAGTTTCTTGTGAGCAACGTCCCAGAACGACTTCAACCCCTTTATCATATTATTAGTGACGAGATACGGTGCCTTGATCGCAAGTGCCACGGTTTCCGTTATATTAGTCTTCCAGTAGTTGTACATCCTCTGGTCGTCCTTGGCATCCTCGCACAAAGACCTCTTGTACACCCTGCCGTCAACCGTTACCCAGTCCCCCTTGACGGTAATGATAGGGATTTCCTTCCCCGGCCACTCACCGCGTTCAAGTATCTGGTTACCCGTTATCTTAGCCCATTTAACCTTGAATACCCTGGGTGTCTTCCTGTCTTCCACTACCCAACCCTGATCCATCAGTGCTTCCTCGGTAACAGTCTCGCCGTTATATTTCCGCCCTATCTCGTACACCCTGGACTCTCCGGGGAAAAACTCGTTCCTCACCTTGACCACCTCGGTCTTGACCCTCTCCTTATAGAAATATTCGGCAATAACAAGGTTATCCGTGTCGTACCACTGATCCTGACTGTCCTTTACGTACCCCGAATCAAAACTCTGCTCGTCCGCCTTCGGGTACCTGTACTCAAATTCATCCTTCGTTATCTTCTCCCTGATAAAGCCGTACATACCGTCGGGATCCATGTGTACGTTAAACTGGTTCTTTATGGGTCTTATGAAAATCTCCTGGTCGAAAGAATCATCCAGTTCCTCGGTGGTTATCCTCCAATGCCCGAAACCCGCGGCAATCGCGTGTTCCCCCGCAGTCGTGTATATCTCCTCCGCATTAGAGGCGTATTCAATCTGACGGATAAGCCCGGATATTATCCTCGCCTTCTCCTCGTCACCCTTATCGTCAACCGGTATCACGTTACCCGCGAGCCTCTGATCCCTCTCCCTGTTTGCGACCTGCGCCACGTATTTACGCAGCTTATTGCTTGTAAGGCACGGACGGTTATCCTCCGCCCTTTCATTCTTGACATCCTCCGCCCACTGCCCGTTATCTATATTGTAGACAAACCTGAGATTGTTCCTTCCCGCCTCGTAATTGTGGTCATCCGCGAGTTCGATCTTCTGGAACCTTTCCTTCGCCGTGCTTAGAAATTTTAAATCGTCTTTTTTTGTTGTTTTCTTTCTTGCCATAATCAGTTTTTCCTCAAATTCGGCAATAAAAAAAGGGCAAGGTTGCGTATGGAGGTGTGGCCCCACACGGCCTTGCCCGTTTTTTTTATTGCTTTTTTACCCTTCCGCTTTTATTTTTATTTTTTTTATTCCCGATTAGGGAGAGGGAAGGGTATCCAGTCTATTTCTATTATTTATCTATTTCTTTTTCCCATCTTTCTTCTTCTTTTTCTTATCCTTATTATTATTTTTATTTTGCTCCTCATGTATTTTCCTGGACGTTTCCGTCATTTCCACCGAAACCGATGGTATAAACGGTGGTGCAAACCGATTAGTTGGATTTAGTTCCTGCTTGAATGCCTGTAGATCTCTCGCATCTTGATCTCGTTTTATTCCTAGTTTCTCTTGCAGTTTTTCTTCCAGTCTCTTATCCAGTAGTTCTTCCCATTGCTTATTTGCTCTTTTTTCCAGTTCTTCAAATTCTTTTTTTGTTATAGTTCCACTTACCTTTTTACCGTTTCCATTTTTACCCCTTTTTTTAGTAGGCATTTCTATTTTTCCTCTCTTTCTTCTTTTTTATTTTCTTTTTTATTTTCTTCCACAAGGCATTTCTATTACATCCCCATCCATGACTGTTCCTGCCCCTGTCCCGCGCCTATAAGGACGGAGGCTTCCTCTTCCACGTACTCCGTACCCGTCAGGGTGTACCTGTAGAGGTTTTCCATAAAATCGTCATTTATCTTTTCCACCTTGCCGTTATTATCAAAACACAATCTCTGTATATCAAACACTATCCCCCGCGTGTTCCCCCCCGCGCTTTGCAGGGTATCGAAAAAGAACAGTATGGGGATACTGTTCGGCCCTTCCAACCATGCCCTGATGTTCCTCATGCCAGATTCCTTGTCTTTCGAGGCTGTCTGGAGGTATATGCCCTCTTCCGAGAGCCTGTTTCCTATGATGGTGTACGAATCCTCCACGTCCACCCTGTTCTCCATAAACTTATTATCACCTTTCGAGAGCGGGTCTATGTATACATTGCTTATGTTCCAGCATAGATCGCCCTTCTTCTTCCTGATGATAATGTCCGCAATTTCCTCCGGGGTACAATTAACCCAATATTCATCTATGCAATAGTGTCGGTTGTGTTTGTCACACCCATAAAAAGAAATTGCGTGAGGTTTATTTAAATGCAGGTCTATAAGCACCGTAACCACCCAGTCGGTCGGAACACCGCCGCGGGGAAAAGGTACGATATGCCTGGATTTATCAAAATTCTTTATTACAAGCCCCACCAGTTTCTTGAACATACCGAAAAACCTGGAAGGTTTGTCCTCAAGGGGCGTATCCTTTACCCGCCTGAGAAATCTCAATTCCTTTATAAGCCCGTGCCTGCTCTCAGGCGTATTATCAATAAGAAACTGCTCCGCCGATTTCCCCTGGTCATCGGGTGACCGGCTCTCCGCACCGTCAGTACCGAGGTAGAGATCCCATCTCATTATCATATCAAAAAACTGCTTTTTCTGACCGTCCGCCTCGCCCCAGTATTTCGTCTTCTTTCCCGTAAGCCCCATCTTGCTCAGAATATCATCGTCATGCGCGTAGGTCACCTCGTTGTCAAGTGCGCAGAGGTTCTTCATTATCCCCACGTCAGACCTGCCCGATAACACGAGTTTATCCAACATCCACGCCTGAGTAAGCGGTGTGGCGGGTATGAGTATCTTACCGCCGAAATCGGATAATCCCCTGCCGCTCATCGCGTCAAATATATTCTCAGGAGGGGGTTCGTCAGCTACCCAGAAATGACCCCTCCACGATTCGTACAAATCTATCTTCTGGTCGTGGGTCATCAACTCAAGAGTAGAACCCGTCTTCCTGTGCGACCAGAACCAGGTAACGCCCTGGGTATTGTTCTTCGTGTCAAATTCCTCCATCGGAAACCACTTCTTCAGTTCCCTTACCACCGTCTGCCCAAGATGATGGCTCCAATCCTGCCCTGTCAACCTGCCGCGGACGGGTGTGGGAATACCCAGAGAAGAGGGTTTATAATACTTCTTGTCCACCTTCACGGCACCCGGATAATCGGGTTCCACGGGGTTCCATGCCTCGTAACCGGCAAGCCAGGACATTATAAAGACCACTACCTCTGTCGTCTTACCAATACCATTTGGAGCAGGTGCAAGAGTAATAATATTATCGTTAAAAAGATCCCGGCAATTATCCTGCCACCGAAACGGCTTAAAAAACTCCCATAAGTGGGTACTGACATACTGCTCCTTTATCTGCAAGGCCTCGCGCTTCTTTATCTTCGCCTGCGCGATCACCGCCTTTAATCTCTCTATCTCATCGAGCCGCTTCTGCTCTTTCGTTCTTGTTTCCGCTTTTGTTCTTGTTGTTTTTTTTACTTTTGTATTTGTTTTCGTCTTTTGCGCCATATCCCGTTATTCTATTATTCATCTTCCCCGTATTCCGATGTAGTCAGTATCTGGTGCAGGGCGGATGCCACCTGATCGACCATCTGCTCGTTATCACCCTCTCTGATATAATTAAGTTCGTGGAATATTATGTGTACGACCTCGTGCAGATAACACTGCTCCATCCTGGTCACGGGTCTTTTCAGAGCCTCGTTACACTGTAATATAATACGGTTCTTGTTTAACTGCGCCGTACCCTGACTGTTTTCCCTGTCCTCGTAATCAGACGACCTTATAACCTCTACAGTATGCCCGAATAACCTGAAACGCCGGGGAATTCTCATCCTCTCAGCCATTATCAACAACCTGCAACACTACCAA
>MPLZ02128613.1_pt1 | contig 10994 bp, 6 predicted proteins | sample 1617311 | NCBI WGS metagenome assembly MPLZ02 (sample SAMN05944806, study PRJNA350692) | marine metagenome | biome: marine; feature: ODZ; material: water; isolation source: 160 m water sample filtered on 0.2 um supor filter | place: Pacific Ocean | collected 2012-04-08 | depth 160m m
CCACAGACATCAAGAACTGTCAATGGCTCTCATCCATACTTCTGGGCACCTTTTATCTTATTAGGTGACTGGAATTAATTAACAGTACAATTACTCTAATAAACCTGTCTAACTTATCCCATACCTTGCTAAAACAGCTTGTAAATCATATCTGAACCAACCAACTTTTCATCTTTCCTATAAACAAATCAAAATAATTTCAAATTTTTCTAAAAACTTGCAAGATTCCTCCCCGCATGTGTCTATTAATATAAAGGCGAGATTAATTGCCTTAATTTAGAAAAGGGAGATTGAGAAAATGAAAAAGAGAAGGCATTTTGATAAAGAGTACAAGCCGAAGTGCTACAAGTGTGGGAAGGTAATAAAGGAACTGATTGAATTTAATTGGTTTCGGGAAAACTCAAAAAACTCAGCAGGGTATTTTGTTGCTGCGAATAAAGCAAACAATAAAGTGGTACAGATTGGTACTGAACTGTACAGACATAACCGAAAGAGGTGTGAGCCTTTCTGGAGCAGAGAGTTAAACTAATAAGGGTGGGGGGTTGCCTTTCCAGGTCAATCTCTAATGAGTGGCAGTAATATAACTTTTTATTTTTTAGAAATTTTCTTAATAAGGAGAATGTTATGAATGTGAATGTGAAAGGCGATGAGTTGGTTATTACTATTGACATGAACAGTGGTGGTTTTCTCAGCAAGAGTGGAAAGTTTAATCTTATCGGCGCTACGGATGGATTCGAATCAGTAGGCACAAACGATGATGGCAATGAAGTTTATCTGCTTTTGAAATGTGGTTATTCAGATTGGTAATTAAACTTTAACGAAGGGTGGGGTTTATTCCCACCCTCCACTTTTTTAACCTTACTGGAGATGCCATGAAACACAATACAAGACCGTTAACGCAAACCGAATGTAGAGCGCTCAGTACTAAGTACATGAAAATACATAGTGGTTACCAAATAGTAGATGTGGATAAGTGGCGGAAAAGTTTATCTACAAAGGGATACAAACCGGTATCTTTTTAACCAAGCAAGAATGGAGGAGACCTCTACAAGATATCCAAACTGATAGGTCATAAGGATATCAACACCACCCATCTTAACAACATAGAAGTATTTCTTAGTCATTCTCAAATTTATTGCAAGAATTCTTTCTTATAAGTTGTCTTTTTTGATAAGTGACTATTACGATAATTACTAAATGATTAAATGTGCTATGGGTACACTAATTGTGTTCATTACTCTGGGAAGTTTTTAAAACTATTTGAGAGAATAGGAGGAAGGCTATGTTGAAAGAATTACAATGCGATTTGGGAAATGATTCGGATGTACAAGACTCAACAGTAGTTGCCAGTCTCAGTGGTAAGAATAAAGGAAGCTTCAATAGAATAGACGAAGATAAAGACCGTTCCATAAGGCTTTTTACTTATCTAAGGGAATTAGTTCGTCTCAGGTCAAAGATCATAAGAGATATTAGTGCTTATGATGCAACTTTATGGTTACATCAGATTCCTCATGAGAAAGGATGGTACTCTGGGCATTGGGAGGGAGAGGAAGAAAGAACCGATGATACATGGGTTGAGATAAAGAAACCAAAAATTCCCAAATGTCCCACACCACCTTTAATATGTGAAGGGTGGTATTCTAAAGGTGATTTGTTTAATACTGAAGACACACCTTCCATACAGAAGATTAGACATGTGACTGTTAATAAAGCAGAAACTGGAAAAATCGAGACTGAAACACAAGTAATCGAAGAATATCCTGAAATTGAACAAGCTTGGAATGGCTATTTAGAAAAAGAATGGCTTCCGTATAGGCAGAATTGTGAGAAAGTGCGCCCACTACAAGATATATACTCTAAGTTATTCCGGATGTATCAACTATCAAATAAACTTGGAGAATCTTATGAAACAGTATTGGGCCTTGGTTTCTTCGTATGGAAAAATCTACAAAACCAGGAAATAAAAAGACATATCATAGGAGCTCAAGCGAGAATTGAATTCGATTCAAATACAGGAGGAATATCAATAAAACCCGGTACTGAAGGGGCTCGTATGATCTTTGAGAATGATATGCTTGATCCGTCAGAACTCCCACCACATGAAGAATTGCAAGCGATTGAAAAAAGCCTAAAAGAGAATTCTGAAGATCCGTGGGATAGTCCTATAGTACATGCTGTAATCCGCAGTTGGATTCATGCTTTAAATGCAGATAGTGTTTTTTCATCCAGTGACAAACCGCCAGATTTGATATCTTCAGACCCCAATTGTAATTTTGCACCAGCAATTATACTAAGAAAAAGAACTCAAAGAGGGTGGATTACAGCGTTTGATAATATTATTAATCGATTAAAATCTTCGACAAACATTCCTGATAATACCAAAATATTAATCAATATTTCCGGTGATGTAACTACTTCAAGTGTGTCTGACGAGCCATCTGATCCAATAACAACCAAGCAAACTACATATTCTGTTGACAACGATGAATCACATGTATATTTTCCCTTGCCAACAAATGATGAACAACTTGAAATAATTCAAAGGCTCAACAAGTCGAAAGGTGTTTGTGTTCAGGGTCCACCAGGAACCGGAAAAAGTCAAGCTATTGCAAATATGATTTGCCATTTTCTTGCGACCGGCCAGAAAATATTAGTTACTGCATTTGCTCCAAGAGCCTTGAAAATTATTCAAGAAAGGTTGGAGGAAGAACTGGAACTGTTGGGATCGAAAGAGCTGGCGGGGTTATGTGTTAGTGTGTTAGGACACGATGTAGAATCCGTTAAAAATCTGCAGGGATCGGTTAATGTGATAACTGGGAAATATAATGAGTGGGATGAGCCTGCTAATACAAAAAGTATAAACGAAACCAAAAATAGACTGGATAAATACAAGGAAAAGTTAAGTAAAACAAGAAAAAGATTAAGGGAATTAAGAGAACAAGATACCTACAAATTTAGTGAAGTCTCTGGATATGAAGGCACTGTCCAAGAAATATCCAAATTAATAAAAAGCAATGAGAGTCTGTATGGATGGATTCCAGATAGGATAGAACCTGGAAAATCTGTTCCATTATTGAATTCTGAATTTAAAAAATTACTTCATTTATTAAGAGATATTAACAATTCTGAGCGTACTTCTTTAGGTATGGAAATGGTAAAAAGTAGTGAGTTGGTAGATCCAGACATATTTCATAAGATTATAAAAGAGGAAAAAAAGGTAAAAGCTGAATTGGAACCCTGTAAACATTATTCTGAAGATCATAAATTTCTTGCTTTATTAGAAATAGATGATCGAAGGCGAGTACATTCATTAAAATCTATTACCCAACTAAGAATGGCTATTGACGAAGGACTAAGACGTCCATTTGATTGGCTGAAAAAGGCAGTATGCGATATGCTTGCAGATCAAGACCAACCATTAAGAAGCCTCCATGAGATATCAAAAAAGCGAATGGAGGGTGGTATTGTCCAGAAAGCTCAGATAGTTGATGATTATCATTTTGACTCTACCGATATCGATAAAGTTAAAGTTTTTGCAGATGCACAGGATTTGTATGAATATTTGAAATCAGGGGGGGGAATTGGTTGGTTTAAGAATAAGCTAATACGTAGAACAAGATATCTTTGGGATGACATTCTTATTGATGGAAGAAAGTGCGATAACATCACGTCTCTTGAAAAAATATTGGATGTATTAGATGTTGAAAAGACGATAAATCAGCTCTGGAAAGACTGGGCAGGTAAGGTATCGAAACCAGAGGGCTCATCCTATGTTGCTCAGTTAGCTCTTCTTTCAGAACAATTAGAAGCACTTGATAGCGTTCTTGCAATTGATGAACCTCTCCAGAAATGCAAAGAGTTGATTTGTGAATTATCTATAATCAGTGAACCAAAATGGCACAAAACAGAGGAAATAATAGAACTAGAAAAACTGTTCAAGGCTGTCCAAGCGTTTGAAAATGAAAAAGAGATTAATAATAAAATAGAGAAGATTAGGGAACCCATAGATCATTGTATTAATTTAAAAGATCCACATCCAATCAATCGAGAGCTTAAAGTTGCAATAGTGACAAGAGATTTAGACGCGTGGACAAAAACTTATCACAAATTAAGGGAATTTGAAGAACGGTCAAAATTATTATCTGAAAGAGAAGTGCTATTTGAAAGATTAAAAGAAAAGATACCTAAACTTTCAAGCGATTTGATTAGTACTTATGAGGATGGTGTTTGGGAACAAAGGTCTGAAGGGTTAGAAAATGCGTGGAATTGGTCACAAGCTGATACGTGGTTATTGGATTATGAGGCAACGCATGATTCTGAAAAACTGAATTCCTCATATGTTACACTTCAAAAAAAGATTATGGAGACTACCGCGATGCTTTGTTCAAGTATGGCATGGGATCATTGTTTTAAGTCGATGACAGATAAACAAATTGCAACTTTGCATGCTTGGCAAAATGCTGTAAAAAGGATTGGAAGTGGAAAACGAAAGGGTAGTGCTCAAGCACAAAAAGATGCTGAGTGCCACATGAAAGAATGTAAGAAGATCATTCCTGCTTGGATTATGCCTTTATATAGGGTCTTGGATACTGTTGCTATGGACGAGCCGGAGATTTTTGACGTTGTGATAGTTGATGAAGCAAGCCAATGCGGCCCCGAAGCTTTAATAGTACATTATTTGGCTAAAAAAGTAATTATTGTTGGAGATTCAGAGCAAGTGGCACCTGAAAATGTTGGTGTTCAAGTAGGTAACGTACAAAGACTTAGGGAACTATATTTAGGAAACATTCCTTTTGCTGATTCACTGGGACGAGAGGATACTTTGTTCACTAATGCTGAACTTCGTCTGAGAGAGCGTGTTTTTCTTAAAGAACATTTCAGATGTATGCCTGAAATCATACAATTCTGCAATGATTTATGTTATGCGCCACAAAGAAAACGATTGACACCATTAAGACAATATGGAGCAGACCGTTTAGAGCCTCCTGTTAATACTATTTTTGTCGAGGGTGGTTATAGAGACCGATCGTCAAGGTCTGAAAAATTAGAAAAGACAAACCATCCTGAAGCAAAAAAAGTTGTTGAAACTATTTTAAATTGTCACGTTGAACCGGAATATAAAGGCAAAACTTTTGGTGTTATTTCAATGTTAGGTGATGAACAATCAAAACTCATTGAAGGTATGCTTATGAAGGAATTAGCACCAACAGACTATGAAAACAGGAAACTGTTATGTGGTACTCCAGCCACTTTCCAAGGTGATGAAAGGAATGTAATCTTTATGACTATGGTTGATTCTCCAGAATCTGGATTAAGAGCTGTAACAAAGGATTTTGACAAGCGAAGATTTAACGTAGGGGTAAGTCGCGCAAAAGATCAGCTTTGGGTATTTCATAGCTTTCGGGAGTCTGATTTGAAGAACAATTGTTTTAGGCATCGCTTGTTGAATTACTGTAGAAATCCGCGCAGGGTTTTTGAAGAAGGCAGTATTGGTGACTGTGAATCAGAGTTTGAGAGAAATGTATATACCGATATTTCAAGTAAAGGCTATAAAGTTGTTCCGCAAGTTAGGGTTGCTGGCAAGAGAATAGACCTGGTTATAGAAGGAATGCGAGCGAGGCTTGCAGTTGAATGTGATGGAGATAAATGGCATGGGCCAGATCGTTGGGATGAAGATATGGAAAGACAGCGTACGCTTGAACGGTGTGGTTGGAAATTTTGGAGAGTGAGAGGGAGTGAATATTATAGAGACCCTGAAGGAGCTTTGAATTTATTATGGGATACATTAGAGGGTATGAAGATATATCCACACGGGGTTGATACTAATAGCGAAGAGTCTGAACAGGTAGCAGATGAAGAATTGGTAGCAGATCAATATGATGACGAAACAGACGAAATAGAAGCTGAAGAAGTGAATACAGTTACACGAGAAGAACAAGCCGATTTCTCTGAACCGAGTATAGCAACGGTTAGAGATTTAAATCCAGTAAATATCAGGAAAATCATTATATGCCTTTTACAGGAAAAGAGTCGAGGGAAAGACTTATTGCCAACAGCTGTTATAAAAAGGGCTGGCCTTACCATAAGAGGACAAAATCGTAGTAAAATTGTTTCACGAATAAATAGAGTTGCTAATAAAATGCTGAGAGAAGGAGAAACAGAACAGTATAAAACACGAAAGCGTATCAGGCTTCGACTACAGAGATAGAGTCGAAGCGTTAGAATTTGACTGCATTTTGACCGCATTGGAGAAAAAAGGGCAGTGTGCAACGTCACAAAAACTGACCTAACCCTTTATTTCTTAGTCATTCTCAGATTTATTGTGAGAATTCTTTCTGGTAAGTGTCTTTTATTGTAGGTGACTATTACGATAATTACTAAATGATTACGTAAAAGGCCAAGCAAGTAAAATAAAGTTTGTACTATAAAAATATAATTTATTTAATTTAACGTTCATATGGTAAGGGAGTGACGTATGTATGATAGTGCAAGGGGAATGGTAGCCATGATATGTATATTACTTATGTTGGTCGGAGGTATTATAAGTTTATTCTCATGGTTGTTTAGTTGACGTTGGGCAAAATGAAAATTTATTTTCTAGCTGTTTTTTGTAATTAGGAGAGTATATTATGGCATTTGAGTTTTATCCTTGTGAAATTGAATACTGGTCAGGACGTTATGGAAGAATTGTTGGTAACGGAACAAGTTTTCATATTCGATATTGTGATGATGAGTTAAGGCTCATGTTAGATTGGCGTACTGATGACGAGACTGCTCAATGCTTGGCAAAAGATAGTTCAGGGGTAAGAGATTTAATCAAAGCTGTCTCGAACGGAAAGAAATTTTTAGGAAGCGGGGGAGGCGGAGGTGGTTCATTTATAATTAATGAGTATAGTCAGGTCATAGTGCCGTCCTCTTCTGGGAACGGTGAGCGGGTGATTGTTGGCGAGATAGATGGAAGGCTTTTGTTTGATAACCCCCTTGAAGACGGGAATGATATTGACATTTCTGATTTTAGTGAACTGGAATGTGGTGATCTATGGGAACTTCCGTATGTTGGAGTTGCTTATAATCTTAGCATGAACAGTAAAATATATTATAAACGTAAAGAAGGTGGATCTGGAGGCAGAAAGAAATCTTGTAAACGTAGAAGAGGATCCATCCCGTATGCAGTAGATATGGCGATTGAGCGCGAACTTCCACCTGTACAAGATATAGAACTAATCGCCAATCTGAGAAAAGTACGCACGGGGGGAGCTAGATTTATAGTTAATCCGTATGGTATCGTCTTAACAAAAAGACCAATAGGTTCGTGGAATGATCAAATATGGGAGCCAGTTTTTATTGGTCATGTTAATTTTGAACAATGGTTTGTAAAGGAGGCTGCTTGATTATGTCAGAGTATCCAGTTTTTCAGGGTAATTGCCCCAGAAATGCTACAAAAGCGGCAAAGTATTCCGTTAGAAGTGGAGTGAATGGCCCTGCTATCGGGATTTTTTATGCAACCACGGAAGGTGAAAGGTGGTATGTAAGCTCAGAAGACCATCCTGAGCTTGTCAATATGGTCAACAACGTAAAAATGTTCTTAGGCAAACCGCCAAATGGATCCTTTTATATTAATGAATACAAGCAGGTAATTGTACCGGCGGTTGGCACAGAGAATTATTATCTGGCAGGTATATATGAAAAGCCACTTAAATTTGAGTTTGAAGGTAAAATTATTAGCGGTGAACCTGTTGATCTTGATGGAAATTCTATTAGTCCGGGTGATGATTGGTATGGACCACATGTAGGTATTCCATACGTTTTATGTGCAGGTGGTAATGATATAAGATACAAAATACGTCCTCGGCCTAACGTTATTAAGGAAATAAAACTTAGCAATGTAATCGGCAAGGAATCAGCAAAGTCTGTAGCCGAAAAGATTCGTTCTCTTAAGGGCTATGAAGGGGGGAAGTTTTATGTAAATGAACTCTGCTCTATTTTTGCACCTATTCAAGCTGACGAAGAATTAAAATATGTATACATAGGAAAGCTAGATTTGCAACAGTGGTTTCCAGCCCCCTGTCAAGGATAGAAGGGTGTTGTTCTCTACTTCGGGTGCAATTTATCATACCGAAGAATCTTAATATCATTACAATAGCGGCGTTAGACCTTATATGAAGGAATAATGAAACTAGGAAGCACAAGAATAGATTTATCACAGTGAAATGGCACAAGAAAATAGTAAAGAAAAAAGAAAGAAATTTCTCGGGGGAAAACTTCTCTTGAAGAAGTTGCAGAGTTGCTGAAGTGGACAAAAAAAAAGAACTTTTAGGAGAGGAAGCTACTTATAATGAAATGTGAGTCATGTAATAAGAAACTGGCAACAGTGCATCTTAGTGAAATTATAGAAAACGGAAAAAAAGAGAGACATTTATGCGAGGACTGTGCCCAAAATTATACAAATATATTTTCCCCTGAAGATCGTTTACAGCTTCACCAGTTACGTTTGCTTGAAGGGTTGGATGATAAGACTGGCAATAAAGAAGAAGAGAGAGAGGAAGATGTGCTGGCAGCATCTATACTTCCTCCTGCTAAATGGTTTTTAGCTAAAAATGTAACGTTGTATCCTTGGCAAGAGGAATGTATCGACAGTTGGTTTGAAAATAAAACAAGAGGTACTGTCAAGGTTGCTACAGGAGGAGGTAAAACTATATTGGCACTGGCAATTGTTGAAAGATTGCAAAATACAAAGTTGCCTGATCTACGTGTCGCTATCATCGTCCCAACAATAGTATTGATGAACCAGTGGTATGAAGAGATAGTTAAATGTAGCAATTTGCCTGAAGAGTATATTGCGAGGTACGGAGGAGGGCATAAAGAAAATATATCTGGTAATCATCGAATATTGATTTCTGTTCTGGCTTCAGCGTATAAGGAATTGCCAATGCTGGTGGAGGAAGCAAAGATAGGTAATAAGCTTTTATTGATTGCAGATGAATGCCATAAAGTTGGTGCAACGAAGATGGCACAAGTATTGACGACAGAACGCGCTTTTAGTTTAGGGTTGTCAGCAACTCCGGAGCGTGATGAAGGTGACGATGAGAGTGAGGATAGCCATGTCAGTGATGATTCTAAAGAAAATTCCGATTATGACAGCAGCTTATTAGGGCGAGAGTTAGGAGGAATTATTTACAATTATACTCTGTCTGATGCTTTAAAGGATGGAATAATTCCACCGTTTACTATAAATCATTATGGTTTAAATTTAAATCCAGAAGAACGGGTTAAATACGATAAACTTTCTAGATCTATCTCAAATATGAAGAAAAAATTGCAGGCGATGATTCCTGACGGGGTTGCTTTTTTTGCAGGGGTCAGAAAGATGGCCAAAGGGAATAAGGGAGAATTGACTATTATCGCTAATAAATTTATCAGTGAAACTGCTCGTCGCAAAGCACTTCTTTATGATATGAACTCACGGAAAACTGCAGTGGAGAAGCTTATAGATAAAGAGTTGGCAGTCAACCCAGATGCAAGGATTCTTTTATTTCATGAAAAAATCGATGTAGTAAACAATCTGTTTGTCAGGTTAAAACGTAAGAACTTACCGGTAATTGCAGAACATAGTCTGCTTCCGAGTTCTATACGTGAAGCGGGGCTTGAACTTTTTAGAAAAGGTATTGCACAGATAATTGTTTCTGCCCGTTCTCTTATTGAAGGATTCAATGTTCCAGAAATTGATGTTGGAATTATAGTTGCATCATCGTCTTCTACACGGCAAAGGATCCAAAGTCTTGGGCGAATGCTTAGAAAACATCGAACTTCAACTGGAGAAGAGAAAACATCATGCATTCATATTTTTTATGCACATAATACAAAAGATGACGCTATCTACGGTAAAGAAGATTGGAACAAAATATTAGGAATTGAATGCAATAATTATTTCCTGTGGGACACGGAGGATGATCCTCAAAGGCAGGATGGCCCCCCAAGGAAACCACTGCCTGTAGATATTAATATTGATTCAGGTGAACTGGAACCAGGTTGCGCGTACCCAGGAGAATATGAAGGCGACGAATTCAAATATGATACAAATGGGAACATAAGTAAGTGTAATAATAAGGAATATGTGAAGAACCCTGGATCTCTTTTAGAAAAAATTCAGAAGATTAAAAATGGCCCTGGTCGTTTCAAGGTGACACCGAAAAGTAATTATGTTTTAGTTAATGTTCTCGATGACACAGTGTGGATTACAAAATTTGTTTGTAAATTGGAAGATCCATTTGAATATCATGGCCAGGGTCCGCAACCCGGTGCTGAAGCCATTAAAGCATGGGCAGCAGAGGCAGACCCAGGTACTTTATACGAATTCCAGTCATTGCCAATTTCGTATGAAGTGAAATATAAAACTAACAAGGGGCGTAATATTATTAGCAAAAAGATTAAAGGTGGCGAAGTATTCGCACGGACAGAAGAAAAGGCAAACGATAAGCATATGGGTAGAGATGCAGATTCTCTAGTTGGTATTATTAAAATATTGAAAACCAAAGGACCTCCTGTATCAAAACTTGAAGTTAATAAAATGAATCATGTTTTGTTTAGACAGGGCGGAAGTCTTTATTTTGTATACGCATTAAAAAAAGGACTGGAATTTCCAGACTGAGCAATTTATTGGAGGTTGTACATGGCATTTGAGTTTTGTCCTTGTGAAATTGGATACTGGTCAGGACGTTATGGAAGAATTGTTGGTAGCGGAACAAGTTTTCATATTCGAGATTGTGATGGGGAGTTATGGTTCATGTTAGATTGGCGTACTGATGACGAAACCGCTCGATGCTTGGCAACTGAGAAAGGATTGATAGAAATTACAAATAGACTCAAATCAGCAAGTGAATCTGAGATTGATGAATTGAGACGGTTGTTACGTATTGGTATTCAATGGAATACTGAAGTGACAATTGCAGATTCAAGGCACACAGTATCACAAGCATATTGCTCAGCCCTGCCAG
>MPLZ02133757.1_pt1 | contig 10993 bp, 9 predicted proteins | sample 1617311 | NCBI WGS metagenome assembly MPLZ02 (sample SAMN05944806, study PRJNA350692) | marine metagenome | biome: marine; feature: ODZ; material: water; isolation source: 160 m water sample filtered on 0.2 um supor filter | place: Pacific Ocean | collected 2012-04-08 | depth 160m m
CACCTGCTGACCGCGGTGTTCTTGGACCTTTGAATGAGGTACTGGCAAGGGGCGCTTGGTTCAGCAGGACTGTACCAACGTATCCGAAACAAGAAATACGAAGATATGGAACTGATGCTGCGGAAATTGGCGCAACCTCATTTCTGAGGTAGGGGCCTATTCCAGCACGATCCTGGTGTTGCTCGGCGATCAGCCGCGGTAGATTCACATCGGGGAGGATGTCTTTTTCTTCAGCGGTACTGCGCACGGGCATCATTCCTCGACTCACTAAACCCCGTTTCTGAAAACCTCAAGGGTCAATGATCTACACGGATTCAGGAAAATACGCTATCCGGGCCCTGGTTCACATAGCCATGAAGAGAAACCAAGAGGTTCCAGTCTCGACCAAAGGCATCGCCCAGGACGAAGCCATCCCACCTTCCTACCTTGCCAAGGTCCTTCAGGCCCTCGCACTCGCCAATCTGCTCAACTCGATGCGCGGCCGGACCGGCGGATTTAGACTCAACCGTCCCGCCGAGAACATCAAGGTTATGGAGGTCTTGGAGGCAGTCGAGAACGTCAACCGGATCACGGTTGATTGTTTCTTGGGGCTTGATCAGTGCAGCGACTCCGCCCCTTGCCCCATGCACGATACGTGGAAGCTATTCCGTAAAGATTTCTTGGACTGGGCCAACGAGACCACGATTGCCGATCTGGCGCTGGAGCTAGAGAGGAAGCGCGCCTCCACCCAGATGTAGTTACACTTTCCAGGGGATGCGATAAGGCCCGTGGAGGGCACGCCGCCGTGCCCGAATTACTTTCCTCGACCTCTCCGTCGCCCGGTCGTTCCCGGCGTAGATGAACCGCTCGGGCGGCCGCGGAAGTGATTCATTTCATCGCGGTAGCGTTGCCGTTGCGGCTGTCCCGAGGAGATGCCGGGGGGGTGAAATGGCCGGTTTGCGTACTTCAAATTCCTGAATTAGGATAATAGGATCTAAATATAGATGTTGTTAATTAATGATCTAAACTAGATGCAGTTCTTCGCCTGAACAGCCGTACGGCGGGCACTGTTGCAACAGGAGGGAACGTGGAATCGCGTAAGCGTCTATCGTTGCAGACTGGTTTGGTATGGGTTGCCGTGATCCTTGCCGGTTTCTTCGTTGTCACGTCCGCTGTGGGGTGCGCCAGAGCACCAGAGTCCGATGTCGCTGGTGAGGGCGCGACGATTTACACGCAATACTGCGAGGCCTGCCACGGCGCTACCGGCGACGGTGCCGGCCCGGCCGCTTACCTGCTGTTCCCGAAGCCGCGCAACTTCCAGCGCGGTGAGTTCAAGCTGCGATCGACGCGCCAGGGCCGCCCCCCGACGGACGCGGATCTCGTCAGGACGGTCTCGCAGGGCATTTCGGGTTCGTCAATGTTCGCCTTCGATGAGCTTCTGAACGAGGCTCAGATACAGGCCGCCGTCCAATACGTACGAACGTTCACGCCCGAGCGCCACAGGGCGGCACCCGCTACCGACGACGACATCCTCGACATTTCCACGCCGCCGCCTCCGACACCTGAGCTCGTCGCGGCGGGTGCGGCGGTTTACGAGGAGTTCGGTTGTGCCCAGTGTCACGGCCAAACGGGCCGTGGCGATGGTCCTTCGGCCCCGACATTGCGTGACAGCGAGGGCGATCCGTTTCCGGCGGCCGACTTCACGCACGGCATCTATAAAGGGGGTGGCCGCCCGGAGCAACTCTATCGGACCTTTTTGACCGGTATGGCCGGCACTCCGATGCCATCGTACGCCGATGCCATCCAGAGCGAGGAGCAGGCCTGGGCCCTGGTCTACTACACGCTTTCCCTGATTTCTGATGGGCAGGCGAAACCGATCGCGGGAGATCCGGGGCCTCTGTCTGCGGCGGACCTTGCCAACGTCTCGCTGGAGGATCCCGAGTCGGCCGACTGGAACCTTGTCCCGGAGCACCGCGTCTACATGCGCCCTCTGTGGTTCCGGCGGGAGTATTCACTATTTACGGATGTTCGCGCGGCCGTTGTCGGCCAGCAACTCTACCTGCGCCTCGAGTGGACCGATGGCACGCACGACGCCACGGCCCTGCAGACGGAGCACTTCAGTGACGCGGTCGCCGTGCAGCTGGCGCTCGCAGACCCCCCTCCCTTCATCGGAATGGGCCAGCGTGATGACCACGGGGCGGTGGAGATCTGGTACTGGCGTGCCGACCGCCAGGCTGCCGCCGCCGGTGAGGCCGCCGATCTGGCAGCGTCCTACCGCGATGTCGTTGTCGACATGTACCCGTCCTCCACGAATCCAACGGCAGATGCCTATCTGCAACGCCAGCAGGCGCCCTTCGTGACCGGCCGCGATGTTGGCAACCCGGTCTCTGCTCCGGAGCTCAACGTTGAGCCGGTGCACAGCCTAGCAGCGGCCGGTTACGGGACGCTGACCGCTGGCACCGATCTGTCCGGTCGAGTCTCGGGGCGCGGCGCACGCAACGAGCACGGCTACGCCGTCGTCTTCTCTGCCTCGTTGCAACCAACCGACGCTGCCCTGCAGGCCGACCTGACCCGCTCAGGCGTTTCGATCGCCGTGGCGATCTGGGACGGGGCAGCGGGAGATCGTGATGGCACCAAGCTCGTCTCTCAGTGGCTGAGTCTCGAGCACAGCGGCACCGAACTGCTGGCCGACGAGGAGGCGCAGCGCAACAGTGACTCTCGACGTAATCGGAGGCAAGATCAATGAGCGCACCAGAGATTTTGGGAGAACAGGATGATAGTCAACGGACGGCTAGCGAGACCGCTGACCCGCCCCAGGCCGATGCCAGCGCTGGCCTCAATCGACGCTCCTTTCTAGCGGCCCTCGCCGGGGCCGGCGCCGCCGGCGTGCAGATCGGCTGTGGCCTGTTCGAAGGGGCGGGTGGTCTGGAAAGCATTGTCGCTGTGGATAACCCGCTTGCCGCTTATCCGGAACGCGGCTGGGAGAGTGTCTATCACGATCAATACCGTTACGACCGCTCCTTCTGCTGGGTGTGTGCCCCCAACGACACCCATATGTGCCGCATGCGTGCTTTCGTCCGCAATGGGGTCATTGTGCGGACGGAGCAGAACTACGACGTGCATAGGTACGGCGACTTGTATGGCAATCGGTCTACCGCGCACTGGAACCCGCGCGGATGCCCCAAGGGCTACACCTTCCACCGGCGCATCTACGGGCCCTATCGGGCCAAGGGACCGGTGCTGCGCCGCGGCTGGAAGGAGTGGGCCGACGCTGGTTTCCCGTCGCTCACCGACGACCCGTCGCTGCGCACGCTCTATCGCTTCGACGACCGCGGCAACGATACCTTCGTGCGCGTTGGCTGGGACGAGGCCGCGAGCTATGTGGCACGCGGTCTCATGGCCATCGCCACCACCTACAGCGGCGATGAGGGTCGGCGTCGCCTCCTAAGCGATCGCTATCCGGAGGAGATGCTCACCCATTGGCAAGGGGCTGGCACGCGCACTATGAAGATCGGCTCCAGCCTGCCGCTCCATGGCTTGATCGGAAAATTCGGTATTTTCCGCTTTGCCAACCTCATGGGCCTTGTCGACCATCACGTGCGTGGAGTGCCGCCCGATGAGGCCAAAGGGGCGCGCGACTGGACCGAGTACACCTGGCGTGGCGACCAGGCTCCGGGGACCCCTTTTGCCACTGGCCTGCAGACCTCGGACATAGACCTCAACGATATGCGCCACTCGCGGCTGCACATCCAGGTCGGCAAGAACCTGGTTGAGAACAAGATGCCCGAAGCGCACTGGTTCATCGAGGGTATTGAGCGCGGCATGAAGATTTGGGCGATTGCTCCGGAGTATAACGCCCCCGGTACTAAGGCGGACGAGTGGATCAGTGTTCGACCTGGTCTCAGTGACCTGTCCGTGTTCCTCGGGGTGGCGAAGATCCTCATCGACGAGGAGCTCTACGACGAGCAGTTTGTCAAGCGCTTCACAGACTTACCGCTGTTGGTCCGCACCGACACGCTTCGACGGTTACGACCCGAGGAGATCTTCCCCGACTACGAACTCAAGGACCTCTCGATCTCTTTCGAACAGCACGGGCTGACCGAGGAGCAACGACAGCGGATCGGCGATTTTGTCGTCTACGATCGGAACCAGCAACAACCCGTCGCGATCAGCCGCGAGGACGTGGGAGATAAGCTCCAGATAGATCCAGCCATCGAGGGACGCTTCACCGTGGAGACGGTAGATGGGGCCTCGGTCGAGGTGATGCCGGTGATGGAGATGTACCGTATCCATCTGCGCGACTACGACCCGCAGACGATCGAGGAGATCTCCGGGGCGCCGGCGGACAAGGTGCGCCAACTGGCAATCGACCTGGCGACTTTGAAGCCGGCTTGCATCCACTTCGGCGAGGGTATCAACCACTACTTCCACGCCACTTTGCACAACCGTGCCGTTTTCTTTGTGGCGGCGTTGACCGGCAACATCGGTACCCACGGGGCGGGCGTCTTTACCTGGGCGGGCAACTACAAGGGTGGCGTCTTCCATGCCTCACCATGGACCGGTCCCGGGGTGGGAACGTACACGCACGAAGATCCGTTCAACCCGGTGATGGACGAGAACGCACGCATCACGCACGAGCACCTGCGCAACACGACTGTGGGGGAGGAGGTCGCCTTCTGGGGCGCTGGTGACACTCCGCTGATCGTTGACACCCCCGAGGAGGGCCGGAAGCTGTTTACTGGGCATACTCACCTCCCCAGCCCCACAAAGCTCATCTGGTACAACAATGCTAACTTGATCAACCAGGCCAAGTGGGCCTACGAACTCGTCCACAAGGTCAACCGCAAGGTCGACATGATCGTCGACCAGCAGATCGAGTGGACGGGTTCAGCGGAGTTCTCTGACGTCATCCTGCCGGCCAACTCCTGGGCCGAAGCCGAGGACGTCGAGGTTGGCGGCTCTTGTTCCAACCCCTTCATCCAGGCTTGGGGCGGCGACGGCATTGAGCCGCTCTACGATTCCAAGGACGACGCGGCGATTTTTGCGACGGTCGCCGACGCCCTCGCCTCGGAGACGGGCGACAGTCGCTTTACCGACTACTTCCGTTTCATCAACGACAAGAAGTCACGTGTCTATATTCAGCGAATCTTCGACAATAGCACTACGACACGCGGTGAGGATGGGCCTTACTCCATCGACGCCATGCTGGAGGGAGAGTACGGGGGTGAGCCTGGCGCCGCCCTGATGCTATTCCGCACCTACCCACGAGTGCCGTTCTGGGAGCAGGTGCACGACTCAGTGCCGTTCTACACCGACTGCGGGCGGATGGCCGCCTACTGCGACATTCCCGAGGCGATCGACTACGGCGAGAATCTCATTGTTCACCGTGAGGCGGTCGAGGCCACACCGTATCTTCCCAACGTCATCGTTTCGACCAGCCCTTACATCCGACCGCGCGACTACGGTATTCCTCTCGACGCGATCGGGGCCAACGAGCGCCAGGTGCGCAATGTCATGATGCCCTGGGAGCGTGTCAAGGAGACCGTGAACCCACTGTGGCAGCGGGGCTACCGCTTCTATTGCTCCACGCCAAAAAGCCGTCACACCACCCACTCCTCTTGGTCGGTGGTCGACTGGAACTGGATCTGGTCGACCAACTTCGGCGACCCGCTGCGCGTCGAGAAACGATCTCCTGGGGTTGCGGACCGGCAGATCCAGATGAATCCGCAGGCGGCGATGGACCAGGGGCTCGAGGACGGTGATTACGTCTACGTGGATGCCAACCCCGCTGATCGGCCGTATCGTGGCTGGAAACCGGACGACCCCGCCTACCACGCATACCGCTGCATGGTGCGTGTGAAGTTCAACCCGGGCTTGCCTTACGGGTTCACCATCATGAAGCACACGGGATGGATCGCCACGCCGCGAACAGTCAAAGCTCACGAGACCCGTATCGACGGCAGAGCGCTCGCCGAGGACACCGGCTATCAAGCCTCGTACCGCTACGGGTCCCACCAGTCGATCACGCGCGGCTGGCTCATGCCCATGCACCAGACCGACAACCTGTTCCATAAGAAGGTAGGCGGCATGGGTTTCACGTTCGGCTTCGACGTCGACAACCACGCCGTGAACACGGTGCCGAAGGAGACACTGATCAAGGTCACCAAGGCGGAGCCCGGCGGCCTGGGAGGCAGCGGCATATGGGGCCCGGCGAAGACAGGGTTCACGCCAGGCCACGAGAATCAGACGTTTAAATCCTATCTGGAGGGCCGATTTGTCACGATCAAGAAAGTCTGAAGGAATGGAACCGCTTGCCACGCACGGATCGGCGAAGGTGGCCGAGCCCACGGATCCGCTCGACTTGGTCGGAACGCTGGTGCCGGGTGGCGAAATCGATGAGCTGGCCCGTTCCCTCATCGAGGAGTACGCGGCAATGGGATACGACGCGAAGCGTATCTTAGAACTGTTCCGGCAGCCCGACTATCTCGCCGTGCATTCCGTCTATCGGATCAGGGGAGAGGACGCAGTATGCCGGCTGATCGACGGGGTGCTTGCCGAGTGCGGTGTGTTTCGCGTTACCGAGGTCGACTCGGCCCCGCCGGTTTCCGCCTGCCCGCCCCAGCCAATCCCGTTACCAACCGCGTCAGAGGACGAAGGCTGATGAGCAAGGTCTATAACTGGCAGATTGGCCGCGAACAGGAGTATCCGTACGACGAGGCGCACCCGAGCCAGCAGTTTGCCTTCGTCTTCAACATCAACCGTTGCATCGGCTGCCAGACGTGCACGATGGCGTGCAAGTCGACCTGGACTTACTCCAAGGGCCAGGAGCACATGTGGTGGAACAACGTCGAGACCAAGCCCTACGGTGGCTACCCACAGCACTGGGACGTCAAGCTGTTGCAACTACTCGAGGAGGCGAATCCGGACAGCCCGGGCTGGGACTCGCTCGTTCCGCCGGTCGAGGAGTATCCGTACGGTGACATGGGTCCGTATGGCACTTTCGAGGGAGAGACTATCTTCGAGGCTAAGCACCCCCTGCGTGGCGCCGACCAGAGCCGCGTTCTCGGCTACCTGCCCACTGACGAGGAGTGGCGGGCACCCAACATCTACGAGGATGCGGCGACGGCCGAGAACTGGAAGCCGGACGAGTATGGCAAGACCGCTAGCCTTCCGGAACACGGAGCCTGGTTTTTTTACCTGCAACGCATCTGCAACCACTGCACCTATCCAGGGTGCTTGGCCTCCTGCCCTCGCGGTGCTATCTACAAACGACCCGAGGATGGCGTCGTGCTGATCGACCAGGCGCGTTGCCGTGGATACCGCAAGTGCGTGGAGGCGTGCCCCTACAAGAAGGCCCTCTACCGGCCGACCACACGAGTCAGCGAGAAGTGCATCGCCTGCTACCCGCGACTCGAAGGCCGCGACGCCGATATCACCCCTGACGGTGAGCCCATCGAGACCCGCTGCATGAGCGCCTGCGTCGGCAAGATCCGGATGCAGGGGTTTCTCAACATTGAGCCTGACGGCAGCTGGGCCGAGGATCCCCGCAACCCGCTCTATTTCCTCATCCGCGAGGAGCAGGTGGCGTTGCCGCTGTATCCTCAGTTTGGCACCGAGCCGAACGGCTACTACATCCCACCACGGTGGGTGCCGCGGCCCTACTTGGAGCAGATGTTCGGACCAGGCGTCGAACGGGCTATTGAGCGGTATGTCTGCCCCTCACGCGAACTGCTCGCGGTGCTGCAGCTGTTTCGCGCAGCGCAGGCGATCATCCATCGGTTCGAGATCATTGAGGGCCCCAAGATTCACGAGCGCGAGGTGACGCTGCCTTCGGGTCAGAAGAAGACGCTAGAGATCTTCAACGATACGGTGATCGGCTACGGGCCCTCCGGCAAGGAGGTCGTTCGCATGACCGTAGAGGAACCGACCTTCGAGCGTCCTGCCCAACACCTCAACACGATCTGAGGGAATACGCGACATGTCGGAGACAGCCGTTAACCTCGCGCGCGCCAATCTTTACAGATACCTCAGTGTTGCCGTGCTACCGCCTGACGCTGCACGGTTTGCACTGTTGGCAGACGATCGTTTTCGCGAGGCCGTAAGCGCGGCCGTTTGTTGGATTGCCGAGGATGAGAGCTTCCATCCGCCACGGGTCGGGCCCGCCGAACTCGCTCCTTCGGCCCTCGACCCTGCCGATCTCTTTCCCGAGGGAGACGATCTTGCTAGCTCGTATGCGGCTGTCTTCGGCCATGCGATCAGCAAGGATTGTCCTCCGTATGAGAACGAATATTGCCCCAGCCGCGACATCACCTACCTCTCGCACCGGATGGCCGATATCTCGGGCTTCTACCGCGCTTTCGGGCTCGATCGTTCTCCCGCGGATCGGGAGCGTCCCGATCATCTTTCGTACCTGGCGGAGTTCATGCAGATCGTCATCGCCCGGCAGCTCTACGCCGAAGAGCAGGGGCTCAACGACGAGTGCGTCGTGGTCTGCCGTGAGGTGCAGCGTCGATTCTTCGACGAGCATCTCGGCTGGTGGCTGCCAGCATTCGGCTTGCAGCTAGAACAACGCGCGGCTCCTGCGTTCGGCTTTTATGTGGCCGTGGCCCGATTCGTTCGTGGCCTGGCGGCCGCGGAAAGGGCTGTGCTGGACCTCGCTCCATCCAACGACGTACCGGACGTACAGGTGGATAGCTTCGAGTCCGAGGAGGGATGTTTCGAGTGCGGGCTTGGCGGCGAGGAAGGCAGCCCGGCTGACGCAGACAGCGTCTTCTCTCCTGCAGGCTGCAGTTGAACCAGGCGCGGATCGACTTCGAGCCCGAGTTAGTTGAGGAATGCGTGCGCCTTGCCTTCGAAGGCGGGCGGAAGTTCGATGTTGACGCCCCTTTGGCGTTGCGACGGGTGCGCCACCGACTGAAGCTCGATACGATCTATCGTCAACCGCCGGGCGAGGAACGCGAGCAAGCTTTCTTGGCCCACTTCCGAGAGGTCTTCCGTAAGCTCGGGTTTGAGCAGCGTCTGGTCGACTGCCTGGCTCAGTTTCCCTGTCTGCGACGCGAGCTCAGCTCCCTCCAGGTTCGCTCGGATCTGGGAAGTGGCGAAGGCGCCGAGCTGTGGGAGAGTCGTGACGGTCGCGGCTCGGGAATTCCGGTGCATCTGATCATCAGGCTGGCTCCGCAGCGCTTTCATCGGGAGGGTGAGTTGCGCCAAACACTGTTGCCCTCGCTGAGCGCGGCCGCGGAGCAAGTAGAAAGCGCCGCGCACTTGGCAGGTGCGACGGAGGACGCCTCGGCTGTTCCGGCTCCGGAAGGTGGCCAGGCATGCCCGCTCTGTCGCTTCCCGACGTTCGTTTGGGCCGGCGACGAAGATGTTGCCGAACTCCATGCAGCGATCGTCGCCGATTTTCCGGGTTGGAGCGCGAGCGACGGTTGCTGCGGTCACTGTGCCGACCGTTATGCCCTTGGCTAGGGTGCCGTCCCGCCGGCACGGTCAACCGCGCGCCGCAATGGCCCCCGAGAGCATTAGTTACGCTCAATTCTAAGCGGCCAGTTCTTCGACAAATTGCCTAGATAGAAACCCAAACAATTCACACCTACATCACCTAACTTATTTACCGTCGACTCCCTTGCAAAATCATGTGGCAAGATAAGTTCAAGCAATTCCCAACCAATTGAAAGAACCAAGAAAACGTACCAGTTTCTTAAGAGAAATCTGCCAATTACAAACCATTGGAGAAAATGAACAACTGACCAAAGATTAAACACCAGAAATCAGCTTCAATGCCGTATCTACCCGATTGTCCCAATGTAGTACAAGCACATTGGGAGTGAGGTTATTGCTAGCAGATGGGGGCGCACCACGTACTCCAAACTATGTTGTCGTTCTCGCCGGCGTAGGTGATGCCGACGAGGTCGAACGCGGCGCGCTCGGGCCGGTCTCGCCCCAGTAACCGATGCGGTCGGTTTCCATCCCGGCGCGAACGGTGCCGTTTTCATCGGCGTAGATGATGCCAAGGTGGTTTATCAAGGCGCGGATCTTGCCGTTCTCATCGATCACGCGGAGCTCTCGCGCCGTTATCAGCTCTGGTATCTGTTCAGGCATCACGGCACCAACCAAAGGCACCGCTGCCAGCACCAGAAGCAACGCTCCCACCGTCAGCTTCAACCTCCGGTTGTCTTGCTCTATCTTGTCTACCCTGGACTCAAGCAACGTCGCTTCACTCATATCGGCACCCTTCCTGAAGACCGCTGCTAGATGCCGGAACTCTACGACGCTGGCGGCGGAGTTTCGCGGGAAACCGTCGAGGGTTTCCCTGGACAGATCGCTTCGCGATAGCAAAACTGGCGGCAACTCTGAACCACCCTGCAACGAGAGACCGCCGTGAAAGTAGATCGCTATACCAAGATCGTGCTGACCATCGAACATTGGTATGTCAGGGTTATGGTGACCATCATCGCTCTCGGAGTCGTATATCTCATCGCTATTGTGCCTGCGGAACTATCTGAACTAGGCAGCGAGAACCTTTCGCAGTACCGAACGCTGGAGTCCATGATTTCTGATCATGCTTATCAGGCGCGAATGCAGGCTCTAGACATCAGCCTTGATCTTGTGCGCATTCCGAAGTCGGACCACAGGCACTTCGATTTCTTCCGGTGCTACTGAAAGACCAAGGATCACGACCACACGACATCAATCTTGCAGCTGGTCGTCGCGTGGCGTGGGCCATGGCGCGTGTGCTAGTCGCTGCGAATACAAAGCTCAAGCCGGAAACCTCAACGCGCTCAGCTCGACTTTTTGCCGTAATCCTCGGAAGCCACGGAAGCCTCGGGAACAAGTAAGTTGGAAGGTTCAAATTTTCAATATATAAAGGTTGCAGCGAGCCGGAACGAACTGAGGAATGTCATGACAAAGATCTCGAAGTCTCTCCTGAGAGGCGTCACCATACTGCTGCTTCTCGCCGTCGCGGCGTGCGGCGACGCGGCACCAACGCAGCACTTCCCCTCCGACGCCGATG
>MPLZ02046464.1_pt1 | contig 10990 bp, 5 predicted proteins | sample 1617311 | NCBI WGS metagenome assembly MPLZ02 (sample SAMN05944806, study PRJNA350692) | marine metagenome | biome: marine; feature: ODZ; material: water; isolation source: 160 m water sample filtered on 0.2 um supor filter | place: Pacific Ocean | collected 2012-04-08 | depth 160m m
GACCCCTTCGGTGGTGGCGGTGACTTCGGTGGTGGCGGTGACTTCGGTGCACCCGGTGGTGCAGACCCTAACGCAGGTGATGGCGGCTTCGGTCCCGGTCCACAAGACTTCTTCGGCGATGCTCTCGGCACTGCGGGTCGCCAAGAACAGTTCCAGACATTCCAGGACTTCGGCTCAGACGCAGGTGCTGCTGGTAACCACTTCTTCGAGATGATGGGCGGCCCCGGTGGCGGCTTTGGTGCACCCGGTGGTGACCAGTTCGGCGGCGACTTTGGTGCACCCGGTGGTAACTTCGGTGGTGACCCGTTCGGTGGTGACCCGTTCGGTGGTGACTTTGGTGGCGGCCCCGGTGGCGACCCGTTTGGTGGTCCCGGTGGCGATCCGGCTGGTGGCGGGTGGCAGGGCCCTGTCTTTGAGTTCGACGAGGGCGGTGGCCTGAGGGGCAACTTCTTTGAGCCTCAGGAGAGCTTTAGCTTCGGTGGCCCCGGTGGCTTCGGCGGTGGACCCGATGGCGAGTTCCCTGGTGGTGACTTCGGAGAGGGCGGCCCCGGTGGCCCTGGTGGTGACCCGTTCGGCAACTTCTTTGACTCCTACCTTGATCCGGCCGGTGGTTTCGGTGGCGGTCCCGATGGCGAGTTCCCTGGTGGTGACTTTGGTGAGGGCGGCCCCGGTGGCGGCATGAAGCAGGGCACCCGCGACTTCTTTGACCCGAACATGGAGGGCGGCTTCGATGTGAGCCAGTTCTTCGACGATGCCCGTGGCCAGGGTGGCTTTGGCGACTTCGGAGGCGGCTTTGGTGACTTCGGCGGCTCCGGTGGGTTCGGTGGCCCTGAGGGTGGCTTCCCCGAAGGTGAGATCCCCGAAGGGTTTGATCCTGAGGGCGGCGGCTTCGGCGGTCCAGATGGATTCGGCCCCGATGGTGAGGGCCGCGGCGCTGCGTTCTTCCAAGACGATGGCGTGCAACAGTTCCAGCCACCTAAATCCTTCGACATGGGCGACGGTGGCCAGGCCATGGCCTGGGAGGACGGCATGAGCCAAATCGTCGACGACGACGGTGGCTTCGCTGTGTTCTGGGGTGATGGAAAGAAGATGGAGCGCGAAGTCCAAGACGACGGAGGCTTCATGCAGACCAACCCTGATGGCACTGCTTGGCAGCAGAACGCCGACGGTACCGGCATGTTCACAAGCATCACCGGTACAGCCACGGTCACAGAGATGAACGAAGAGGGCGCGCTCGTGACCACCTCGGCAGATGGTGGCACCATGATGAAGACCGCCGATGGCGGCGAGGTCTTCGTTGAGCCCTCCGGTTGGACCCGTGAAAAGGTCTTCGACGAGGAGAGCGGCGGATTCATGACCCGTGGTTCTGACGGCATGGTCGAAGTCACCATGCCAGATGGCACGTTCAACCGCGTCAACCCTGACGGCACGACTGACCAGTCCTTCTTCCAGGACGACGGTTCGCTGGTGACCCAGATGGGTGACGGTTCAGTGAATGTCGTCAACTCGGATGGCTCCGAGGAGTTCACCGACGCATGGGGCTTTGGCGGTAAGAAGGTTCAGTCCGAGGACGGTTCGTTCGTGACACTCATGACCGACGGCGGTTCGGTCATGGAGTCCGAGGACGGTTCATGGTCGATTGAGATCGCTCCCAACGGCGACCAGACAGTGACGTCCACGTTGGATGACGGAACAGTCCAAAAGAACATGGCCGACGGTGGTGTGCAGCGGTTCAACCCGACCACCGGTGCGACCACCTACACAACACCCGAGGGCGGCGACTTCGTGACCCGTGAGAACCCTGACGGCAGCCTCGTCGTGCAGGACCCACTCGGCATGGTCACCGAGTCCAACCCGACCACCGGCAAGACGGCGGTCACCTTCCCTGATGGAAGTGCCCAGCAGACGATGCGAGAGGCAGACGGTGCGCTCGCCACATCGATGTCAGATGGCACACAGGTCACCACCGCTCCCAACGGGGCTATGACCTTTGTCGATGCTGAAGGCAAAGAGTTTGGGGCTGTGGTAAACGAAGACGGTTCGATGCTCACCAACACCCCCGACGGCATGGCCATGCTCAGCGCTGTCAACGATGAGGGCGTATTGAATGCTGCTTACCAGCCTCCGTCACAAGCTGAGGTGGCAGCTGAGCAAGCTGAAGATGCTGCCGAGAATATGGACGCTGCAGAGCTGTCCGAGCGGCGCGCTGTAGCGATCGCTGACGCCATCGATGCCGGTGGAACCGAGGAAGCCGACGCGGTTGCGGCAGCTGCGCTCGACAGTGCCAGCGGTGCGGCCAACGACGCGACTGACGCTGCCAACATCTATTTGGAGGGCGTGGCAGTCAATGCCGCCATGAATGATCCGGACATGACTCCAGATGTGGCCGACGCGCAAGCCGAAGCCGCCGACGCAGCCCACCAACAGGCCGAAGATGCTCAAGCTGCGGCCGAACAAGGCCAGGTCGATGCGGCTGCAAACGCCCAAGAGTTGGTGGTTCAAGTTGGTGAAGCTCAAGGCGTAGCGCAGGCGGCGATAGATGAAGCCGTCGCGGCCGGGTACACGATGGCAGAGATCCAGGCCTTCATAGCTGCCCAAGCAGCTCCAGAGGAGCCTGCCGCCAAGGCACGCAGGGGTGCCTCGTCGCGCCAGACCACCCAGGACGACAGCGGTCTGCTGCTAGCGGTGTTTGAGGCCAACGACATCATGGCTGACCTGTTGGCTGCCGCCCAGGGGGCGGTGGTCGAGACGCAGACCGCCAACGCTGCTGCCGAACAAGCCGCGGCTGTGACAGACATTTTGGCTCAGGACGCTGCAGAGGCCACTGCTGTGGCCGAGGCGGTCAGTGACCCCGCAATGGACGCAGAGGCCGCCGCTGCGGCCCTCCAGGCTTCACGCGATGCAGCAGAAGCCGCCGCAGCTGCAGCCCGCACAGCCGCACAGGAAGCTGTGACGACTGACGCCATTGCAACCGAGGTTGCAGCCGCCGTTGAAGCACCGGCTGCTGCTGCAGCTTCAGCTGACGTAGCCGAGGCCCAGCTGGCCGACGTGCAGGCTGCGGTCGATGCTGTAGACCCTGAAGATGAGGCGGCGATGGCAGAGGCAACTACGGCACTAGCCGCGGCAACTCAGGCTGCTGAAGCGGCCCGCGCCACAGCAGACGCGATGGGTGATGCGGACGCCTATGCCGCTGCCGCCGCAGAAGCCGCTACAGAAGCCACAGCAGCTGCTGACTTGGCCACCGAGGCCAGCGCTGAGGCCGACGCCTACGCCGAAATAGCGTTGGACGAACCGGTTCCGGGAGCAGCTCCCCAGACAGTTGTCCAGGACCCAGACACCGGCACCACGTCGGTGCTGTTGTCCACGGGCAATGCTGTGGGCTACCAGCTCAGCGATGACGGCATCATTACCCTGCAGTCTTCAGCTGCAGCAGATCCGGCACTGGTCTACGCCGATGCTGCCGCTAACGCTGCTGATAGCACAGCTGCAGCAGCCGACAGGGCTCAAGCCATAGCCGACGCTGTAGTAGCCGGTAGCTCAGACACAGTCGATGCAGTTGCTGCTGAAACCGCAGAAGCCGCCACAGAAGCCGCCGCTGTCGTTGCCGATGTCCAAGTCGAGTTGAGCCATGACCTGGCCGTAGCAGCGGCCCTGGCTGACGAAACGATGACACCACAGGCCGCCAACGACGCCCTTTCGGCTTCATCAGAAGGACGCGAGGAAGCCGAAACTGCCGCTGAGACCGCCCGTGCAGAAGCCGACGCGGCATTCGAAGAAGCCTCGGCTCTAGTTGAGGCAGCGACAGCTGAAGACGCAGCACCAGATGCCCTTGAGGCCGCTCAGGCTGCGTTGCTAGAAGTCCAGACAGTTTCAGCCGCAGCCGATCAGGCCGAGGCGATGGTAGGCGTATGGCTACAAGACGAGGCTGAGAAGACTGCTGTGGCTACGGCCATGGCCGACCCTGACCTTGACGCCGTTGCCGCAGCCGAGAAGGCAGCAGAAAAGCGTTCGGAACTGGCTGAGGCCACCATCGCCGCAACCGCCGCTGAAACCGCGGCGACTGCTGCGGCATCGCTGGCAGCTTCAGTTGAGACCGTGCTGACTTTGCCAGGTGATGCTGTGGCTGCAGCTGACGCAGCCCAAGTCCAAGTTGACGCAGCCCAAGCTGCTCTTGACGCCGCAGATCCCAACGACGCCGAGGCTCTGACCATCGTGGCTGAATCCTTGGTAGCTGCCAGCGAATACCTTGAAGCTGCTTCAGCGGCTGCCGAGACCTACTCGGACCAGGATGCCTACGCAGAGGGACTTGTAGCGATTGCCGACAATGCAGCAGAGGCAGCAGCTGTTGCGGCTGCCGAAAGTGAAGATGCTGCCGCTGCGGCAGCTGAGTCTGCACCTGCAGAGGATTCTGCACGCGTTGTGGTGTTCAACCCGGCAACGGGTGCGGTCATCACTGAGGGTGGCGCCCTGCTGGTCGAGTCCAGCTTCACCGACACCGGCGGCATGCGCATTGAAGTGCCACAAGGCGAGGCCTACACCGAGGCTGCCGCAGCTGCCAACGAAGCGGCCGCCGTGGTCGAAGAAGCCGTAGCCGCGGTGCGTGCAGCGACCGTTGACGCCCAGATGGCTGCCCTGACAGCAGCCGGCGACGAGGCCGACGCAGCAGCACAAGCCGCAGCTGAGGAGGCCGCTGAAGTGGTCGCTGAGTTGCAGGCCGAAGCCGCAGCAGCACAAGCCGCAGTTGAGGAAGCCGAGGCTGAACGTCTCGCCCAAGCTGCCACGGTCACCGTGTCAGCTGACGGAACCCAGCAGTCCATCAAGGACGCCAACGGGCACACGGCCACGTCAATCACATCTGACACCGGGGTGCTCATCACCATGGACCTAGTACCCATGGAGTTGGCACTAAACAACCTCTCCGAGGGTGCCATCCAGCCGGTACTGGCATCTGATGGAGCCGAGTTGGCAGCAGGAGTCGACGCTGACGGCAACCACGTCTTCCGTCTACCTGACGGCTCTGAGGCCACTAACGCCGATGGAGACACCTACTCCGTAGAGGACCTCACGGCCCTCCGGCTGATCTTCAGCCTCGGATGAGCAGAGGACAGGCGATGGACACCAATGAGTCGGCTAATGGGACGGGAGTCGTTGTGACGATGTATAGCCAGATCGGTCGTAGGAGGTGCAGCGCGTTGGCGGCGGGGCTGGTAGCCCTTGCACTCGTCGTCACTGCCTGCGGCGGCGGCGGTGACGACGAGGAAGCCGAGGAGGCTGCGGCTGTGGCTGCAGCTGAAGAAGCAGCGGCTGCAGCTGAAGAAGCAGCGGCTGCAGCTGAAGAAGCAGCGGCTGCAGCTGAAGAAGCAGCAGCCACCACTGCGGCCCCCACCACCACTGCGGCTCCTACTACGACCACTGAACCGGTGCCGACGGCCTCCACGAGGCCCACCTGCGTGCTTGAGCCCAATGCCAATTGTGCCGAAGTTGACCTGTCGGGGGAGAACATGGCAGGCATGATCCTGCCGGGCATCGACCTGTCAGGGGCAAATATGGAAGGCACCTTGCTCAACGGTGCGATGCTGGCCGGCGCGGACCTTTCGGGCACCAACTTGGCTGGTGCGGCAATGTCGAACACCAACCTGGCCGGTGCCAATATGGACGACGCGAAAGCGCCGGGTGCGCTGTTCTTTCGTTCCAACCTGTCTCACGCTTCAATGGTGCGAGCTGACCTGACCGCAGCGGTACTCATGGAAGCCGACATGAAGTCGGTGAACATGACCGGTGCGCTAGTCAACGGGATTGTGGAGCGCCGCTCGTTTTGGTGCAACACCATCTATGCCGACGGCACACTGCGCAACGACGACTGCCAGATAGGCGGCTAACCCGCGCAGCAACGCGACAGGGCCTGTTCTGGCCCGTGAGTGCCGTCCCTAGGATGTGCCAATCGAGGCGCGCACCCATGGGGAACAAACACCCCTGATCCAGGTTCTCTTCGGCACCAAGGCTGAGGCCATAAAGCTGGCGCCCGTGCTCACCGAGATGGACAAGCGAGGTGTGCCCTACCGGCTTGTCGAAACCGGCCAACACGGCGGCTTCCTACCGGGGTTGCGCGTCGAACTGGGGCTGCGGGAACCCGATGTTTGCCTTGGCGGGGACCGCGATGCCGACACGGTGGCACGAGCAGTGATCTGGGGCATCCGACTGGCGCAGAGGTTGGCATCGGCGCAACGCCTACGAGACGAGGTCTTTGGAAACCGGGACGGAGTATGCCTGGTGCACGGCGACACGCCATCGACGCTGCTGTCAGCGCTCATGGCGCGCCGAGCCGGCCTGCGGGTAGCCCACTTGGAGTCGGGCCTGCGGTCGCACAGTTGGCGCCACCCGTTTCCTGAAGAGCTGATCAGGGTGGCGGTGATGCGCCTGGCGCACGTGCTGTTCGCCCCCGATGGCGACGCTGTGGCGAACCTTGAGGCCCTGGTGGCCGAGGGGAGGGTGCGTGGCCGTGTGGTGGCCACGTCGGCCAACACGGGTGTCGAGGCGCTGCGGTCTGCGCTGGATCCTGTTGGGCCGGGGGTGGCCGGTTCGGGGCCTGTGGTGGCGACCATGCACCGGGTCGAGAACCTGCACGACGATGCCCGCTTCGAGGGCTTCCTGGCACTGCTTGGACGCCTGGCTCGGCCGGCGGTGTTCGTGGTGCACCCGCCGACCGAGGCTGTTCTCTCGGACCGGGGTGGCCGGGCCGTGGTCGAGGACATGGGAGTGGCCACGTCGGGGCTGGTGCCCTACGGGGAGTTCACGGCGATGCTGGCGGCGGCCCCGTATGTGGTTACCGACGGCGGGTCCATCCAGGAGGAGTGCGCCCGTCTGGGTGTGCCGACGCTGCTCTGGCGTGACCGCACCGAGCGGCCCGACGGCATCGGGGCCAACGTGGTGCTGGCCCGGTACGACGACGACGTGGTGGGTGCCTTCCTGGCCGACCCGCAGGCCCTGCGCCGCCCGGTGGCTCTTGGTGATGAGCGGCCCTCTGCCGAGGTGGTCGACGTGCTGGTCGACGAGTTGGAGGCCCTGGCGGGGGAGTAGGGCTAGCGGGGCCGGCGGCGGGCCAGGGCTTCGCCCACGGCGGTGAGAATCAGGTCGCGTACCAGGAGCACTACACGGAAGCCCGCCAGCAGCAGCACGGCATCTGCACCCCAGCCCACTATGGCGGCGAAGCCGGCTTCGGATACGCCCAGGCCGAGGGGGGCGAACACGGCGAAGAAGCCGACGCCCCATGACACGAGGAACGCGCCCGGGCCGTCGGTCCAGCCGATGTCGGACTGCATGGCAGCCAGGTATGCACCGAATACGGCGCCCATGAGCAGCCAGTAGGTGGCCATGACCGCCAGCAGGGCGGCCAGGGTGACGGTGGTGAGGGGTCGGGGGGTGGCCTGGCCGCGGCGGAGCGACCACCAGGCCAGCAGGCGGTTGAGCACCGGCCGGGCCACCAGGGCCGCTACAGAAAGCACGCCGAGACCCGCCCAGGGGACCCACGCAGGTAGGGCCGATTCACCCGCCAGCAGCAGCCCACCGATGACGAGGGCGGTGGGGGCACCAAGGCCCAACTCCAGGCCGGAGACGGCCACGAGGGCCGAGGGGCGTACGCCACGGCCGGCCAGCAGCACGCTGCGCCCCGCTGCGTACCAGACGCCTCCGGGCAGATAGCGGGCCAGCAGGGTGCGGGAGGCGGCGTGGACCACGGTTGTGGTGCGCACCTTGTCGCCGAGGCGGCCCAGTGCCACCGACCAGAACACGGCGTTGGGTACGAGCAGCAGGGCCGAGGCGGCCAGCACGCCGGCCAGTGCGAGTGGCCTGGCGTCGGCCACAAGGTCGGCCATGTCGGCCCAGCGGGTGGCCACCAGCCATGCGGCAACGGCGGCCAGCAGCGCCAGCCAGGCCAGGCGTGCGGCCTTCACGGGGTGGTGGCTCCGGTGGCCAGCAGGTCGTCGAGCACGGTGACGTTGCGGGCTGCAAGCGACTTGAGGCGCCCCACGGCCTCTGGCAGTGCGCTGCGGGCCGCCAGGGCGGCTGTGACGGCCTCTGGGAGCCGTGTGAGGCCGTCTGTGGCGCTGGGGGAGAGGTGGCAGCAGGCAGGTCCCAGTTCGGCTGCGAGGGAACCCAGCTTTGGTGAGAAGTCCATGGTGACCACGCCGGTGCCTGCCAGCGCTGCGGCTACGGCGGCGTGGTAGCGCATGGTGACCGTTGCGTCGGTGGCTGCCACGGCTGCGAGCACGTCGGCGAGGCCCGGTGTGAGGGTCTCGGCGGGGGTCTGCATATGGTCTGCCACCTGGAGGTGGACGGGGTCGTCGGTGCCTGCATCGAAGGCGATGAAGCGCGTGGTTAGGCCTGTGGCTGTGGCGGTTGCGTCGATCGCTGCGGCGATGGCGGCGGCCAGGTCGTCGGTGAGGTGGCCCCTGGGGCCGATGGCGGCCGGCAGCAGGCGGGCTGTCTGTGGTGCACGCAGGCACACGCCGAGGGTTCCGGTGCGGGTGGCCGGTGAGGGTGGGTCTGTCAGCCATACGAGGTCTGCCGAGCGGACCACCCGGTCGATGCCCAGGGCTGTGAGGGCGCTGGCTGAGGTCTCGTCGCGTACCGCTATGGCGGTGTGGCCGACGAGGGCGCGGCGTACCTGGGAGCGGCCGAGGCGGGTTGTGAGGCCGCCGGCGCCGAGGCCGATGCCGGCCCACGGTGTGCCGGCCCGCCGGGCGGCGTGCACGCGGTGGAGGTGGTAGGGCAGGTTCCAGATTCCGGTTTCGTCCTGGAGCAGGCCTCCGCCTCCGAACACCATGGTGTCGGCGTTTTGCAGGCTGGAGCGCAGTGCGAGGGGGTTGAGGTGGCCGAAGGCCTCGACGTCGTGGGTGGTGGCCGTTGCGGCCGGCTCCAGCGAGGGTGCGGTGACCGCCACGCCCCGTTCGGCCAGCAGGGCGCGCAGGACCGAGAACACCAGCTCGTCGCCAAGGTTGGCCGAGCCGATCCATGCGGCAACCGTCGCCTGCTCAGCCACGTCGGCCGACACTATCGTGAGGCGATGCACCGAGAGGCGGAGAGGGCGAGGGGGGCGACCGGTTCGACCCGTTGGCGCCTCGTGCCCCTGGCCCTGATGGTGCTGCTGGTCGGGTCCCTGTGGTGGTCGTGGCGGGCGTCGTTCGGCCTGCCTCTGGGTGACAGCCATGAGGGGCGGGTTCTGGGGCAGTTTGGACTGCATGTGGCCCGGTTCTGGGACCTGGGGCCGTCGGGGTCGTCGTGGGGGGCCGACTGGCGGCCTTTTTCGGACGTGCCCTACACGCATCATCCTCCCCTGTTGACGTGGATCCACATCGGTGTCTCGGCGGTGTTCGGCCAGGGCCTCGGGGCGCTCAAGTCGGTCAGCTACCTGGCGGGCCTGGCAACGGTGCCTGCCTTCGTGCGGGTGGGGCGGCGCCTGGGGTTCGCAACGCTGCCGGTGGTTGCGGCCACGGCGATGCTGGTGGCCACGCCGTTCTGGTGGGTCTACGGGCGCCTGGGCCTGGGGTTCCTTCCCAACCTGTTGATGGTGGGGGCCATCTGGCACGCCAGCCAGCGCCGGTCGCGGCGCAGGGCCAGGGCGGCCGGCCTGGCGACGCTCGTTGCGGTGGTGGCGTCGTGGCACGGGGTGTTCCTGGCGCCGCTGTTGTGGTTGTGGCTGCTGCGCAGGAGGGGCCTCGGCCGTTCCACCCGCAGGGTGACTGTGGGCATCGTGGTGGGGGCGGCCATCGTGGGCCTGTGGGTGCTCCAGGGTGCCGGCCTGGGTGAGCTGGCCGACCATGCGGGCAGCCGGGTCGGCATGGACTGGACATGGGGCGAGTTCGCCAGCCGCCAGTGGCGCTTTGCCCGTGGGCTCCTGCCGTGGTGGTACCTGGTGCTGGCCCTGCCGGCGTTCGCTGCCGGGCTGTGGGATGACCGCACCCGCTACCTGACGGGGGCGCTCACGTTGATGGTGGTGGTGTTCGCCGTGGTGCCAGCCGACAACGCATGGCGCCACGACTACTGGAACTTCCCGGCGCTGATGGCGCTGTTCCCGGGGTTTGTGGCGTTGTTTTCAGCGTTCGGCGACTGGCTGGGCCGCTGGTCCGGGTTCGTGGTGGGGCGCATGGTCGAGTTGGGCGTGGTGGTGGCTGTGGTGTCGATGCTGTTCGCGGTGTCGGCCGGCGACATCCACGAGGAGTACTTCGAGGCGCCATCGAGGGCAGGCGACCTGGTGGCTGCCGTTGCACCGCCTGAGGGACAGGAAGTCGTCTGGCACGTGCCGGGGGTGCCGTGGCCGACGTGGATCTCGTATGCGTGGGGGCTGCCTCCGGCTGCCGTTGCCACGGCCGATGTCCTCGCCGAGGTGCCCGACGACGACCTGGTTGTGGTGCGCTTTGAGCGCCTGCCGACCTTCCTCGTCGGCGACGTGGCGGGCCATGCGACAGAGGCTGTCGGCGGCTACGGGGTGGTCACGGGTGCCGATCTGCGCCGCCACGTGATTGGCTGATGGTCGAGATGGATGCGACGAGGGGGCCTGAGGGCGTGGACGGGGCGTTGGCTGGGGTTGTCGGCGGCGTTGTTCCCGGCAACGACTGGCGCACGGTCGACGTGCCCGACCTGGGTGGCTGGCGGCCGACCCTGCGGGTCAGCGTGGTGCTGCCCTGTTTCCAGGGCCAGGAGGCCCTTGACCTGACCTTTGCGGGCCTTGCCGCCCAGACGTACCCGTTGGACCTGCTCGAGGTGGTGGTGGCCGACGACGGCTCCAACCCGCCGATCACGGTGCCGCCGGGGGCGCCCTTTGAGGCCCGGGTGGTGGCCCAGGTGCACGACGGCTTCGGCCTGGCACGGGCGCGCAACATGGGCGCTGCTTCGGCCACCGGCGAGGTGCTTGTGTTCCTCGACTGCGACATGGTTCCCGAGCCCCAACTCGTCGAGGCGCATGCCCGTTGGCACCACGTTCACGAACGGGCGC
>MPLZ02055434.1_pt1 | contig 10986 bp, 8 predicted proteins | sample 1617311 | NCBI WGS metagenome assembly MPLZ02 (sample SAMN05944806, study PRJNA350692) | marine metagenome | biome: marine; feature: ODZ; material: water; isolation source: 160 m water sample filtered on 0.2 um supor filter | place: Pacific Ocean | collected 2012-04-08 | depth 160m m
CGCCAGCGATCTTTTCTTCTCTGAGATTACCGAAAAATACGGTACAGGCAGCAAAACCACCCGAATTCGAAAAAAAGGTGTCATTAACAACTATCTAAGTAAACCCCTATCTAATCTTTCAGGAGCGCTGGAATCACTATTGAACCTGGTTACGGTGGAAGAGGAACGGTTGGAAATCTTCGTTTTTGCAAATCGGTGTAGAGAAACTAATAAAAACATTTCAATCATCATAAATCAGGAGCTGGAAGAGTATGTCTATTGGGCAGAAATTGAGAAGAGAACAAACTCGCTCGGACTCTTAAACCATAAGTACACAAGATGCTCTCTTTTTGCAGCACCAATAAATATTGCTGAGGATTTTGAGAAGCAGATATTTGATAAGATCAGGCCTGTAATCCTTACTTCAGCTACACTTTCAGTAAACGGAAATTTCAATTACATAAAGGAACGGCTGGGGATACCGGACTGCACACCTGCCGGACATTTTCACCGTGAAGAATTTGATTCTGACATAACAAATAGTGGAGATTTTTGTGAAAAGATCATAGGGTCTCCATTTAACTTTTCAGAAAATGCGCTTATCTACGTTCCCGACAATATCCCGGATCCAAATCAGGAACCTGATGCGTACAGACATAATATTACAAAACACATAGAGGAAATTATCTCTCTGACACAGGGAAGATCTTTTATTCTATTTACGAGTTTTGAGATGCTTAACGCAGTATATGAAAAAATTAAGGATGATATGGACACATACACTTTGTTCAAACAGGGCGATAAGCCAAGGTATCAATTGCTTGAGGAGTTCAAGGCCAGTAAAAACCCCGTTCTTTTTGGCACTGCCACATTCTGGCAGGGAGTTGATGTGCCCGGTAAAGCCCTGAAGTGTGTAATAATAACCAAATTACCCTTTGCAGTTCCCAGTGACCCGATAATTGAAGCAAGAATGGAACTACTTAAATCCCAAAACAAAAACCCATTTATGGATTACCAGGTACCACAGGCAATTACATTACTGAGACAGGGATTTGGCCGCCTTATCAGGACAGCCACTGACACGGGTATAGTTGCAATCCTGGACCCACGCATTAAGAGCAAGTTTTATGGCAAGTTCTTTTTAAACTCACTTCCCGGTTGCGAAAAAACGTCTGACATAAAAGACATTAAAAACTTTCTAGCCTTAGTAACTGTCAACAAATAAAGAATTGATCCCGTTTTCATTATTCAAATGCAGCCCGACACTTTAAGCTTATTCAATGTTTGCGCCGACAACAGCGGCCATCTGCATCATGTCGATCGTCTGACCTTCTTTCATATTTGTAAGGTCAGTGACCTTACCTGATTTGCTTTTGGATTTTGTGTTTTTGAAGATCGTGAGTAATTTAGCATCAGCCACAATGTACTTGCCTGCATTCTCAGGCTTTCCATTTTCACTCTTTGTCTGAAGTTTATTCGCTTTAATATAGTCCCATAGTTTTTTGGTTATCTCTGTCCTCGGAAGTTCTATTGCTCCCAGAAAATCTGCTAGCTCATTTTTCAACTTTACCGGCTTACTCAATCCTTTTGCTTCTGCCATTTTTCACTCCTTCATAATTTGGATTTAAATAAAATTATCTCCGAGGACATTTCTTCTGCCCGTTTTATTTTTTCCTCAGATAACAGCTAAATATACAGATGCCGTATATTTCTAATATCATATACATAGTTTACATAACTTCAATACCATTCTTTCAAACAGGTTTTCTAATAAACTTGACTTTTACCTATACATTAAGAAATAAATAATTATTCACCGCAAAGACGCAAAGAACGCAAAAGAGATTAGCAGAGTAGAATATCAGGATTTATCTATAATTTTTTTAGAAAACCTATCTATTTTATGTTAGACTAAAAACCATTGATCAAAACACTATGGGTTTAAAATGAAAAAGAATTTCAAATTATATGGAATCATTATATTTGTAGTCGCGGTAGTGATACTTTCAATAAGTATCACTAATTTCCAGAAACAGTCTACCCTCTTACGTGAGGAGATATTTGATAAATGCAAGATGATTGCCGTCGAACTTAAGCACATGCGAGAGTATCTGGCAGAAACAATGGCAATTACAAATATGGAGCATAACGAGGCAACCAGAATGCTCATGCCGGCAATGGCAGGAAATGAGATTGGCAAAAAGTTTTATAATGAAACAGGTTATCAATTAAGACAGGTCAGTTCAAAATATAGAAACCCTAAAAACAAGCCTGATAACTTTGAGCAAATAGCCCTGACTGAATTCGAGAAAGACAAGAACCTCTCTGAATATAAAGGTGTTGAGAAGATAGACGGTCAGAAAGTGCTGAGATATCTCATCCCGCTCTACATAGAGGAAGCATGTCTTAAATGTCACTCCGCAAAGGAAACCGTACCGAAAATCATACAGGAAGATTATCCCGAAGACAAGGCCACGGACTACGTGTTTGGAGACCTGAGAGGCGCCATATCAGTAGCAGTCCCCATAGACAGGGCCGAAGCTGAAATCAAAGAGAACCTGATCCATATGACCATTGTAACTACCATAGGAATGGTGTTCCTGGTAACCTTTGTCTACATTGCGATGAATATTACGATTAAGAAGTCAGAAAAAAAACCTCCTTCATAAATTTGTAAAGTTAAACATCACTTCGTGATACCACGAAGGCACTAACTGGATTCCTTGCGAAAGCAAGGTCGCCTCACTTTCGTGAGGATTCCAAAGAAACTAATTTATCTACAATGCAACCACGCATAGAAACCCTGGACAAGCTAAAAGCACACGTCTTTAAAACATTATCAGCACATTATCAATCCTTAGATAACTGCAAATACGCGGACTTAAGATTCGGAATCAGCGAATTCAAATCAGCCAGTTCTGAGAATGGACAATCAAAGGATGTTACGGATGATTATGATGCCTCATTCAGTGTAAGGGTTATTGCAGGAGAAATGTCGTCCTGGGGATTTTATGGCCAGTCCCTGGGCAGAAACGATTTAAAGATTAAGAAAATAACCAGCCTGATTATAACCGCCATAAATACAGCCTATGAGCGGGCAATAGCCAACGCAAAGAAAAAGTCAGAGTTTAAAAAGAAAGCCGATTCATTAACAGAAGTCAGGCTCGCAAAGATTAAGGTTTGTCAGGATACGGTACCGGCAGATTTTGAAATAGACCCGCAAAAAATTACCCTTCATAAGGTATTAAAGACGAGCATGGATGTTTCCCGGCAGATGAAGGAGCTTGATCCGTCTGTATTATATACGGCTACAGGTCTAAGAACCGGCATAACCAGGGAGTTATTCTGCAGTTCTGAAGGCGCAAATATAGACCAGTCACTTCCGCTGACTCAGGGTGTTGTCTATGTGTCTGCGCAGAATGGCGAATCAAGCCCGGAAGTCTGTTATGATTATATTGGCGATTTAAGGGGGTGGGAAATAGTTGAGGGCAAAAACTGCTATAACCTGAGCTTTCTCGATTTCGCACTTGAGAGGACAAAAGAGACTATCGAACTTTCAGATGCAGAGTTTCTTAAAACCAGCAAAGGTGAAGTTGTCGTTGTAACTGATCCTCACTTTAATACACTGCTTGTACACGAAATCGTCGGGCACCCTACCGAATCAGATAGGATATTGAAAATGGAAACTGCCTACGCAGGCAGGTCCTGGCTCTATAAGAGCAGGGATGAAAATCAGTTGGAAAACCGGATAGCATCACCCCTCGTAAATGCATTCTCAGATCCTACCGTAATGGGATATGGGTACTATAAATACGATGCTGAAGGAACACCCGCCAGACGCATAGACGTGATCAAGGATGGTATTCTTAAGACTTTCCTGAATGGACGTGAAAACGCTGCAATCCTTGGACATGAACCGAATGGTTCAATGAGAGCAACTACATCCGCAATGGTACCAATAGTCAGAATGACAAATACCGCATTTGGCCCCGGCAAAAAGAATCCAAAAAGCATAATCAAAGAAGTAAAGGACGGATATTACATCGTCAGCCACAGAATACCGTCCATAAGCGAATCCAGAGAAAACTTCAGAATCTCTGCTAAAAAGGTTTACAAGATTGAAAATGGCAAACTCGTCAAGTTGTACAGAGGCGGCGGCATAATGGCAAATTCAAAAGACTTTCTAATGAGTGTTGATGCAGTGGGAAATGATTTCAAGATGTTTCCCATTCCAAACTGTGGAAAGGGACAACCAATGCAAATCATGAGAGTTGGAAACGGAGGGCCGACACTCCGGGGCAAGGCAAGGCTGGCTGGTTGTTGAACCTCATTTCCTCCCCCATTATGAGGGGTTCTTTTATTTTAAAGTTATTATTCGTGTATATCTGCGAAAATCTGTGTCCTATTAATTTACAATGATAAAAACAGAAGATCTACGAACAGCTGTTGCCGACGCACTTAAATACATAAGGAAGCATAAGGACGTTATCGATGCAGAGGTATTTGCATCGTGGAACGACCTGATAACGATAAGGCTTAACTATACGTCCGATATACCCTGCAATGGAGTTCACGAACCAAAGTCTATCCAATCGTATGGACTCGGAATACTGGCCACGTTCAAGAGAGGAAGTAAGATTGAAGTTGGGTTTGGTTCAGTCATAAACGATTTAACGAAAGAGGGAGTTCTTGATGCCTTGATGAAGGCGAAAAGAAACAGGGTGTATGACCCGGATTTCAAAACACTACCCGATCCAATAGATAAACCATCCCTAAAAAACTATCACGACAATAGCGTCATGAAAATCAGCGGAAAGGATACCGTTGATTTAGGATGGAAAGCACTTGTTGGCGCTCTTAAAACCCTTAATAATAGAGGACATAAGAAATCAATCATTATCGGTGGAGACGTCACCATCCTGAGAGAGAGAATGGCCATAAAGACTACAAAAGGGATAGATGACTTTGACGAAACAACCAGTCTTACCGCAAATATAACTGCAATGATCGAGAACAAAAATGTTAAGGGTACGGGATGGAGTATGGGCACGCACCTTGCAACATTTAAACCGGAAGCAGCAGGGAAAGAAGCAGCAGAGAGTGCAATGAGGACAATTGGCGGAAGGAAAATTAAGTCTGGTAAACACAATGTGATTTTTGGAAACCAGCCCCTTACTGACATTGCTTCAAACGTACTGATACCATCATTAGACCTATCGTCAGTCAATGCATCCAACACACCATTCCTCGGAATGCTTGGGCAGGAAATAGCATCGCATAACTTAAATATATACGATGACGGCTCCATAAAGGGAGAAACAGGCAGTAAAAAGATTACTTGTGAGGGAGTACCAACAGGAAGGACTGACCTTATCAAGAATGGCACACTTATCGGTTTCCTGGCAAACAATTACTTCGCAAGAAAATTCAAAAGCAATCTGTACAATCCAATACCAAGAAACGGCTTCAGATACTCAACAAATGGCAGGGATTATAAAAATAAGACAGGCATTTCTCCGACAAACGTGGTAATAGAAGGAAACAACGGGACTACCAGAGACAACTTACTTAAACAGGTAGACAATGGCGTTTATATAGGCAGGATATGGTACACCTATGCAATCAATGGATTAGCCATGGGTGATTTTACGAGTACTATAATCGCAGATTCTTTTTCCATAAAGGATGGAAAAATTGCCAGTCCTTTAAAGCCTAACACCATCAGAATCAACACTAACATCAAGCACATACTTAACAACATAATCGGAATCACAAAGAAAAAAAGATCTACATTGGTTTGGGGATCAGGGGAAGTAGTGATCGCCCCGGAGATCGCGGTGAGTAATGTACAACTGGATAACATAGCCGGTTTCCTCGGCTAAATATTAAATATCCAAACCTATCTGATATCCCTCATGCATTGCATCATGAATATTCCTCGGCACCTTTGCATCACCTATAAGGTGAACTTCATTTACCAAACCCCTTGCCTTATTATAAAAATCATTCGCAGGATTAAAGCCGCTTGCATTAATGACTAAATCAGCCTTAAGAGCCACCTTCTCTCCTGTATCATCCTCAATTATTACTTTATCCTCTGTTATTTCCAGAAGTTTACTGTTAAGGCAGAACTGAACGCCATATTCCTCAAGCTTGTTTAAAAGGATTGTCCTGTTAATCAGGTCCATATCACGTGCAACTGACGGGAGTTTCTCAACGAGTGTTGCATTCTTACCTTTTTCTGCTATACACTCTGCAATTTCTGAACCTATAAAACCGGCGCCAATAACTACATTATTCTCCCCCGGCTCCTTTTTTCCGAATAATACAACGCCCGGACCGTCCACCTCTCTTCCCTCAGCAACAGATACAGTTATCTTCTTGAGCTTAATCCCCGTCGCTATGATAAGGACATCAGGAGAGTTGTTTTTCAAGGATTCCTCATCTATTGCAGTTTCCATCTTAACATCTACCCTGGATTCTTTAAGCTGGTTTGAAAGATAATCCAGCATCTTTATCCACGGCTTCTTTCCCGGCGCCTTCGGCGCTGCCTTCAGATGACCACCCAGTTTAGGCCCCTTCTCCAACAAAGTAACATCATGGCCTCTTTCAGAAGCCGTAAGGGCTGCCATTATCCCACCGGGCCCGCTACCGGCAATAAGTACTTTTCTTTTAACAGTTGCTTCTGAACTGACACCTTCACTCTCTCGCCCAACTCTGGGATTAACCGTACAATCAGCGCCAAGCCCCTTCATAACACGGTCATTACAATTTGCGCATGAAACACACTCGATAATGTCGCCGGTTTTTTCTGAACGAGCCCTCATTGGAAGATCGGGATCACTAAATAACGCCCTGTCAATCGCTACAGCATCCGCATCCCCTGAAGCAAGTATATCCTCAAGCATCTGAATGCCAGTCATCTTTCCGGTAACAAATACCGGAATGGAAACTCCACCCTTAATATCCTTACATTGTTGAGAGGTACCGCCCTCAGGAGACCTCATTGCAAAGAGGCCGTCACCATTAAAGAATGATTCCGGAGTGCCACAGGTTACTGATAAATAAGCAACACCACCTTCTTCGAGCTTTCCGGAAAAAGCCTTTGCCTCATCTAATGAGAATCCATCATCAAGAAGTTCATCTGCCATTAACTGATATCCTATCGGGAAGCCATCTCCCAGCGCTCTCTTTATTGATTCTATTATGTCTAAAGGCAATTTCATTCTTCCTTCGAGGCCACCCCCATACTTATCGTTTCTCTTGTTAGTCCCTGGTGAAAGAAACTGGCTCAACAGATGGCCATATCCTCCACCCACTTCAATCATATCAAAACCTGCCTTTTTTGCCAGAACAGCCGCATTTGTAAAAGAGGTAATCGTTGTATTTATATCATCCTCAGTCATAGGTGCAGAAACTATATTTCTCCTGGTGCATGGACACGTAAAAGAAACGTCCGATGCAGACATTGGATTTGAGCCCATCGCAAATCTTCCACCATGCTGAAGCTGTAATACTGCATACGCTCCGCTTTTCTTGATACCTTCTGCCAGTTCGTTAAGTCCTGATAAATATGTATCATCACTGGCCATAAGCTGTGATGAATAAATCCTGCCTCTATCTTCGACTGCAGCACCCTCAACCACAATCAGTGAAGCGCCTCCTTTGGCCCTTCTTGCATAATATGAAACCATTTTCCCTGTAACATAACCTTTTGTACAACTAAAGCCCGTAGGCATAGCCGACATTGTAATACGATTTTTCAACAAAAACCCATTCAGGTCTATAGGTTCAAACAAGTGTTCAAACTTCATCCATCCCCTCCTAGAAATTAAAACAAACATAAAATAAGAGCACGATACTAACCTCAAAAAATAACAGAATCAAATCAAAGATCCACCATCAAGAACCTTTGGTAAATGTAATTTCGTATCTCTCAAACTCTTTCTTTTTAAAGCCATGTATTGTTGCTTCAAATGTTCTTGTTGTTCCCCTGTCCATATTCAATATATAGAAATCGTTGCTTGATACGACAGAACCACTCTTACTGTAGACAGTAATCTTAAAAAGTGTGTATCTGAAATCCTTATTTGAATTATTTGTGACATCACCTTTAAAGATCGTATCATTATAGTGAGTTTCGCAAGTAACACTTTCTATGGAAAAATTATCAGCAGACGGTTCAAAACCTTCAGGAATCATTCCGGGCTGCTTATCCGGCCTAGTTGCCTCCAGAAAGATTTTTTCTTCAAGTGAGATAATCCTCTTTTCTAAAGCAAGGATTCTGAATGATAAATCAGAAATAACTTTTTCCAGGGAATCCAGCTTCTCGAGAACCGGCTGTGAGTCTGAAGCACCCAGCAAAAAGAATGAAGGTGTAAAACAGAGAATGAGAAATATAAGAATTCTTTTCATGGCAATCTACTACCCCCTTTTTTATTTAATAATTATTCCCAACCCAATCTCTTTATCCCTTTGATTTCCTTTGTCATATCATCCGTGGCAAGTACCAGCATTCTTTCATCTTCGTATTTAACGTTTATGTTATACACAATCTCGTTTTTCTGGATATCCTTTTCAAACCTGTAATTTTGTAATCTTACAGAATTTTTCTCAAGAATACTCTTTATATTCTCCAGAAAATGTTCCTGGCTGGCAATTAACATTTTTATCGTCACATATTTAGCCCTCTTCATTTCTCCTTCAGCCTTGGGAAGTAGGATCAAGGTCGTAATTACAATAATGGTTGTAAAGACAGCGGGCAGGATGAATCCGCTGCCTACTGCCAGACCAATACCCGAGACTATCCACAGAGATGCTGCAGTAGTCAGCCCCCTGACACTAGCCCGAAATCTCATAATAGTACCTGCACCCAGAAAACCTACGCCTGTTACAACCTGAGCCGCAATCCTGGCAGGATCTATTCTAAGAACTGAATCGCTTTTGTAAACCTGATAATTAACAAAAATATGTTCTGAGACCAGCATCATCAGGGCAACGCCTACACATAACAAGAGATGTGTTCTCAAACCTGCCGGCCGCCCCCGTTTTTCTCTCTCCCATCCAATAAATCCACCAAGGATCGCCGCTATAAACAACTTTCCAAATACAGAACAAATATCAAACATTAAAATATCACCAAAATTGGACATATCTTACCCCTCTTTCCTATAAAAAATGAGAAAAAAAGTATATTAGCAACTATAATAACGCAAATAATTCGTTTCAAAGCAATTTAATAATTTCAATTTGCATGCACATTTTGTAACAATATATAGCGACTTTTGGAATAATTGGTTTTTTCTTGCATTAAATACCTTTTTTTGATAGCATTTCTCCTCTATGCCCATTTCAAAACAGAAGAATGTTAACTGTATTTAAAATAAACAGTTACATATAATCTTAAACAGGAATCGATAAAAACTGTGGCTGTTATACCGGCAGCATATAAGAGTGCACATTTGAAACCGTACATGCAAAAAATTTTGTCAGACAGGTGTAAATAGGAAATATACCAGATCTCAATCAGGATGGACGAAAAAAACCGTATAGATACGTTAAATGACATAAAAATCTTTACTGGAAACTCAAATCGGGCACTTGTAGAAAGAGTGTGTGATTATCTTTCAATTCCACTTGGCAATGCCACTGTGGGGAAATTTCCGGATGGTGAAATAGACGTTAAGGTTGACGAAGACGTGCGTGGGGCAGATATATTTATTATTCAACCTACATGTCCGCCTGTTAACGACAGCCTTGCGGAATTATTAATCTTAATAGACTGTTTCAAAAGGGCATCTTCAGCCAGGATAACTGCTGTTTTGCCTTACTATGGATATGCAAGAAAAGATAGAAAAGATGAAGGCCGGGTACCAATTACGGCAAAACTGGTTGCAAACCTTATTACCAAAGCAGGCGCAGACAGATTACTTACAATGGACCTGCATGCAGCCCAGATACAGGGATTTTTCGATATACCGGTAGACCATCTTCTTGCATTCCCTGTCATTTCAGATTACTATAGGGAAAAAGATTTATCTGATTTTGTGGTAGTGTCGCCTGATGTGGGTGGAATCAAAATAGCAAGGTTATATTCAAACCACCTGCACATGAGACTGGCAGTAGTAGACAAAAGAAGATTTGGGTCGGAAGATATAGAAGTTGGCTTTGTTATTGGTGACGTAGAAGGTAGAAATGCAATCATAATCGATGACCTAATTGCTACTGGAGGTTCTATATGTCAGGCAGCAAGGGTGTTGAAGGAAAAGGGAGCCAAAGACATTTACGTGGCAGCAACTCACCCGGTATTATGCGGTGCCGCTGTTGAAAAGCTGAAAGAGGCCCCAATCAAGGAAATAGCAGTAACAGATACTATCCCTTTAAACGAAGATGCAAAAGGTTTAGGCTCAAAGATTAAGGTCTTAACGGTATCAAACCTTTTGGGTGAAGCGATAAAGAGAATTCATACTAATACGTCAATTAGTTCAATGTTTACCGAACAGTAAACTATAATTTTTCAAGATATTTAAGAAAGAACAAATGGAAACGCAACAATTACAGGTAAAAATAAAAGAAGACACAGGTTCTCTGAAAGCACGAAAACACAGAGTATCAGGCTTAATTCCCGCTATTCTGTACGGACACAAACAGGAAAGCATGATGTTCCTGCTAAACGAAAAGGAATTTTCCACAGTACTCAACACCGAGGCTAAAATGGTTAATTTGAAGTGGAATGGCTCGGAGGAGATAGCACTTATTAAAGATGTACAATTTGACACATTCGGCAGAAAAATATTACATGTTGACTTTGTCAGAATTGCCTTAACAGAAAAAGTTACAACTCATGTACCTGTTGTGTTATACGGAACTTCACAAGGAGTCAAAGAGGGAGGCATCTTAGACCATGCACTGAAAGAAATTGAGATTGAGTGCCTTCCGACAGAAATCCCAAAAAATATTCGTATCAATATTTCAGAACTGGCTATCGGAAATACTATACATATAAGC
>MPLZ02151720.1_pt1 | contig 10928 bp, 7 predicted proteins | sample 1617311 | NCBI WGS metagenome assembly MPLZ02 (sample SAMN05944806, study PRJNA350692) | marine metagenome | biome: marine; feature: ODZ; material: water; isolation source: 160 m water sample filtered on 0.2 um supor filter | place: Pacific Ocean | collected 2012-04-08 | depth 160m m
AACATATGAGTTCTGAAAGTGTTGATGAAGATAATCTGCATATTTCCAATGCAGGTAGTAATGGACAAGCACTTACAAAACAAAGTGGCAATTCTGTGGTCTTACTTGGGCTGATGTTGGAGCAGATTTTGATACAGCTATTACAATTAATGATAGTGGAAATGATGTAGATTTCAGAGTTGAATCAGACGGCAACGCCAATATGCTCTTTGTTGATGGTGGTAATGATCGTGTTGGTATTGGAGGCACTCCTGGGGTTCTTTTTGACATTCAAGGAGGATCTGGTGGTGATGAAGTACTTAGATTTGGTGGTTCTGGAACTACAGACAATAGAGCTTTAGGACTTGATTTGAGTGGAGGAAGCTACGAACTTAGTATAGGCTATCCATCACACGGTACAGGCAGATTTGCTATTGGAACATGGGATAGAACTACTTTTTCAGAAAAATTCTGTATTGATACTAGTAGTGGTAATGTTGGAATAGGAATGGGCAATAATGGAGTACCAGCTTATCTTTTAGATGTCGCAGGTACTGTGGATGTAAATAATTTATTAATTAATACTGCACAAGGCACTGACGGACAAGTGCTAACCTCAACAGGAAGTGGAGTAGGTTGGGAAGATGCTGCTGGTGGTGGAGCTGATTTTGATACAGCTATAACTATTAATGATAGTGGAGCAGACGTAGATTTCAGAATTGAATCAGATGATGACGCTAATATGTTCTTTGTTGATGCAAGTACAGATAGAATTGGTATAGGAACTGCGAGTCCTGAAAGTCAACTACATTTATCATCTGGCGATAGGCAAGATGATGCTGATGGTCAACTAAAAATTGTACAAACAGCTACTGGAAATGATGCAACCTCTAATGCCAGTTTATGTGTAATGAACTCGACTGGAACTAGTCAGTTTATGCAGTGGGAACTTAATGGACTTAGAATAGGGAGTAGATTAGCCAATGGAAGTGGAGTAGGTCACGTAGTATTTTCAGCTGGACAGGATGTAGAAGCAATGCGTATTACAGAGCAATACCGCGTTGGTATAGGAACTTCGACCCCAGCTACATTGCTTGATGTTGATGGTGCAGTTACAAAAAATTCTGGTTCTTTCAGAATAGATCACCCAATTCCTGCGATGGAAGATACTCACAGTCTTGTTCATTCATTTATTGAAGGACCACGAGCAGATTTAATTTATCGTGGAGTTGTTGATTTAGTAGATGGTTCAGCAACAGTTAATATAGATACAGCAGCAGGAATGACAGATGGAACTTTTGTACTTCTTTGTGATGATGTGCAATGTTTTACAACCAATGAAGATAATTGGGATTTAGTAAAAGCAAGCGTATCAGGAAACATATTAACGATTGAATCACAAAACGTATCTAGCACAGCAACTATTTCTTGGATGGTAATTGGAGATAGAAAAGATCAACATATGTTTGATACAAGCTGGACTGACGAAAACGGAAAAGTAATCGTTGAACCAGAGAGAATAACAGGAGAATAAAATGGCAAATAATTACACATGGAATTGTAGAACAGTTAACGTTTATCCAACGTATGAAAGTCTTGACGATGTTGTTTATGTAGTACATTGGCGGCTTTCGGCTACTAGCGACCAGAATGATCCAGAGGGAAATCCCTATACTGCAACAATGTATAGCACTAAAGCGTTATCATTGGCAGATGTTGGTACTGACTTTATTCCGTTTGCTGATCTGACAAATGAAGTTATTACTGGTTGGACTGAGGCAGCTATGGGTACAGATGAAGTGCAAAAACTTAAAGATCATCTTGATAAGAACATAACCAAACAAATAACGCCAACGTCTGAAACGAAAACAATAGGCGAGTGATGGCTGAAGCAAAAGAAAACGTAATACCGAGTTAATAAATACATATATATGACACTTCAATGGAATTTTCAAGCTACATAGTATGGAACATATTATTATCTTTAGTTGTAGCTCCTGTACTGTATGGAATCAGGTCAAACACTATGGATTTAAAAAGAATAGACATCTTATTAAACAGAACACGAGAAGAACTAGGTAGAGATTATATATCTAGAAGAACTTTTGAAAACGATTTAAATCGTATTATGAAACTTTTAGAAAAAGTAGAACAAAAGATAGAAAGACAACATGCGATGTTAGAATCTAAAATTGATAGATTAATAGAGAAATAGATATGGCAAGAAAAAGATACAGTAAAGGTAAACGAGTAGATATGCGTAAAGGTGGAAGAGTTGGCTTTGCTGAAGGCGAACCAATAGAGGAAATTGTAGTAAAAGGAAAAAGCCCTAATAAAAGAAGGTTTAAACAAAGAGGAAGATCTTCTATGACACCTCCTAAAGTAAAAAAGTATCCAGCGATGGGAGATCCAAATAGAGCAAAATGGTGGAAAGATAGAGCAAAGCAAGCAGCTAAAGAACAAGGAGAATATCCTGAAGATGCTGTTGGAGCAGTTGTTCCTGAACCACCTGTACCAGAGCCAGATCCAAGCCCTGCTTCTGTAGGTAGACCTATGCAAAGAATAGTTAGAAAAAAACAACCTAGAATGAGTCCAGTAGATGACGAGCCTTTTCCAACTCCAAAAACTAAAAGAAGACCTAGACCTACACCTAGACCTAACCCTAAACCTACATCTACGCCAACGCCAGAGCCAACGCCAACGGCTTACGAAGAACAAACACAATCTCTATCTGGACCAACTGAACAACTAAAGACTCAATCAGCAGATACACTTAGTAGTCAAATAATGCAGTATTTAGGAACTGATGCAGGTGATGCAGGCACTTACCAAGCAGAGTTTGATATTAATGGTGATGGAACTGTTGATATGTTGGATATTACTAAGCAATTACAAAATGAAGCAGTAGCGCCTACGCCTACGCCTACAGGACCAGAACCAAGAGATCCGATTACTATTCCACCAAGTACAGGAGATTATACACCACAATATGCAGATCGTACAGATCCACAAGCAGAAGCAGCTAGAGAATACGTACAACAAGCTGCAGAAGGAAAACTTCCAGCAGATGCAATAATACCTACTGCTGTTCAAACTGATAAAGGAATTAAATTTGAAGAAGATAAAATTCCTCAAATGGTAGATACAGGAGTAGCAACAGCAGGAGTAGCACAAGCAGGAGATGCAGAAGTAGTTTCAAAAGGAATTTCAACTGCAGCAGCAGATCCAGCAACTATTAGTGCGGCTACATACGATGCAGAAACAATATCTGGAAGAACTCCAGATGTTATAGCTGCTGAAGGAGAAGTTACTAGAGAAGCAGAAGCAGAAGAGATTCGGCAACTAACTGAAAAAGCAGTAGCTGCAGGAATGCCTCCAGATGAAGCTCTGGAAAAAGCTAAAGCAGATCGTGTTGTTGGAGCTTTAAGCGCAGGAGCAAAAGCAGAAAAACAAACTGGAGTAGGCGCTCAAATTGCAGATACACCACAAGCAGAAGCAAAAGCAAGACAAGCAATCACAGGAGAAGCTCCACAAGGAGATGAAGCACAAATAGGTGGTATACCTACTTTTACTGCAGCCACGAGACAGGCAGTAACAGGAACAGCACGAACAGGTGCGGCAGCATCGATGGTAGCAGAAGTAGGAGCATTGCCTCCTGATATTACAGCAGCTATTGTTGAAGATCCAGCTACTGTAGAAGCTCAAATAGATGATCAACCTGTAGAAGTTCAAGCAGCAATTGCGGCATTACCTGAAGAAGCATTGGTTTCTTCACAAATGGAAACACTTATAGCAGGTATAGAAGAAGGAACAACTCCTGCTTGGGCTAGACCAGCCGTAGCAAGAGTAGAAGAAATGCTTGCACAACGAGGCTTGGGTGCTTCAACAGTTGGTAGAGATGCATTGTTTAATGCTATTATACAAACTGCTTTACCAATGGCACAAAATAATGCACAAGCTTTACAACAACGCGCAACACAAAACTTATCTAATCAGCAACAAGCCAACTTAGCACAATCTACACAAGATATGCAAAGACGAATGGCAAATCTTTCCAATCGTCAAACTGCTGAAAGTCAAACAGCACAAATGGCACAACAGATTGCCGTACAGCAAGGACAGTTTAGACAAGAAGCTGTATTAACTTCGGCACAGCAACAACAGCAAACAAGAATACAAAATTTGCAAAATGCTCAACGTGCTGCTGAATTGAATACACAGCAACAACAGCAGATGAATATTCAAAACTTGGCAAATGCCCAGCAGATGGAAACTATGAATTTGCAGTTAGAAGCTGAACGATTAGGTGCTGAATTTGGTGCTGAACAACAAACAAGACTTACCAAATTCCAAACTTCTTCTGAGTTCATGGCACAGAACGCAGCTTTTACACAAGATATGAATAAAGCAAATCTTTCATCAGAAGAAAGATTAAATTTAGCAAACTTGTCAGCAATGAACCAAGCTGCTGCTGAAACTATGTCAAGTGCTGAAAAGACAGAGTTAGCTAATCTTCAAGCTAAAATGCAAGTAGGTATTACAAATGCTACTCTTGCTAATGCTATGGGTATTTCACAATTAAGTTCAGATCAAGCAATAGCTATAAATAATGCACAAACTGTTGCAGGCATGGATATGACACAGTTTAATGTAGATCAACAAACACAACTTGCAAATAGTAAATTTATGCAATCAACATTATTACAGGATTTTAATCAAAGACAACAAGCAGCTATGCAAAATGCTACAGCATTAGCAAGTCTTGATTTAGCAACAGTAGATCAACGAACAAAACTTGCTGTAACTAATGCTCAAAATTTCTTGGCAATGGATATGGCAAATCTTAATAACAAACAACAAGCTAATGTATTAGAAGCTCAGATGGCACAGCAAGCTTTATTAAGTGACCAAAGTGCGACCAATGCTTCTAAACAGTTTAATGCTACTAGTATAAATCAAACTAATCAGTTTATGACAAACATAGCAACGCAGATAGATATAAATAATAAGACAAGAATGGATGCTATGGAACAGTTTAATGTAAGTGCTGATAATCAAGCAGAAGCTAGAAGATTTGCGGCAGAAACAGATGTTTCTAAATTAAATGCACAGATAAGAACACAGGTTTCACAGTTTAATGATCAACAAGATTTTCAACGTGATCAATGGAACAAAGCAAACCAAACTGCTATTATGCAATCAAATGTAGAGTGGAGAAGAAAAGCAAATACTATTGATACTGCAGCACAGAATGCTGTGAATCAGCAAAACGCTCAAAATGCTTTTGGATTAAGTACACAAGCTATGACGTTTATGTGGCAAGAGCTTCGTGATCAAGCAAGTTATGTATTTCAAGGAGAACAAAACGAAGCACAAAGACAAGCTGGATTATTTAATACAATCTTGGATCAAACTAAAGATATTGGAGATTGGGGAAGGTTTGAAGAAACATATAAATCAATGATTGCAACAGTTAGTAATTGGTTTACTGATTAAAAATATAATATAGGAGATATAAAAAATGGCTGGAAAGTTACGAAAAGCACTTAGAAAAATAGGCGGTGGTATGAAAAAAGTTATTCGTACTGTAGCTAAACCTTTTAAAAAAGTAATGGGCTTTATGGGAAGACTCGGATGGGTTGGAACATTAGCTATGATGATTGCTATGCCTTATATTTCTGGTTTTTGGGGAACTATAACAGAAGGAATATCTGCTGGAATAGGTGGAGCTGCAGCAGATGCAGCTACACAAGAAGCAATGAAACTAGCAAGTCAAGAAGCAATAAAACAAGCAACAATAGAAGGAGTAAGTCAAGAAGCAATAAAGAAAGCAGGTGTAGAAGCAAGTAAAGCAGCAGCTAAAAAGGCAGCTACAACTGTAGGAGAAAAAATAGGATCTCGTTTTATATCAGAAACAGGAAAAGCAACAGGACTGTTTGCTAAAGGTCCGATGGCTAAAGCATTAGGATATACTTTAAAAAGTATGCAGATTGGAATATCTGGAATTGGTAAAGTCTATAGTAAGCTTACAGATTTAGTAACTGCTGGAGTTGATTTTATTGCTCAACCTCTTATGAAAGAAGGTATGTCGTTTACTGATTCTATGTCCACTTGGGTAGGTGATCGTTTTAACGAAGCAAGAAGTGCAATGGGAATGAAAACATCTAAAGGATATGTGCCTGGAAAAGGAAAAACTGCAGCAGTAGCGGATGCTAATAAGGTAGATTTTACAACAACAGATAGTACAGTTAAAACAACAATTCCAAAATCAAAAACTGATCTTAAAGCATCAAGCACAGTAGATGCTGAAATATTGACAGATCAATCTTTAGAAAAAGCTGATATAGGTAATCTTAAAGATAAAACACAAGATGATTATTTAAAAAAAGAAAGAAACCTTTTAGATGCTGAATCAAGTATTACAAGACAAACGTCTGAAAATATGCATCTTATATCCGATGATGGAACAATAGTTGATATATACGGCAATCCAGTAGTAGATCTAACAACTGTAGATGAAAGTTTACTAGCTATGCAAAAAGGAGAAGATGATTTGGGCTTTTTTCAAAAAGGATGGCAAAATTTAAAAGAAAGTGCTGGAGAAACATGGCGTGGAAAATATGAACAACAGCCTATTTATGTAGCAACTGGTATTGATGATGATAGAATATATCTTGATTTTGATGGCAAACCTCTTCCTAAAGGACTAAAACAAACTGGTGTTGAAACTATTAAAACACCTGGTGTTCAAGGTTATATAAGAGATCCAGAGAAAATAGTTAAAAAAGGTGCAGAATATGCTATGGGAGAAGTAGAAGATTATCTTGATCCTCAACGACTTATTCAAGATAAGATTGACGAAACAATAGGATTAAAAAAAGATCAACAAGTAACAATAGTACAAGAGTATAAACCTGCTAATACTTTAATAGATATGCCAGAAGGCTATGCAAGATTACCTGATCTTCCAGAATCAAATTATCTTGCTATTGCTAATCATACAAGGAATATTAATAATGGTGATTATTTTGCAAGTCCTTACGATTATAAAGTTGGAGAAGAAACAAAACCATATGCACTTCCTGGATATTTTGGTAGTAGTGCTGTAGGTTAAAAACGGAGTATATAAATCATGGCAGAATTAGATTTAGGAACAATTAGAACACCAGACTTTGAGAAACCGATTCCTGGTCAAGGATTAATGTCAGATCCAGAGAATCCTATGGCTTTTGAAAAACCTGCTGAAATATCAACTTTATCAGATGCTATAAATAAAGTCTTTCTTACAGTAACAGCAGAAGATTCGTTTGAAAGTATATTAACATCTATAAAAGATGGGATTCCTATAACTGAATTAACACATTATTTATTGTTTGAAGGATTTAGAAAAGGTATGTGGAATCCTGATTTGATGTTAATGTTGGCAGAACCTGTAATGTTTATGTTAATAGCTTTTGCAGAAAAAGCTAGTATAGACTATGTTCTTTACGAAGGAGAAGAAGAGGAAGAAGAAGGAGAATTAAGTGACGAAGAAAAAATTGAACTGAACCAAAGATTCACACAGCTTATAGAACAGCAATTAAGAAACGGAAGTAAGGTATCTACTTTGCCTTCTGAAATGCAAGAAAGATTAGAAGAATTAGAAATACCAGAACAGTTTAAAGAAAAGAGTCTTATGGAAAAAACAGAAACAACAGAACAAACTGAGGAGATAATATAATGGCTAGTAGTAGCAGATGGAGAGGTATGGGCGCAAGAGAAGCGCAAAGTTATGCTTCTGAAAGAAAAGATTTTTTGAAAGCTGCTAGTAAAGGTGCTGATTGGAAACCAGCATTTAGGGATGCTAGTAAAGTTTTTGGTCTTAATGTTTTAGGACAAATATTTAAAGGTATTGGTAAGTCTGGTAAAGTTGGAATGATGAATGAAACTATTAATAGAGTTACTGAAGACCAATCTGATATTTTTAATACTGTAGATCAGATGAATCCTTATTTATCATTTTTACAAAACTTTGAAGGTACAAATACGAAGATAAAAACAGCAGGATTTGATCCTACAATTCCCTGGCAGCGACAGGCTTATTTTCATTCTCTAGCAGATACGGATGTTAGTAAAGCATTTAAAAATAAATGGCAGTCTTTTCCTGGAGGAGATGCTAATATTACAGCAAAAAGAGGAATGGCAGAAGAGTTGATAAATAGATCCGATACTATAGCTAAAGAAAGAGCAGAAAATCTTATAAAAACTTATGATAATAGTTATAACTTATTACAAGGTTTTAAAACTCGTGAAGGAACAGTTTTAACTTCTGCTATAGTAGATAGAAAACTAAAAGCAATACAAGAGCGTATAATGATTTCAACAGAACAAAATCTTACAAATGGACAATATATTGATCCATCCTTTTTTGATGTTGCTATGTATCAATTTGGTTTTAAAGATGGAGATATGAGAAAAAATGTTATTACAGGAGTAAAAGATGAGCTTATAGAAAAAGGTTTAGTAAGAAGACTTAGTTTTAAAATTGAAGGTACAGAAGCAGACGAAGAGTACGAAAGACTTATTAATAATATTATTACTAACTGGAAAATTATTTCACATAAAGTTCCTGAAGCAGTAAAAGACAAGACACTTGAAGCTATAGCTATTGAGAATAATCTTGATGCTGATCCTTCTATTACAAAAGAAGATGTACAGAACGCAACTAATAATTTAGAGACTATTACAGGAATTACAAGCGACTATCCTAATCTAGCAAGTGGTTTAGGTGATCTTATTACTACTAAAGAAGAAGCTAAACTCCCAACAAAAGAACAAAGAGATGCGCTTATAGTGCAGAATATAGATAAACTTGGGATATTAGATCGTCAATTAGCTAACAACGAAATAGAATATGCAGATTATAGACAAAAATATGATGATCTAGTATATAATGAAATAGGTCTTTCTTCTCTTCGAGCTTGGATGAAAACTAATCAACCTGAAAGTGAAATGCTTAATCAGATGAAAAATACATTATTCAACGAAATAAGTTCAATTCCTGGAGGAATATCAGGTTTAAATCCAAGAAGATTAGATCTTTTCAAAACTTTAGTTCCTACTGCTTTTGGTAATATATATGGCACTAAAGGTAATAAACTATCAGTAAATACTACTTCAGAATCATTTATTGAAAGAATAGGAGCAGCTCAAATAAATGATGTAAATATGGCTGCTGATCAATATTTAGGAGCTACTAATTTGGATGAAGTTATTGAAGGGCAAGCAGATAAACTAGTAGAACTGGGATATTTAAAAAAAGGAGCAGAACTTAATACCTATAGTGAAGAAGCAAAGGCTTGGATAGCAGCTAGAAAAAAATTCATAACTACAGAAGTTCAAGAAGGTCAGTTTGGTAATCAATTAAGAATAATGCAAAGGGCAATTAGTTCGAGTCCAGTAGGTCAGCTACATATGGCAACGTATAATGCTACAGTTGTACAGGATTATATTGATCAAGGAATCACAGATCTTGGAGCTATTCTAGATATGGCAAAAGTAGATACGCTTTCTGCTTTCTTTGGTGTTAAAGGTACTGGTGGATGGTTTGGCACAACAGATAAGATATTTGCTGGTATTGCTAATCCAACAATAGGCATGGGTAAGGATTCAACATGGGCTAAATTATTAGGAGTAAATTACTTATATGATGATGCTACTGACAAAAATGCTGCAATAGATAGAGGTGTAATTGATTACAGCGAAATTAAAAATGATAAAGTAAGAAAAGACATTGGTGATATATTATTTAATTTTGCAGATTGGGAAAACGCAACAGGAAAATATGCTCCTGGTTCTGAAACTCCTTCATCTAATAGAGTAAAAAACAAGGTAGATAGATATGTAGCGTTAAGAAAATTTGCAGAAATTTTAGCTGAACAACCTTCTCAAGGTTCTCAAATAACAAACAGATTAAATATAGCTATTGATTCGACTGACAAATTATTAAACTTAGGCAGAACAGATTATGATCTAGCTTATGACCAACTAAGAAAATCCTTAATTAATGAAATGACTATGTATAATATAGCATTTTTCAAAAATATTAAAATTGATCTTTCTACTTTTGAAGGTGGAGAAGAGGCAGAAGATTTAGTAGGAAACATACAAGAGAACTTATCTACTTTTACTAAGGAAGATAAGGAAAAGGCTAAAGTATGGGCTGATCCTAGTGATGCTACTCTTACTACTGATGAAATTAAGGAAAAATATAATTTAGAATCAATTGAAGATATGCCTGATGATTGGTGGAAGAATATAGAGTTTACTCCTGATGTAGTTGGTATTACTGAGAATGGTTTACATTATCTTACAAAAGTAGGAAAAGGTTCTGTTCCAGTAAAAGATTATGATAAAAAATGGGGTAAGCCCGAAGGTTTTGAAACACCTGCATCTATTAGAGCTGCCGAAACTATGATAACAGGAGGTAAAAATTGGAAAGCAAAACAGAATATGTCAAGATATGGAGGTAATTTACCTAAACTTTTTGAACTTGGTCTTTTAAGGAGAGCCGCAGAGGAAGGTTATGTTAAACAAGAAGATGTGGATAATTTTTTGAAAAAAAGCTTACTGGCTAAAAATAAAAAAGTAGTGAATTAAAATGCCGAATAGTTTTCAACAGCAGCAGCTTCTACAACAGATAGACAATATTCTTAATAAACGCTTCGATTTACAAGAAGAAGAAGAAGAAGAAGAGAAAGAAGAAGAGGCAGAAGATAAAAGAGAGCCATCAATCTCTGCTAGTATTCTTACTAGGGAGATGATAACTGCTCCTCGACCAGAGCCTATAGTAGAAGAACAAAAAGTTGAAGAAGAAGAACAAGAAGCTGAAGATTCTAAAATACTTACGGATTATGATGAAAAAGCAATAGATAAGACTACTATTGCCTACGAAAGTAAAAAGCCTGTAT
>MPLZ02060084.1_pt1 | contig 10913 bp, 4 predicted proteins | sample 1617311 | NCBI WGS metagenome assembly MPLZ02 (sample SAMN05944806, study PRJNA350692) | marine metagenome | biome: marine; feature: ODZ; material: water; isolation source: 160 m water sample filtered on 0.2 um supor filter | place: Pacific Ocean | collected 2012-04-08 | depth 160m m
GTGTTCAACCAGATATCCACCCCCTGCAGAAGTTGCCGGGCGACGTTCTGATCGTAATCCTGAATGAACGCCAACCGCCCGCCACACTCCGCGCTGGCCGCCGCCCGGAAAAGTGCTTGAATAATGTGTTTGCCGGGCTCATCGGCGGGGTGAGCTTTTCCGGCGAAGATAATCTGCAGTGGACGTTTGGAGTCATACAGCAAAGCCAGTAGCCGTTCCATATCGTGCAGCAGCAGCCCGGCCCGTTTATAAACCGCGAAACGGCGCGCGAAGCCGATCGTCAGCGCATCCGCATCGGGCAGCGCGCCGCCTCTTTGGGCCACTCTCGCACGCACGAAAGCGTGCAGCTTGCGTTTCAAATGGCAGTGCGTCTCCCACAGCTCCTCATCCGGAATTGCCTCCACGCGCTGCCAGGTCTCCCGCTCATCCAGCCGCTCGCGCCAGTTCTCGCCGAGGTAGCGGTCGAAGAGCAGCACAATGCGCCGCGCCAGCCAGCTTTCGGTGTGCACCCCGTTTGTGATGTGCTCAATCGGGATTCCGCCACGCTGGCGCTGCGGCCACAGATGCCGCCACATGCGCCGGCTGACCTTCCCGTGCAAAGCGCTCACGCCGTTGCGCCGCGCGGAACAGCGCAGCGCCAGCGTGGGCAACGAGAACATGCGCCCGCGCCAACCCGAAACCGCCGCCAGTTCCATGAAAGCCTCCCGCTTTAACCCCATCCGCTCCCGATAGCCGCACAGATATTTGTCGATCAGCGCCTCGGTGAAGACCTCGTTCCCCGCCGAAACAGGCGTATGCGTGGTGAAGATTGTGCTAGCGCGCACCGCGGCCACCGCGGATTCGAAATCGCTGCCGGTGGCCACGCGCTCGGCCACGCGTTCCACAATCATGAAAGCGGAGTGGCCCTCATTCATGTGCCACACGGCTGGATGGATGCCCAGAGCGCGCAGCGCGCGTACCCCGCCGACTCCCAGCACCAGTTCCTGCGAGATGCGTGTCTCCCGGTCAGCGGCGTACAGCCGCGCGGTTAATTCGCGGTCGGCGGCGCTGTTTTCCGGCAGGTCTGAATCCATCAAAAAGAGCGGCGTGCGCCCGACCTGCAGCCGCCAGATGCCAAGCTGCAACGCGCGCCCGGGCAGCTCGACCGCGATGCGCAGCAGCCGCCCATCACTTTCGCGCACCGCCTGCATGGCCTGGTCGGCGTAATCCAGATTCTGCCAGTATTCTTCCTGCCAGCCATCCGCGGCGATGCGCTGTCGAAAATAGCCCTGCTGATAGACGAAGCCGACACCCACCAACGGAAGCCCGAGATCGGAGGCGGCTTTGCTGTGGTCGCCAGAGAGCACGCCCAGCCCGCCGGCGTATATTGGCAAGCTCTCGTGCAAACCGAACTCTGGCGAAAAGTAGGCGATGACCGCGTCATCCCAGTTCGGAAAAGTACGCCCGAACCATGTCTTCCGCGCGGCGAGGTATGCGTCAAAATCCGCCAGCGCACGGTCGTAATCCTGCTGATAATACCGGTCGTCGGCCGCCTGTTGCAGTCGGGCGCGCGGGATTGCGTTCAGCAGGCGCACCGGATTGTGATTGACCATGGCCCACAGATCACGGTCTAAGTCGGCGAAAAGCCTGCGGGCGGCCGGGTTCCAGATCCACCACAGGTTGCGCGCCAGTTCGCGCAGGCGCTCAATGCGCGCGGGGAATATGGTCTGCCCGCCTTCGGGCGGATTCTCTGGGTACGTTTCCATCGAAAGGGAGGTTTACGCGCGCTCGCGCGCGAGCGTACAATATACCAGAAAAGCCATCGCTCGGAGCTATTTCTTCGCAATGAATCCGATTCCTGTCCGCCCCTTCGACAACCAGATGCCACAGATGCAGGCCGTGGCTGCGCGAGCTAGTGCAACCCGCCGTCGTTATCGGCACGGACCTTCCGCGGGTCAAGCGTGAGGAGATGCTGGCAAAGGTTGCTGCAGCGAAGAGCCTGAGCAAGGTTGACCTACGTGGTTCTGCCTGCTTTAGGGCGACCTAACATGAAGATGTTAGTAACATGCACTATGGCATTGGCCTGTGCTCTGGCAGCCTGCAACTCGCCGGTGACCGGAAAGATTGCTGCAGGCGGGGGGGACGGATTAGGGTATGGGATAGGGACAACCCACAGGACTGAACCGGACAAAGTGTCCGCCGGAGAGAATGAACCAGCATCAGCACCTCAGCGCGATCAAGAATTGGTGCATAGTACGGAAGACTCTATGGCGCCGCCGGATGAAGCCGGCCATGACACCATGATGGACAAGATGTTGGCCAATGGCATGGTTGAAATGGAAGAGATGGAATCAATGCACGCCGATGATGAAATGGAAGACATGACAGAGCCTATGATGAACGCGATGATGATGGCAATGACGGAAGGCATGTATCAACGCCACCGCGCACCGATCCCGGCGGATTATGCGGGACTGCACAACCCAGTGGCTGCCGGCTCCGCATCGCTAGCACGCGGGCAGGAAATCTACAGCGAAAATTGCAGAACATGCCACGGCGTGAGTGGCCTGGGCGATGGCCCGGATGGGGCACAGCTGAGCCCCGGCCCGGCACCAATAAAAATTTCAGGCCAGATGTTGAGCGATGAATATCTCTTCTGGCGCATCAGTGAAGGTGGAGAGGTATTTGATACCGCAATGCCAACGTGGAAAAGAATTCTGGATGAACGACAGCGCTGGGATGTGATCAATTATGTGCGCGCGCTAGGGCGGTGAGTATCGTTCCTTTTGGCCCCAAGAGATACCGGCCGCGCCTGTAATCGCAGCCGGGGCCAAGCTACTCGCAGCGGGAAGTGGCGCTGGTACAGTCAACAAGTTGCTGTGTCAGCTCTAAACGAGGGTCTACCGACTTTAAAAAAACGGAGAGAGAGAAAACAAAACGCTCGCCTTTCACCAGGCGAGCGTTTTGTTTTCCGGGCATAGCGCACATTCAGGCGCAGCCTGAGATCATCCAGTGATTAGGCAGCCCATACGAAGAAATACAGGGTCGCCAATCCTGCCACCGCCACATAAGCCAACGGGAAAAGCCAGCGCGCTGTGACGTCGATCATCCTCGACGCTTCTTCTTTTCCGGCACTAAAAAGACTGGCCTGCATGATGTTCTGCACAATGGAAAGCGCCAGGAACACGTAGCTCAACAAAAGAAGCGCGTCCATAAAGGTTGTGTAGGCAATGGGCGGCAACTTGTCAGCCACCAGAAAGTTGAAAGCCACAATGGTCAAAAGGACCGTAAATGACACAGCCAATTGGTCCGACACGCTCCCGCTTTCAAGCCAGAACACAGACCAGGAGACCGCGATTATCAGTGCCAGTGGCAAGATGACGCGCAGGATGTAATAACCAGACTTGCGCGAAACGTTGATCGCAATCTCAGCCACCGGGTAGTAGAAGGCTGTCTCTTCGTCCTGGGGTTCAATACCGTAGGCCGTGTCGGTTTTGGTCGTCCCGCTGATCTGGTTCACAGTCCACTCCGCCAGCCGGAAGTCTGGACTTGCATCGGTTTGAATCTGTTTGAAGACCACCTGTCGCGAATCGTAATCGAACGTGGTGATCCGAATGGGGAGCACCTGGCTGTCGAACGGAAACTTTCGCAGGTCCATCGGTCCGGCCAGCAGACCGTTGAAGCGTTCCTCGTACTCCACAAATCCATCCTCGTAAACCCGCACCGAAGTGTACAGGTTGCGGAAAGGCTCACCTCGCGAATTGATAATCTCAAACTGGGGCGACCAAATCTGCTCCTCAAGTACGCCCAGCGCCGCATCCCCACTATAGCTTTTGACACCGCCCATGACGAAGCTAGGTTCAATTTGCGATCGCATGTCGCCGGCCGCCAGGTGGCGTCCTTCATCCAAGGACGCGCCCGCTTCTTCAGCAGCGGCCTGCTCACTTTCTTCCTCCTCCGGCTCCACCTGGATGGCCGGACTGAAGGCGGCGCGCTCGTCGTACCATCCGGCATACAGCAGGCCTTCCACCTGGTATGACTCAGACTGTACGTCAATCTCGGGGATATCCAGGAGTAGGAACGACAGATACACTTCGGTGGGACTGTCCTCATTAGGTGGCGGCGTGCCGGAAGCAGGTGCAGCGCCGGCTAGCGGGACCAGCAGCAGGCACAGCAGGAAGAGTCCGGCGACAAGCAGCGACCTTTGCCACCACCTCCCAGTGCGCGAGTGTATTAATCTCTTAGTCATAATCTTACCCCTCCTCCAGACCTGGTTCAGGCGGGACATCCGTTTGCGTGTTTGTTTCTCGTGTTATCAGGATAGCCCCTATTGTGCCACATTTGTGCTGTCTGAGACGCTCATCCCCCGGTGCTTACCTCTTCAATGGCCTCATCACCCTGCTCGGTTTCAGCGGGCGCCTCACCTGCCAGCGCCACTTCGTGCTCGTCATCGGCCAGCGCTGGGTCAAGCTCTGTCGCGGCCGCGTAATCAGCCTGGGCCTGCTCGCCGCGCCCCAGTTCGAGGTAGGTCTTGGAACGCCCTAGGAGATAGGCGCCGTTGGCCTCGTCAAGCTCGATGGCGAGGTCGTAGTCCGCCAACGCGAGGTCAAGTTCCCCCAGCGCGCGGTGCGCTTCGGCGCGGCCGGAATAGTAACCCTCCCGCGCCGCACGTTGCGCCTGGCGCGCTTCCGCAGTTGCCTGCTCCCATTGTGCCTGGGCGGCCTCACCCGCTGTCTCTGTTAATTGGTCTTTTGTCGCCTGGTCTACGGCTTCCCAGCTCTCGGCCACGGCGGCGCTCTCCAACAGCTCTAGAGCCCGGGTGTAGTCAGCGACCGCCAGGTCGAGTTCCCCCACTGCGCGATGCGCTTCGGCGCGGCCAAAATAGTAGCCCTCCCGCGCCGCACGTTGCGCCTGACGCGTTTCCGCGGTCGCCTGCTCCCATTGTGCTTGGGCGGTCTCACCCACCGCTTCTGTTAATTCATCTTTTGTGGCCTGGTCTACAGCATCCCAGTTTTCAGCCACGAGAAGCTCAAGAGCCTGGGTGTAGTCTGCAGCCGCGAGAATGTGAAAGCTTCTGCCGCCAAGACCGCACGGAGCTGACGACGGGGCGTGGGGCAAGCAGGCCTCGCTTAGTGTCACATAAGTCGCAGCGCGAGAGCCGTAGTAGATGTAGGTTTCCGGATCAGCTCCGATGGCTGCATTCAGGTCCTCCAGCAGAGCGCGATAAGCACCGGTCCGGGCGGCGAGATACCCGGCGTTGTCGGGCTCTGCCGCCACCACCACATCGTAGTCCGCCACAGCCTGCGCAGGGTTACCCTGAGAGAGAAGCGCCGCCGCCCGCTGCGCGTATAGGTCTGCGCTACCGCCGGTCAGCTGGATTGCGCTGCTCAAGTCGGTGACGGCCAGCCCTATATTGTCCATGGTAGTGTGCAGTTCAGCCCGATCTACGTAATAGACGGGCTGGCGCGGGTTGAGCGAAATGGCGCGGTTGTAATCCGCCAGCGCCAGATCATTCGCCTCCGATTCCTGGTGCAGGTCACCGCGCTGTTTGTAGTAAGCGGCGTTGCCGGGGTCGAGATCGATAGCTTGTGTATATTCAGCCAACGCGAGGTCGTCCTCGCCCAGGGCATGCTGCGCAATAGCCCGCCTTCCGTAGAACTCGGCGGTCGTCGGCTCGATTGCAATGGCCGTCGTGTAATCATCTATCGCAAGATCGTTCTGGTCTAACGCAGCGTAGGCATTGCCGCGCGCCCGAAACAACCCCGCGTCCTGCGCGTCGTGCTCGATAGCGGCGTCGTAGTCCGCAATCGCAGCCTGATAGCTGGCCTCACTGTCCGTCTCAGGTTCAGCCTCAGCCTCACTTTGCTGGCCTAGCGCCAGATAAGCACTGGCGCGCAGCTGGTACAACTCGGTTTCGTCGGGGTTGATAGCCAGGGCGCTTGAGAAGTCCGCGATGGCGCTTTCCAGCTCGCCGAGCGTCCCTTGCAGCGTGCCGCGCTGCTGGTAGGTTTCAGCGTTTTCGGCATCCAGCTCCAGTGCGCGACTGTAATCGTCGACGGCCAGCTCGGTCTGCCGCAGGAGGGCGTGCACGCCTGCCTGTGCCAGTACCGCGTTCAGGTTCTCTGCATCGGATGACAGGATGCGACCCAGGATGTCGAGTGCCCGGTCAAATCTGGTGGCGTCGCGCGCCTCGGCACTCTCGACAGCCGCATCGATATCCTGCACGGCCAGTCGCGCCTGCAGAGCTTCGTAAGCATACGCGCGCTCCAAGTAGTATTGAGCGTACGGAGAGAGGTCAATTGCGGTGCCATAGTCTGCGATGGCTGCATCCAGTTTCTCCATTGATAATGGGTCGGGAGAGCACCCAGGTGGCAGGTCTACCTGCTCCTCTTCTTCGGCCTCGATTTCCTCAGCAGCTTCTGGCTGCCCGCACACCACCATCATCAATCCGTTCGCACGCTGCGAATACAGATGTGCCGCTTCCGGCGCCATCTCGATGGCATGGTCGAAGTCCCGCATCGCAGCAGCCACATCTCCCAGAGCCGCCTGTGCTGTGGCCCGCCCCGCATAGTATTCTGGCAACGGTGTCCACCCACCAACCGGACTGCCCGGCTGCTGCAGTAATACGGTCGGCTCGGGGAGTGTGAATAGCGAAAGTGCCTGCTCGTAATCCTCAAGTGCCTCCTGATAGTTACCTAGGCCTAGGTTGGCCTCGCCGCGCGCGCTGTGGAACCGGGCATCATTTGGGAACGCCTGCACCGTCAGGTCAGCGTCCGCCAGAGCCAGCTCGAAGCTCCCCGCTGCAATCAGGGCAAGAGCGCGGCTGAGATAGTAGTCAGGGTTGCTCGGGTTCAGCTGTATTGCCCGAACGTAATCAGCGACTGCCTGCGTGGGGTTACCGAGGGAGACAAGCGCCTCCGCCCGCAGGAAATACAGCTCTGGGTTTGCCTGTGACAGTTGGATGGCGCTACTGAGGTCCGTAATGGCATCCGTAAAATTTTCCTGCGCAGTGCGGAGGTTGGCGCGCCCCAAGAAGTGCTGGTAAGAGGAAGGCTCCAGTTCGATGGCGCGCGCGAAATCATCGTCCGCCCGCTCAAACCCGCCGACCTGGACGAAACCGCTGGCGTGGACTTTTGTTTCGGTGGCACTGTGGCTTTCCGCCCGCAGGTTGTGCAATCCCCCATTTCCAGGATCGAGTTCAATCCCGCGCGTGAAATCTGCAATGGCCGCTGAGTACATGCCACGGGCGTGATAAGTCTGGCCTCGGGCGCCATAGAACGCGGCACTGTCAGGTTCAATTTGGAGGGCGCTGGTGTAATCGGCAGCCGCGTTGGTATGCTGTCCCAGGGCTGTATAAACCCCCGCGCGCGCCGTGTAATAGTCCACATTCAGTGGGTCATTGACGATAGCGCTGCCGTAGTCTTCCGCGGCCCGGCCAAGGTTGGTTTCTTGCGCGCGCTGCTGCGCCATGACCTGGTACAGCTGCCCGCGGCGGAAATAGACCTCACTGTTTTCGGCATCAAACTGGATCGAACGGGCATAATCGGCCAACGCCAGCTGCGCGTTTCCGGACGTCAGTCGAGTGTCCCCCCGCGCCAAGTAGAGCTCCGCATTCGTCAGATCCAACGTTATGGCCTGCCCGTAATCGGAAAGCGCCTGCTGCAGCCACTGGGCCGCCTGCTCTTGTTGATCCTCCTGTTGCGCGACCTGCTGGCGCAGGCCCATATAGGCCTCGGCGCGCTGCGCATAGCTGGTAGCCCGCGAGGTATTCAGACCAATGCTGCTGCTGAACTCAGTGATAGCTTGCTGAAATTGACTCGCTTCCAGATAGACCTCGCCGCGCCGTAAGTATGCGAGGTCGTTGGCGGGGTTGAGAGAAATCGCGCGAGTGTAGTCCCCCAGCGCCGGTTTGTCGGCGCCGATCGCGCGGTAGGCGTCCCCCCGTCCGACGTACAGCTCGTCGTCTTCGGGCGCAGCCTGGATCGCCTCAGCAAACATGCCGATCATGCGGTCTGCGTAGTCGGAGTTAGCGAACAGCGGATCGAGTCCTATCGCGATCTCGTAATCGCTGAGAGCCCCATCCACATTCTCCAGTGCCAGCCGCACCACCGAACGTCTGAAGTGTGCGTCGGCCAGACCAGGATCCAGACGGATGGCGAAACCGAAATCATCGACTGCCAGGTCATAGTCCCGGCGGGCTGCGTGGATAGTCCCTCGCGCGACGTACAGGGCAGCTTCTCCCGGCACCTTCTCTATCACGGTATTGAAATTCAGCAGTGCGCGCTTATAGTCTCCCTCGTCCATGTAACCCTGAGCCCCGAAGCGCAGCAGTTGATCCAGCGACCCGGCCCGCTGAACCGCTGCCGACAGGCTTGGGTCCAGCGAGGCTGCGGCCAGGTAATCCACCAGCCCCAGCGCAGGCGCCTGCAGTTGCAGGTCGGTCGCGCCACGGTAATAATGTGCTTGTGAGTGTGCTGGATCCAGCGCAGTCGCGTGGTCAAAATCCGCGATGGCGCGTTCATAATCCCCCAGACGATAATAGGCTAGGCCACGGCCGTAGTAAGCCTCGCTCGCGCCACGTTGTTCCTTAATGGCTGCACCGAAGTGGGCTACTGCACGCGCGTAATCCCAGTCCTCCAGCGCGGCAAACCCTTCGCTGATCTGGACGGAGACATCCACGACCGGCGCAACTGCATCCTCTGGCAGCGGCGCGGCCACCGCCACAGCATGCTCGCCGAACGGCGAGGCAAAGCTGCGATCCGGTAGGTGTATGAACCTTCCCAGCGGCCCTTCGGCCACCGCGTAACAGCAAACCTTGTCGCCTGCTCCGTCGAGGAAATAGACGCTACCATTGGCGTCGAGCATCTCGGTATATAGGTTGCCCGCGTCATCCGCCCAGGTGTTGCCGAGACCGTGGTGGGTCAACAGCAGGTCGTCGGCTCCCATGCTGACCGGTCCACCTGCAGAGGTACAGGAGGCAAGGATCAAAGCCACACAGGCGACACGCAAGCCCAATGCACGTAGTATGTCAGACCTTTTGTCCGCTGTCATCGGCGCGTCAGCCATATGGTCTCTCTGGATGTTCCTGGACATTGGCTGAAGACATCTGCTGTTTGCAGTATAATATGGTGAGCGAGCCTAGCCAATCAGTTTGTCCGTTTCAAATTCGGAATCTCGGAATCTCAGTATACATGAAAGCTTGGAAGGCGCACAATGAAACTAGACAAGGGCTACGCGCGCGCGTGTTGCAGTGACCCAACTCTGTCCTGTGACAGCATGAGACGCAAACAGAGGTTCGTGGGTAATGCCGTGTCGGAAATGGTACTCCGTTTCGGTATGTGTCCGACATCCAGTGGGGCCTTGCTTCTCTAAGGTCTTTTTTACATGTTACTACCAACTGGTCCCTTTTCTGACACCAACCGGACATTGTCGATGCTAAGCACACACTGTTACTATAAGCTTGCGCTTTGTGCATAGAGAGCGGATCAAGCATATCATTGGGCTGAATTAGCCCCAGCTGTTCCAACCACGATAGCTGCTATTAAAGTGGCCTATGGTAACGCCCGCATGCACTCGCTCAAACAGTCTGCGTAGAGGTGAACTACATGGATACGGCGCACTCCACACATAGCACTCGCAAACGGGCTCGGTTCCGAGCGGCGCACCTGTTTGAATGCCTGCTTGTTTTCGGTGTGATCATCACCAACAGCCTACTGGCGGCCTGCGCTCTCGCTGACGTGGGCCAGCCGGGGGCAGCGCTCCCCGACGGCACTTTTATCCGCAAGGCCGGTTTCGGCAACCAGTGGCAGGATGAGGCCGGGCAGCGCTACGCTGGGATGCAAGACCTCAATGGCAACACTTACTTCCTCAACGCAGCCAGTGAAACAATTTGCTGCTACAGAATGGAGGGCAACCAGTTGGTGTATGACTCCGAGTTGACTCTCGCTCCGGAGGCCGGACCCGAGGCCGTCCCCAACCAGCAAGCGCCCATGCGGGCGCTTCTTGCAGGCGGCGAAACGCTACTGCGCTTGGGGCTCGGCAACGTTTGGGTCAATTTTACCGGCCAACGCTTCAACGAGATGCTGGACGGCAACGGCAGTGTTTATTTCCTGGACGCCGAAGGCAACCGTTGGTGCTGTTACGTGGAGGAAGAAGGAGTCCTGGTGGAACGGCAGGGCCTCAACTTCCTCACGCCGTATAAACAGACCGGTGTGGACATGCCCGTGCGGGTGTACGGGCCGGCCGGGGGGGGCACGCTAGACGTTGCCATCGGCGAGACAGGCGAAATGGTGGCCGACCTGGGCTTCCGGCCGGACAAGGATGGATTCAGTTTTGCCAATTTCGGTGCCGACATCCCTCGGAGCGTACTGACAGTTGACGAGTTGCGACGCTTATTCGGCACGATGGGCGTGTGTGCTGACGTGTCGGGTGAGCGCTGTATTCCCTTCCCGGCCGCCGAAATGTGGATGAACCTGGTGAACGACTCCATGACGGCTGGTCACTGCGAGGGCTTGGCTTCTCTCAGCCTGCAGCTACACCAAGGATTGGGCAGTGCCGATCGCTACGATGTGGCCGCCGGGACCACCTATGACCTAACCACAACCACCGAACCACTGATGCGCGACATCGCCTACCAGTTCTCGCTCCAATTCCTGGAGCCGGTCGCCTCGGCGTATCGGGAATACCAGGCGCTGCCGCCCTCCGCCATTCTGCAAACGCTGATGGATTCCTTCCAAGGGGGCTCTGGGGACACCTACACACTGGGCATCTACAGCGAGATGGGCGGCCATGCGGTGACGCCCTTTGCGGTGGAGGACGTAGGCGAGGGCATCTTTTGGTTGTGGGTGTACGACAACAACTGGCCTGGTGCACCGCGCTACATCGCGTTTGGCGTCGTAGAGGAGGTGTGGGCGTACTCGTTTGCAGCGACCAAC
>MPLZ02020775.1_pt1 | contig 10903 bp, 11 predicted proteins | sample 1617311 | NCBI WGS metagenome assembly MPLZ02 (sample SAMN05944806, study PRJNA350692) | marine metagenome | biome: marine; feature: ODZ; material: water; isolation source: 160 m water sample filtered on 0.2 um supor filter | place: Pacific Ocean | collected 2012-04-08 | depth 160m m
AACCGTCAGGACGTGCTCGTCAACATCACTCTGGACGTGGACACGCGCCCGGCGGCGGCCTCGGACGACATCGCCGATGCGGCGAACTACCGCACTATCAACAAGCGCGTCATTGATTTGGTGGAAAACTCGCACTTTTTCTTGGTCGAGACACTGGCCGCAGCAATCGCCCGCGCATGTCTGGACGAGCCGCGCGTGGAACGCGCCCTCGTCAGCGTGGAAAAACCCGCCGCGCTGCGCTTCGCCGCCTCGGTGGGGGTAACCGTCGAGCGCATCCGTGATGATCTCTGAGCGACTCTCCCCTTCATGAATCGCGCTTTCCTTTCGCTCGGATCGAACATTGCAGCGGAGAAGAACCTTCCGGCTGCGGTGCAGCTGCTGCGTGAATACGGCGTGGTGCGCGCGTTCTCCGGCGTGTTGGAATCGCCTGCGCTCGAGGGTGCAGACCAGCCGAATTTCCTCAACGCGGCCGTGCTGCTGGAGACGCCGCTTTCAGCGGTCTCGTTGCGCCACCAAGCTATCACCCATATCGAAAGTGTTCTCGGGCGAGTGCGGAACCCACCGAACCCGGACGCGCCGCGGCCAATTGATATAGACATCATGCTCTTCAATCGCGATATAATCTCTCTGGGCCACCGCCACATCCCCGACGGGGAGATTCTGGAGCGCGCGTTTGTGGCGCTTGCGCTCGCCGAGCTCGATCCGGACTATATCCACCCGCAGACCGGCCAGACGCTTGCGGAAATCGCTAGCGGTTTCTCAGATGAAAGTTCGCGGTTTAGGCGCCGAGAGGACGTGAATTTGATGGCACAGAAAGGAATGTCAATGGCCTGTGTCTGACCAGACCCTGAACTCCGTCGCGCAGCTATTCAGCGAGCCCATAGACCAATCACGCATACGCGAATCTGTGCACGCCGTGCTGGAGAGCATCGGTGAGAACGCTGACCGTCAGGGCCTGCGCGGCACGCCTGACCGCGTCGCCCGAATGTACGCCGAGATGCTCGATGGTTATCGCACCGACCCGCAGACGCTAATCAACGACGCGCTGTTTGATGTCTCTTACGACGAGATGGTGCTGGTGAAAGACATCGAGTACGCCAGCATATGCGAGCACCACATTATGCCGTTTTTCGGGCGTGCGCACGTCGCCTACATCCCGCGTGGAAAGGTCATCGGGTTGAGCAAAATCCCGCGCATTGTAGATATGTTCGCCCATCGGCTGCAATTGCAAGAGCGTATGACCCGCCAGATAGCCGATTTTCTGGACGAGGCGCTTCGGCCCTTGGGCGTGGGCGTGGTGGTGGAGGGCCTGCACCTGTGCAGCATGATTCGTGGAGTGAAAAAAGCAAATGCGCGCATGGTCACCAGTGCTATGAGCGGCGGCTTTCTAAAAGACCCGCGTACCCGCTCCGAATTCATGGAGCACCTGGGGCGCTCGTCAAGCGACATGCTGTAATAGTTGTTTCATCACGTTCGCGGCTAGCATCGTTTTGGTGTATACTATGTAGACCGAAATAAACACATACAGCCCAGGTGCGCTGCCCCCGGATGGGAGCGCTTAACGGCGAAGCCGGTGAGAGTCCGGCGCTGACCCGCAACTGTAATCTGGCCCCTGCGACCAGAAAGCCAGGACGCCCGCCTGAATCTGTGTTCAGTCACCTCTCGAGGAACGGGGGTGGGGACACTGGCCAAGCCCAGCAAAGCCCCTCTGTCCTCTAGGACGGAGGGGCTTTTTTGTCAGAGGAGATACCGGCAGTGACCTTAACACATCGCCGGCAGCACACTCAAAAGGAGAATAAAATCTGATGTCCTCTAAAACCCATGCAGAACTGACCCTACTCGCCGTTCTGAGCGCTGCGCTGCTGGTTGGTTGCGCGCTGGCGCAGAGCTCCCCCCCGACTGCCGTCCCGCCGGCGCCGGTGACCTTAACCGACAGCTTTGGCAACGAAGTTCACCTCACCGCCCCGCCCACGCGCATTGTCAGCCTCGCCGCATCAAATACCGAGATTGTTTTCGCAATTGGCGCAGGAGATCGCCTCGTCGGACGTGATGAGTTTTCCGACTTCCCTGCAGAGGCGCTGGAAGTGGAGAGCATCGGCAGCCTTTACCCCAAAGTAAACGCAGAAGTGGTAGTCGCGCTTGAGCCAGATTTGGTGCTTGCCGCTGGCATCACCAATCCGGACGACGTGACCGCCCTCGCAGAACTCGGCTTAACCGTCTATGCCACCAGTTTCGCGGCAACCATCGATGACATCTACAATGATATCCTCGCCGTGGGTACGCTGACTGGAGAGACGGCCGCCGCGCAGGCCGTAGTAGATGACATGCAAGCCCGCGTGCGCGCCGTGGAAAAACTCACCGCCAACGTGAGTGATCGCCCAACAGTGTTTTATGAGATAGATGCCACTGACCCTTCCAAACCGTGGACATCCGGTCCTGGTTCCTTCATTGACCTGCTTATTGGCACCGCAGGAGGCACAAATGTGGGCGCTGCCAGCAGCGAAGCCTACTGGCAGATAAGCCTGGAAGAACTGGTGCAGCAAGATCCACGGATAATTGTGCTCGGTTCTAGCAAATACGGCGGGCAAACTCCGGAGATAGTCGCAGAGCGCGCCGGTTGGGGTCAGATTGCCGCCGTGACTGCAGGAAATGTGCACACGTTTGACGACGATCTGGTCAGCCGCCCGGGGCCGCGGCTGGTGCAGGGCCTGGAGACACTGGCAGCCATTGTTCACCCAGAGCTTTCTGAATAACACGCCAGATGACCGGTAATGTTTTGAAGGCATACGCGCCACTACCGCTACTGCTCTCGCTCACCTTGTTGAGCTCCATTGTACTGGCTGTCGGAATCGGCTCGGTGACCATCCCGGCCCGTGTGGTGGCGGAATTACTACTCGACCGCCTTCCGCTGCTTGAGTTCGCCGAAACCGGCACGCGTACGTCCTCTGTGATACTGTTTGATATTCGCATGCCGCGCGTGGCGCTGATGGCGCTAACCGGGGCAGCGCTGGCCACCGCTGGAGCCGCCTATCAGGGGCTTTTCCGCAACCCGCTCGCCGATCCTTATCTCGTGGGCGTGGCGTCCGGGGCAGGCCTTGGCGCTACCCTGGCAATCGCGGGCGGGCTAGATGCCACCGCCATTGGCATGAGCACAGTACCACTGGCAGCATTCGTTGGAGGCGTGCTCACGGTTGGGGTGGTGGTGATGGCCGCTCGGGTGGGTAAAACCACGCCGGTCACCACCATGTTACTGGCCGGGGTAGCGGTGGGCGCGTTCGCGACCGCCGTCACCACCTTTCTCATGCTGCGCCGCCTGGATGGGCTGCAGCGCGCGTTTAACTGGATGCTCGGCGGGTATTCTGCCGGCGGCTGGCGTCCGGTGTTGACAATGTTGCCCTATCTGCTCCTAGGCGCGGTCACGTTACAGCTGCACGCGCGCGCGCTGAACGTGTTCCAACTCGGAGAAGAGCAAGCACAACAGCTCGGAGTGAACGTGGAATTCCTGAAGATGCTGCTCGTCTCCGCGGCGACGCTGATGACAGCAGCGGCGGTGGCGTTCGGTGGCCTGATTGGCTTCGTGGGATTAATCGTGCCGCACGCGCTGCGCATGCTTGGCGGGCCAGATTACCGCCGGCTGCTTCCACTCTCAATGTTGGGCGGAGCTGCCTTTCTCGTGTTGTGTGACCTGGCGGCACGCACCCTTCTCGCGCCCCGCGAGCTTCCGGTCGGGGTCATCACCGCGCTGACCGGGACACCTTTCTTCATCTTTTTACTTCGCAGACTGAAACGCTCTGTCTTCTGACATGAATGCTCTGTCAATCACTGGCGTCACGGCCGGTTATCATGAACGCCCAGTCATCACAAAGATAGACCTACGCGTCAGTCGCAGCAAGGTGGTTGCATTGGTGGGACCGAACGGAGCCGGAAAATCCACGCTGATCCGGGCTCTGACCGGCGTCATACCCACAACCGGCGGGCAGGTACAGCTGGACGGCGTGAACTTGCTCGGCCTTTCCCCGCTGCAGCGCGCGCGCCGCGTGGCGGTTGTGCCGCAGCAAGCGCTTCTCCCCGAGGCGTTTACAGTTTCGGAGGTCGTGCTGCTGGGCCGCACACCCTTTCTACCGCTCTGGGCAAAAGAAAGCGCCAATGACCACCGCATCGCCCGAGCCGCCATGGAAATGACTAGCGTGCACGGTCTGGCCGACCGTTTCGTGGGGGAGCTCTCGGGGGGGGAACAACAGCGTGTGGTAATTGCGCGCGCACTGGCTCAAGAGCCGGACGTTCTGCTACTGGATGAACCCACCGCACATCTCGATTTGAAGCACCAGAACTCCATCCTCACCCTAGTGAGGAGCCTCGCGGTCGATTGCCGACTGTCCGTGCTGCTCACCATGCATGACCTGAATCAGGCGGCGGCCTGTGCACACGAGGTCGCTTTGCTGGTAGATGGAAAAATTCAGGCAATTGGTCCGCCGGGAGAGGTTTTCACTTCCGAGCGCCTGAGCCAAGCATACGACGCTCCGGTGGATGTGATACCCCATCCGCACAACGGCGCGCCGCTGGTGACGACCAACGGTCGTCCGCCGCCCACATAACTGAGCAGCGCTTTCAGAAAGCATCCATGCCACGTATTAGCAGACCGGCCACCCGCACTGGCGACGACGGCACTACCGCCACCGCAAATGGAAAACGAGTTGCCAAGGATTCGCCCCAGATTCGCACTTTCGGCGCCATTGACGAGCTTAACTCAGTCATCGGGGTTGCGCTCAGCCAGAAAACTCTCTCGCCGGAGCTAATTGAACCACTGCACGCAGTGCAGAACGATCTCTTCCATCTCGGCGCGGAACTCAATCGCCTTGAGCCCTCAGAGGATGCGCTTGCTCAACCCCGCATTGAAGACCGACACATCCGTGTGTTGGATCAGCTCATCACCGAGCTCTACGATGAATTGGGTCCGCTGCAGAATTTCACCCTGCCCGGAGGCGCTCCCACCGCTGCCAGCCTGCATCTTGCCCGCGCTGTCTGCCGCCGCGCTGAGAGCGAAGCGGCCGTACTCGCCAGTTCAGCCAAGGTGCGCACGCTTGCACTCCAGTACCTCAACCGGCTCTCAGACGCACTGTTCCTGATGGCGCGTGCGGAGAACCGGCGCACCAGCACAGCCGAGCCACTCTGGCACACTCATCGCTAATTTCACCTCCGGAAAAAGGTGTCAAGCTTGCAACATCCTGTGCCCCGAATAGGGTGCGCCGGGGATATCCGCGAAAGCACGTGTCCAGTTTTCATATCGGGATGAATAGGCATCCGCCTCTCTCTGAGGCAGCCCTTGTGATAGCATTGCCTGTATGATCACGCAAACCACCCCGCCAAAACCCCGCTTCCAGACCGAACGAGTGTTCACCATTGTCGGCGGGCATTTCATCCACGATATTTACACCGCTTTCCTGGCGCCCCTGCTGCCACTCATCATCGAGCGGCTTTCGCTTTCCTTTACGCTGGCGGGGGTACTTACCTGGGCGCTAAATCTGCCCGCAGTGCTAAACCCCTTCATCGGCTATCTGGCAGACCGGCTCTCAGTGCGGTATTTTGTCATCCTCGCCCCGGCCGTCAGTGCCACCCTGATGAGCATGTTGGGTCTTGCACCCGACTATCTCACGCTATTCACACTATTGCTGCTCGTAGGGGTCAGCATCGCGGCATTCCATGCCCCGGCCCCCGCCATGATCGGGCGCATGTCCGGCAATCAAGTCGGCAAAGGCATGAGCCTGTTCATGGCCGCTGGTGAACTGGGGCGCACCGTAGGCCCGCTCATCGCCGTCTGGGTCGTTTCCACCTGGACGCTAAACGGGCTTTACCGCTTCATGGTGATCGGCTGGGCGGCTTCATTATTGCTCTATTGGCGGCTGCACCAGATTCCGGCTCGCTCCGAAAAACCGAAGCAGATCAGCGGCCTGGTGCGGGCCGCGAAGCGCTTGTTTATACCGCTCTTCATCATGGTCATCTTTCGGGATTTCTTGCTAACTTGCCTGAGTGTATTTTTGCCCACCTTCCTGAAAACAGAAGGCGCCAGCCTGTGGGCAGCCGGCGCGGCGCTTGCGATTTGGGAATTTGCGGGGGTTGGCGGCGCATTGGCCAGTGGAATACTCAGCGACCGAATCGGGCGCAAACCGTTGCTGTTTGCCGCCATTGCCAGCTCGGCTGTCATCATGCTGCTTTTCCTGAACGTGAGCACATCACTATTCGTGCCGACGCTGCTCGCGCTCGGTTTCACGTCACTCTCAACCGGGCCGGTCACATTAGCCATCGTGCAGGATCATTTCCCCGACAATCGCGCCACAGCCAATGGCCTGTTCCTCTCCGTCGTCTTCCTGATACGCCCGGTCAGCGCGGCGGCCGTCGGGTTAATGGGCGATCACTTCGGGCTGCGCGCTGCTTTTACATGGAGCGCGTTAATCGCGCTGCTGGCGCTGCCAGCGATATTCTGGCTGCCGGATTCGCGCGCGGAACGAGATTGAAAAAGGCAATTGTTCAGCGGCACATCTATATGACGCATAATTTTAGCGCCACGAAAAGGTGCGCTACATTTTCGAAAATATCGTTTGCGGCTCTGCGACCTTGCGCAAAGAAAGTCGTCAGGCTGAATAGTTACGAAAAAAAATAACCGGCGCTACTCTGGCTCAATCTCCGCGGCGCTGTCCGGCAGCAAATCCTTTTCATCGGCAGCTTTCCGCTTCTTTCCCTTTGCCTTCTGCCGCTCCATCAATCTATCGCTGCGCGCCTGACGTAGCCCCTGCATAAATTCGACTTCTTTCGGGAAATGCTTATTCAACGGATGATTTGGGTCCTCCGGCAATTCCAGCCCCTCGTCCCATGCCATCACGGTCACCATGGCAACCGCCGCTGCCACAGCAGCGAACACGCGCCGCGTGCCGGTGACAGGTCCGTAGGCCATCCAGTCGCTCCACATTACCGCCCCGATGCCGTGCATGGCTGCGTCCATCCCCTGGAAAGCCGGTCTCCCCCACTGCTCCAGCGCAGCGCGCCACATATATGATCCATTGGCCGGCGCGTTCCCGGCCGGCAACCCGAATTCTTCCTTCACCATACGGTTGGCCAAATAGCAAAAGCCTTGCGTGGGCAGGTTCATAGTGGTGGTATCCACCATGATCGACTCAAATTCACCCCCCTGGATTTCTTTCAGCATTTTGCGCAGCGATTTCATCCGGCCGGTCGCGCGCTTATCATCATTGTCAAAAGGTTGCAGAATGACCGATTTGATGCCGCACTCTTTCAACTCTGCCACCTGTTCGGGGATATCTGTGTCCCAAGCGGAAATGCTGTTGTAATTGAAACGGTCTTGTGTGCCGGTCTCTTTTACAAAACGCGCCCCGGCGCGGCGCGCATCTTCCGTCCACGTGTCAATTTGATACACCAACGTATCATTGACCGACAGAAACCACTCGCAATACGCCTTAATCTCATCCTCGCTGGGCGCGACAATGCCAATCACCGCAGGGATGCCGGTCTGCTGCGACATTTCTTCCACCAGCTTGATTTCATCCAGTGCCCGTTTCTTGTCCCAGCGCGGTGGCTTACGTTTTTCCACAATCTTGTGGCCGGTCTGGAACATGTTGGCGCACAAGGCCGGCGGGCGTTCACCCGGCTGCCCGCCAACCTCGATGTCCCCGATTTTCATTACCTTCTGTGGCGTATCAAAACTAAACAAACCCATAGCATATCTCCAATTTGATTTCTCTCGATCCCAATTATTCGGAAGTACTGAGTCCTCGGCTAAGAATCAGCGAGACTCATGCTCCACCAACACCGCACCCGCCGCTATCGGATCGATTCCTCCAGGCCATTTCGTATATACGTCGTAACGAGCGGCATCGAGCTTGGCCCCCGCAAGGTCAGCCTGACCAAGATATAGGTACTGCAGGTTGGCCTCTCTAAGATCGGCCTCACCTAGGTTCGCCTGGAATAGGTTGGCAACGTGCAGGTCAGCGCCGCGCAGATCGGCACCGTGCAGATCGGCACCGGCAAGATTGGCGGCGCGCAAGTCGGCATTTCTCAGGTCGGCTCCTTTCAGATTAGCCTGGCTCAAATTGGCCTCCCGCATGTCGGCTCCGGCCAGATTGGCAGAACCCAGGTTAATCCCACGGAGGATGGCCCAACTCAGGTTTGCCTCGTGGAGATCTGCCCCGCTCAAGTCAGCCCGCGCCAGGTCCACACCACGCAGACTTTCACCAGCAGCAACTTTTGCTAGTATCTCACCACGCGTAAGTTGTCCCATGCCACACTTTCCTCCAAGTCATGATCATGGCTTGTTCTAACGACAAGACCCCATAATTATGCGTTAGTGAACCCATACCGGTTCAAATGCGGTGTCGGGCTGCCGAGCACGGGAGCCCGTAATCAGCCAACGACCTTTATGTGTTGTAGCCACTTTACATGGGTTGGTCCGTCCTTTGACCCTGCCAAAAGCCGGCACGGTCCGCCGTTACCGCTGGGCAGCTTCTTGCCATTGAGCCTGAGCGCTACTATGACATCGGGGGCCAAAGCCTCTTTCAGGGTAAGTGGCTGATTGAACCCGCCAGAAATGAATTCCACTCCCGTGGCACCAGACATGATGCCGGCTCGATTCAGTATCGTGGCGACCGAGACACCCTCCCACTGTTGGGCTGGCGCCACCCAGCCGTCAAAGCAGTAGAAATCCTTCTCAATTTTCGCATCGGACATGCGGACAAGTCCCGAAAGGTTCATAGACAACGACGATTCCACCAACCCTTCGATTTGAAGCCCTCTCCATGTAGGCGGATCCAAAACCGGCATAACGGGTAGCTCAGAGAAAACCTCTCCAGAGAGCTTTCTTTCTTCAGTCACACTCATGATAACGCCTCCAATCTGTGTATGTGGCTCCTTCTTTCCGGTGAAATACTTGTTTGCCTGTACCACCGGGTTGATGACAACATAGACAGGTGGCAACTAGACTAACCAGACTTTATACCCCCGCGATTAGAGGTCTTCACCACCCGGCGCACGAGTGGCGGAGGAAGGCGTACGCCCACTTTCATCATCAGATCAGGCTCCACATTCAGCGCAGTCACAAGCCGATTGATCCCATTGAAGAAGCCAACGATAGACGCGGCTTCCAGCACCTGTCCCTCTGAGAAACCGAGAGCAGTGAGGACCTGAACGTCCTCGTCCTGAATGTGCCCAGCGTCAAGCGTAACTTTCTCTGCAAAGTCCAGCAGCGCGCGTATAGAGGGAGCAAGATCAGCCGCCTCAATTCGTTCCGTACAGTCCTTGATTTGCTGATTCGAATGGCCCAATCCTTTCAGGAAGATAGAGTGAGCCGTCACGCAGTAGTTGCAGCTGTTGGCCTTGGAGACGACCACAGCGATCATCTCCTTGGTGGCGCGCGGCAACTGTGAGTCGGCCAGCATCATGGTTTGGTAGAGGCGCCAGTTCGCCTCGAGCAGCTCGGGCGATTGACTCATCACCCGGAAAACGGTGGGCACGTTTGGCGTCCCCATACCGGCCTTGATCTCCGCGTACAAGTCTCTCAGGTGCCCACGCGCCTCCCGTTCGGACACCATTGCTATGCGTGCCACGGTTCTCACCCCCATATGCCGCAAGGAAAGTGACGAATATCGCTCGCATTAACCACCATCCGTTTTACCCTCGGGTACGGTAGCCCGGGTTGACGGTTGGCTGGCCCTTAGAAATTGCTTTATGTGGGGGAAGGTATCGGTCATGTGTGGAAAATGCATCGCTTCCGCGAAGTCTTTTTGGAAGGCCGGGTCCACTGTGAGTTCAACGTATTCCACCTGCCGCGCCATACGCTGCGCCTCCTCACGCTTGTCCACGTTGAGCAATGCGATGCGCGCACCGTCGCCCGCGGCGTTGCCGACCGCATACACATCTTCCAAGCCGCAGTCAGGGAAGAGGCCAAGGGCCAATGCTCGTTTTTTGTCAATATAGCTTCCAAATGCCCCAGCTAGAATCACCTTGTCGGGCTGCTCACGTCCCAGTTTGCGCAGCATAGCCTTGGCCCCGGCATACATAGCCCCTTTAGCAAGTTGTATCGCTCGCACGTCCTTCTGGGTGATTGTGATATCTTGTCCGATGGTGGTTTGGTGCTTCCACGCCACGACGTACTCCGGCTGGCCATCCTCCGTGGACCGCAGACGCTTTGATGTGATCGCCTTATTGAAACGTCCACTCTTTTCGATGATGCCGGCCCTAAGCATTTCCGCAACCCCGTCGATGATGCCTGAGCCACAGATGCCTTTTGCCTTCACCTCGCTAGACACCCTGCTCCAAGATCCATGTCCAATAACTTTGAAAAAAGCTTCTTTAGACTTTGGGTGTATGCGGATATTTTCAATCGCGCCCGGTGCAGCGCGCATGCCATGTTGCACGTGCGCGCCCTCAAAGGCCGGGCCAGTGGCGCAAGAGCACGAAAGCAACTCCGCGCGGTTACCCAGAATAAGTTCACCATTCGTGCCGATGTCAATGATGAGCAGAAGATCGTCCTGGTGGTAAGGCTCCTCGGCCAGGAGCACCCCCACGTTGTCCGGGCCCACGAATCCAGCTTCGACCGGCAAGATGTGAACGTTGGCTGTGGGTAGAATCGCCAGTCCGAAGTCAGCTGCCTTCACATCCAGCGAAGTATGATTGGTCGGCGCGAAAGGTGACAGGCCAATATGCTTTGGATCGATACCCAACATGATGTGGTGCATCACCGTGTTTCCAACGAGCACAACTTCTACGATGTCAGTCGGCTGCAGCTCTACCTGCGCGGTTACGCGCGCAGCTATGGTGTTCAATCCTTCTATGATCGTCTGATGCATCTTGTCAAGGCCGTCATCATGCATCATCGCGTAGGTTATGCGAGCCATTA
>MPLZ02250360.1_pt1 | contig 10900 bp, 7 predicted proteins | sample 1617311 | NCBI WGS metagenome assembly MPLZ02 (sample SAMN05944806, study PRJNA350692) | marine metagenome | biome: marine; feature: ODZ; material: water; isolation source: 160 m water sample filtered on 0.2 um supor filter | place: Pacific Ocean | collected 2012-04-08 | depth 160m m
GGCCCTATCGTTTTGTTCCAATTGCTTTAAAAAATGTATAGCAAAAAACACCATCTTGTTCTGTTGTTCTGTACAATGCCCTAATCCCCTCATCAAAAGTTGTTCCACCAATTATTCCTGCTGCAATAGAGGACTCACGGACACCTTCAATCATTGCCGTGAAGGTGTTCTTTGTAAAGCCTTCCACAAGACCAGGCTTACTTGAATCAACATAAACCATTCGCGGAGAAACGTTTACATAACAGAAGCCTGCAGCTATTAAGAGAGGATATAGCTCTCTGCCAATATTGGCATTCCCACCTGTTCGTTTTTGCAATTCTACCTGGCATTGAATTGCTTTTTGCGCTGCATCACTGTCAGGGTAGAAATAGGCCGATCCGTGATCTCCTTCGATAACAGTGATTGACCCGCCGACTTTTATAAGACTTTGCAGGATAACCAAGGCTTTATCAGGTTGAGAAAGGTGCTCCAAAACATGACACACAAAGACGTGGTCAAAAGATTCCGTCTCTATGTCCAAATTGAAAATATCAGCACATAGAAATTGAACGTTGTTTAAGCCACTGGTTTCTATTTTTCCTCGGGCTACTGCAATAGATTCCTCGGAAATATCGATAGAAAGAAAAGAAGCATCCGGGCTGTTGCGCGCAAGGGTAACCGTTTGAGCGCCTACTCCACATCCAACTTCCAAAATCCTGCTTCCGGCCGGATAAGATGTGTCTGAATGTAAGAGCTCAACCAAAGTATTTGCTTGATCTTGCAGGCGCCTGTTTTCTCTTGAATCATATCCGTGAACATATGCTTTGCCCATGACGTCTCTCTTGTTGCTGAATGGCCAGCAAAAATCAAATGATCTAGAAATTAATGTTACAATCCTCCCCTACTCTTAACAATCATTTCCCACCTGATATTTTACATAGAATTAGTCGTAAATCAAATAAATTGAAAATGAAGATTGTTATCATTGCCCTTTCTCCCAAGTTAGTATTCCTTTGTTAGTATTAACATCTCGGAATGCACAGGCGAAACATAAAATACATTCCCGTCTACAAGCAGTCCAAATCATACTTATCCCAGTAAATAGCGGGTTAATCACAAATTGTTTTGCCGAATCTTCCGTGATAAGTAGAGTAAGCGTAGTTCAATCGATCTGTATTGCGTCAAAGCAGTATTTGTTATAATATTTAAACCACAAAGTAAATATTTCCTTACAGGTCGTTTTAAGCATCTTTTAAAGAATGTCGAAATGGTTCAATAAGACCCATTGAATGACGATGCTCCTTCCCAAACGAGATCCTTTCATAATACATGATTAATATTCACGGAGAAATTGCATGTTTGATTTTATAATGACTGAAGAGCAGAAAGTACTGCGGGATGAAGCCAGAGCCTTTACAAACTGGGTTCCCAAAGAAATGATTATGGATATGGATGCGGAAAAGATTCAATTTCCCCATGATTATCTAAAAGAAGCCGGAAAAAGGAATCTACTGGGCATCAGGATTCCCAAAAAATACGGGGGCAGGGGGCTCAGTTGGGTTGATAACGCCATTGTAGCAGAAGAAATTGGAGTGGCGAGCTATTCCCTAGCGTGTCTTTGGGGGGTTGGTGCCGATTTGGTCTGTGACGCAATTGTTCAATTCGGTCCTGAGGAACTGAAACAAGAAATTGTAGTTCCATTGTTAAAAGGTCAAGTTTATGCGGCTGAGGGGCTAACCGAACCCAGGGGAGGATCTGATTTTTTCGGAGCTACTACCAGAGCTGTTAAAGAGGGTAAAGAGTGGGTTATTAATGGACAGAAGCGTTTTATTGTCGGTGCTGAGGGAGCTGACTGGTTCTTAGTATATGCCGTTACCAATCCCGATGCGCCTCCTCATAAGCGTTTATCCGCCTTTATGATTCCAAGGGCTGCAAAAGGATTGGAATCCCAGTATATCTACGGTCTTATGGGCGTTCGCGGTGGAGGTGCCGGTCGACTGTCTCTGAAAAATGTACGAGTTTCTGAACGTTTTATTCTCAATGGAATTCATGGTGGGTTTGATGTTTTCCAACATATGATGATTCCTGAACGTTTGGGAACTGCGGCTATGACAATTGGCACAGTGAGACCGACCCTTGAAATCGCAACCCGCTATACATCCCGGCGCAAAGCATTCGGACAGCCTATCATGAATTTTCAGGCTGTTGGTTTTAATGTTGCCGATTGTGTAACCCTGCTTGATACAGCTCGCTCCCTTGTTTACAGTACCTGCCTTGCTATTGATTCCGGCAATGCTGATCCCGGGCGTATTCGACGGATGATTTCACAATCAAAAAAAGTTGCGAGTGAATCCGCATGGGAGGTAGCCAATAAGTGTATGCAAGTGGTGGGTGGAATCGGATACACCAATGTTTATCCACTTGAACGAATTCTTCGCGATATTCGACTCTCAATGATTTGGGTGGGAACCAATGAAATTATGCAACTTATTATTCAAACGGAGTGGTACAAGGAATATCAAAAAGTACACGCAAAGGCAAATGTCCGGGACGTTGAAAAAGATTCTCCCAATGCCCACCAAGTCGAAGAAAAGGTTTTTGAATAGCGATTGACCTTAATCACAGCAAATAGAACCTCCGAAAGTGATGTCAAGGACCTTATATAAATATATTAAAATCCCTTTTTAGCCAGCGTTTGCAGCATTTTCGTTACTGCTGACCCGATTTGGGAGTGGCTTGTGTTTCTCAAAGATGTAGATCCCGGAAAGCACAAGAAGCAAGGAAAGTCCTTGGAATAACTCAAACACCTCCTCCAGAAGGACGACCGCGAAGAAGGAGGCAAAAATCGGGACAAGGTTAATGAACACTCCTGAACGAGCAGGTCCGATCAACTTCACGCTGGTAATGAAGCATATCTGTGAAAGAAAGGAAGGTAAAAGCACTATCAGTCCGACAAGGCCCCAATACTGAGGATCAGGCCAGACAGTTCTCCCCGAAGCAAACTCATAAATCGTAAGCGGCAAGGTTGAGACAAAAGCCGAAGCAACCACAGATGCGAACAGAGCAATCGATGAGAGATCACTCTTTCTGCGAAGACCTAAGGTGTAAGATCCGTAAAAAAGCACTGCAATCAGCATCAGTAGGTCTCCAGTATTGAAGCTCAATGTCATCAGCCGCTCTATCTCTCCGCGGATGCTTACTAAAACTACTCCAAGAATAGTAACGATAACGCCGCCGATCTGAAGAAGACTGACTGGAGTTCTGAAAAAGAAATAGCTGCCGACCAACACGATGGCGGGCATGGCCCCCTGGATGATTCCGATGTTGACAGCCGTTGTGGTGTACGCGCTGTAATAAATCAGCGTACCGAATCCCCCCAAACCCACGGTACCCAACAGAAAACTGTATCCAAAGTTCCGCCGGATAGCAGGCAGGTTTGCGATGATGGCTTTACCCGCAAAGATAACAAGGAGGAGCAGTGTGCCCAACCAGCGGACTGAAACTAGCAACATTGGTGAAATTTCCCCAACGGCCATTCGTGCAAATACTGCGTTTAGCCCCCAGCACAAAGTCGTTAGGACTAGCAGATAATACGCCTGCATAGTTGCAGAAATTCCGTAGTTTTCAAGTCTAAACAAGAAGATTCCTTCAAGGGTGCAAAAGATTACAGTAATGTCATAGCAAAAACAAGGAATGGTTGGGAATAAACGTCTAGATGAGTCAGACGTAGTCCTGATCCACAGAGCGGGCACAGCCAGCCATCAAATTATAAGATTGTTGATTAATTCTTTCACTTACGTTTGGATTAGTCAAAAATCATTCCCCAAATTGTTTGTATCATTAGATTGATTTTGCGCCACGACCATCCTTCATTAACGGCGGGTTCTCCAGACAGATACGTACCTATGATTTCAACGCTTTTCCATTCTTCTGGCGGGATCTTTTTAAGGTTTCTTGAGAGTACCGTGAAATCAGCTAGTTTACCCACCTTCAGGCTTCCTCTGGTGTCTTCCTCAAATATTTGCCAGGCAGCATTGATCGTTACCGCTTTAATCGCATCATCCACGGTGATCGCTTCGTCACGTCCGAGTACATACTTGCCGGAACGTGTTTTTCGAGTCACTGCAACACGCATCTCTCGAAGCACTCCTATCGGAGAGGAGGGAGAATCAGTATGTATAGTAAATCGGTGGCCAGCCTTTTTTGCAGAATTGATAGGCATAAAGCGTGAGGCTCTTTTGGGACCGACAATCACTTCTTTTAAAGCATCTCCATAATAATAGATGTGATCAATATAGAAACTTGGTGTCACACCAAGGCGAAACGCACGTTTTAGTTGCTCGCTGGTTACTAAAGCATTGTGCTCCATACGATGTCGATAATCTTTTCGGGGAAAACTCTGTTGTGCCTTTTCAACTGCATCCAAAAATTGCTTTGCTGCCCGCTCTCCTTGAATATGAGCTGCTATTTGCCATCCTTCTTTATGAAATTTATTGACCAAGAAAAAAAGCCTTTCATCATCATAAGTTAGGTGTCCTTTTTCACCAGGCTTTATGCCTAATTTGTTGCGCGTAAACTCATTGTCGAGATAGGCTTCGTTCATAGCCATCCCACCTGCATAAGGAGAGCCGTCTATCCAGAATTTTGGTCCCAGAACCTTGAATTTTTGATTGCCTTGAGAAGGTTTGAAATCGGTCTTTTCCAGTCTGTCAAATAGAGGATAAGTGAAGACTCTGACCGGTGCATTTGGATGTTCAGCAACTTCCTGAAGCGATTGAATGTGTTTGGGAATGATGGGCCCCAGACCAGGAGCAACAATGGTTGTATAACCGGCTTTTGAGTAAGTTTCCATTTGCTTGGTCAATAGATAGAGATAAGCAGCCCTTGAGTATTTTGGTGAAGCATCTGCAATTTTTGCCATTGCGCCAACTTCCACAATGAGTCCAGTCAACTCTCCATTTTCATCTTTGTCAAAATATCCCCCCTCAGGGTCAGGAGTATCTTTAGTGATTCCGGCAGCCTCAAGTGCCAAACTGTTAGCAAAACCTGAATGGATAGTTTGTGCAATAATGAATAAAGGATTCTCAGGTGCTATTTGATCCAATTCCTTCAATGTTGGGATTTCCAAATTGCGGAGAATTGCCGGATCCCACCCATAGGCAATTGCCCATTCCCCGCTACCTTTTTCTTCGATTCCTGTTTCGAGGCTTTCCATCACTTCGGCCTGATTCTTATGATTGAACCCGGAAACGTCGATGAGTTCTGCCGTCTTTGCGGATAGAATAGGGTGGGTATGAATATCGATAAAGCCAGGCATCAGCGTATTCCCTTTAAGATCAATGACTTCTGTATTAGGTCCTTCATATTTCAATACCTCAGTTTCACTTCCTATCGCCTGTATCTTCCCATTTCTAACAGCAACGGCCTGGGCCTCAGGATTATTATCATCTACGGTTATGATATCTCCTCCCAAGAAAATTTTGTCAGCTTTATTTTCTTGAGAAAGTATTCCCTTTCCTCCGAATATTATTAAAAAACATACAATGAAAGATAGAGCTATCCTTGCCAACAAATATTTTGTAATGAGTCTGAATTCCAATTTAATTTTCCTTTGCAGATACATTTTTCTCGAAGTTTAACGGAGAATTAATGAGAAAGGTTCCCAGCTAACAGCCTATCAGTTTCTTTTCAATCTGATGTATAACACCATTTTATGTATTGTACAAGAACGAGGGGGGTTAGGTTCTGGGTGGGGCCTGACTGTGAAGAATTAGTGGTGGATATTCACAATAGAAGATGAAGAGTTAAGAACAAACTAGCGTGGTTACTTACAGCAGTCACTACTGTAAGTAGAAAAATAAAAACACATTTATCCTCAATCCTCTAAATTTAGATATTCTAAATAAGAGCAAATACAGTAAATAAAAGGATTATGAATATTAATGCGATAAGACCCATTGTGATAAAAAAATGCTTTCTTAAACTACTTGCTTGTCCCATTTGCAAATCCCTGAATAAAATCAAAAGATTAAGAATTAGTAAAGAAACTCTTTAACTCAAACTTCTCAGAGTACTGTTAATTTTATATTCTCAGGGAATTATGTATATACGTAAATATACTTAGCCCAAAAAAGACAAGGATATTGAGGAGTATTTACAAGAATGTGGTTTTACTTGGAGGGTGTCTGACTGGTTTCCGGTCTGATGTTGCATCTCGCCAGGAATTCGATGAATTGTTTTTCCGGGAACCAATGTCAAGGGGAACTATTATAAACCTTAATTCATCTGAAGTCGCGAGTCATTCGTTTGATGGTTACTTCAGTTCCATATGAGGAGAGTGGCGGACCGTCTCGCGCCTCCGTTTCAACGCGCAATTTAATCATGAGGATTCATCAGAGTTTCTACGGACATTGAATGTAACTGCGTTTTAAGTCCTGCTGGAAATGTAGCCTCCAGTAATTCCAGGTCGTCCGAACAGTCCGTGAGGGCGTGACGTTGCTGAGCAGGGATAACACAAGAATCTCCGGCCTCCATCCTTTGGGATCCAAGTCCCTCGCATATGAGCGTTACTCCACCCTTAAGCGTGAAAAAGAAGTAAAATTCTCCACTGTGACTGCACACCAAAGGTCTGGATCCATTCAAGGGTCGCACAACCCGAACTCCGGCTAAACCTTTGGTGGCAGTGTCGATTCCGGTATCCCGAAATTCAAATCCTTCCATTCGCCACGGTTTCCACTCAGCGTGAACTACCTGGTGTAAAACGAAATGCTGCCCACCAAAATCACGGTTGGAACGTACTTCCTTAGTTGGTAAGTCAAGATCAGGATCGGCCCATGTTTCGTGTTCTGCAGGACAACTAATTTCAATCACCTCCAAGCCAGCTGAGCTTTCCAGCACGCGATGCCTGATTTGCGGCGGTTGTAACACACAGTCTCCAGGACGCATCACGAACGGCGGCCCCTGTTCATCATAGACCACACGTACCCAGCCCTTATAACAGTAAATCATCTGAAAGCGTATTTTGTGAAAATGGACGTAATCCGGGACAGGACCACCCTCCGAAATGCGGATGTGCGAGGCGATGAAGCGTCCACCCTGTCGATTCGGAATCAGGTCACGGTAATTCATTCCGGCACGACCGACTTCCCAAGAAGCATCGTGCCTATACCGGTTCAAGACAAAAGACTGTTGTTCTGGAGGCAATACCAGCGGGGGGTCCGCTTCCACGATTTCGATACTTGTTCCGTTGGGTGCGGTCAATTCGACAGTTCCCTCTGCAAATTCTTCAGGCTTCCTGCAAAGCAAGCGCAATTTACCTGGGGAACCGGAACCTCCACGCTCCAGCCGAAGACGCACTCCATATCCACTGATTACCGCAACTAGGGGTGCATCTGCTGGAAAAATAGAATTAATCTGAAATCCAAGATTTTCGGTGAAAAACGCGAGGGTGGCTTCCAATTCTGCACAGGGTAATACGACTTCGGATGCTTGAATTTGGTTTTCTGAATTCGCTGTCATCGAGTTGATTATCTTAATTATAAGATTTAGAAGAGATGTGAATTTTTACAAATATTGAAGGATTTGTCGAGATCATTAATTGGTGTTCATTGAAATGCTATACACGGGCTTGTTTGAAAAGGAGTAGATGCATGAACTTGTAGAATGAATAAATTTATCTGATAATAAAGATGATTCTAGAAAACCTTGAATAGATGAAAATCAAATGATGAAAAGACCGTCTAAGTTGCAAACTACTATTGATCTTGAAAAAAACGGAAAGCAATCAGGCTATTTACGATTGCCACACTCCGTCCACCGATCTGCTTATGGTTGGATTCCAATTCCTATTGCTTGTATCAAGAATGGAAGTGGGGCAACTGTCCTCCTGATTTCAGGTACCCATGGAGATGAATATGAGGGACAGGTAGCTCTTTCAAAGCTAATCAATCAATTAAAACCTGAAGAGATTCAGGGTAGAATCATCATTGTTCCTATGGCAAATTTTCCTGCGGCTAAAGCAGGACTAAGGACTTCCCCGATTGATGAACAAAACCTGAACCGGATTTATCCAGGTGATCCAGACGGGTCGCCTTCATTCATGATCGCCCATTATATTGAATCCCAGTTATTCAGTATTGCAGACTATGGTCTTGACCTGCATAGTGGTGGTTCCTCACTACATTATGTACCAAGCGTGGTTTCTAGCCTCTGCGAGGACAAAGAACGAATGTTGAAAATGAAAGAATTGATGAAAGCTTTTGGAGCACCTTATTCCTTCTTTTTTCCTTCGGGACATGCAGGTGGCACAACAAATCACGCGGCTTCGAGAAATAATGTAGTTTTAATTGGTACGGAATTAGGCGGCAGTGGTACTGTAACCACAGAATGCTTGCAAATTTGTGAACGAGGAATTAAAGGGTTCCTCCAAGCCTGCGGTGTTATGCAGTCTAAAACAGAAGTACCAGCGCCCCAAACACGAATGCTCTATGCTCCTGATTTCAGCTATTACTGCTATGCTATGGAGGAAGGACTATTTGAGCCTGTCAAAGGCTTAGGAGATGAAGTGATGAAGGGAGAAGTCGCAGGATATACACATTTCCCTGAGACACCTGGAAAAGAATCTAAAGCTAGTTATTTTGAGGCGGATGGTGTCGTGGTGTGCAAAAGGATTCCTGCCAGAGTCATACGTGGGGATTGTGTGTTTCAACTAGGCTGTGATTTTACAATCTAACTTCAATGAATTGTTTTTCCAGAAACTAATGTCAACAGGAACTTTTATAAACCTTATTTCATCTGAAGTCGCGGGTCATTCGATTTGATAGTTACTTCGGTTCCATCAATTATCTCTTTACACCGTTCCAGAGTCTCTCTTTCCAGACGCTCCATCGCTTCGTTGGTATAAAAGGTTAAGTGAGGAAAAAGAAGAACATTTTCCATTTCATACAGTTTTTTCAAAGGGTGATCCATTCGATTCAATGGTTCCTGAGAGAAGACATCAAGTCCGGCGCCGGCAATCTGTTTCGTTTCAAGTGCTTCAAGCAGTGCCATTTCATCAACTAATGCTCCTCGAGCACTATTTATAAGGATTGCACTTGGTTTCATTTCTGCAAACTCATCTTTTCCAATGATGTTTTTTGAATTATCGTCAAGAGCAACGTGTAGCGAAACAAAATCAGACTCATTTAAGAGTAAATGAAGATCATCATACTTAGTAATCCCTTTTTCAGATAACTCTTCCTGGCTTTTATAGGGATCATATCCAATTACATTTGCACTAAAACCGTCTCCAGCCATCCGGGCCATTGAGGAACCAATTTTTCCACATCCGATGATGCCCAATGTTTTCCCGGCAATGTCAGAACCAAGCCATTGAGCTGTAGGCCAGGCCCATCCTTCTTCTCTCATTGCCGTTTGGAGTAATGGGATTTTTTTAACTAATGCAATAAGTAATGCAAATGCTCCTTCAGCAACAGTTTCTTCGGCATATTCGGGAATGTTAACAACAGGTATTCCTCTTTTGTGTGCAGCAGGAATTTCTATTGCATCAATACCAACACCGTACTTTACTATCCCCTTGAGCATTGGTGCAGAGTCAATCACCTTTCCCGTAATCGGTGTGTAGCACATTAGCAAAAGATAACAATCTTCCAGTTCTTTACAGAGTTCCTCTTCACTTATTCCATCTGGAAGAAGAACCAAGTCATGCCCCCACTCAACCAATGTTTTATCAACCAAAGGAACCTCAAGCTCCATATCCGTTCTAACTATCTTCATTTTGTACTAAGTCCTTATATTTTAAAAATAAAGTTACCGTTTTATGAGTAACGGGATCTTAGGTTGGAGGCACGTTATGATAACAAATTTCTTAAATAATAAAGTCCGTTTACATCATACGTTACAATAAATGCTACACAACTAATAGAATTATTTCTGAGATTGTTTCTGTCTCAGGGAAACATAGTAGGGGGGCACACCGTAGGGGGTGGTAGAGTCTGGTAGAGTCTGATTTTGTAGAACTAATATTTTATTCATTCGATGAATTGACGTTACCTCCCATTAATTCATATCTTCTTTTCTTAAATTTTGCTGATTAAGAAAATATATCTGTCCAATCTCAGGAGAAGAATGAGGAAGTTTCGAAAAGAGGGGATAAGTAGGTGTTTCATTATTGTTTCTTTCCTTGAAAAAACTTGTGGGCAATTTCCCCTTTTTTATTGTACGGAGGTACACATTAGGGTTTCCCATCCCAGAAACATTAGAGCAAAATCTGCTCCTAAGAAATTAGATATAGACATGTTATTTGCCTAAAATATTTCTTCCCTCAAATAAGGAACCTCTCGTATTTCTTCATCATGTTGATTAACTAAATAAGCATTCTTGTTTTGAGCAAAAACTATGGCTTTATAGTCAACTCCATCTTTAATGTGTAAAGCACAACCACCATCAATAGCGTAACAATCTTCTATAGCACCATCATTTAACAATTTGTTTAAAGAAGGTTTCCTTTCAGGTTCTTCATCATAATGAGGGCAACAACTTCCCGAAACAAATCCCAGGCAATTAATAATTTTTAATTCATCTTCCCATGAATCCGTAATGCCGTATTCGAACCAACAAATTGCGCCCGCACTTACGCCACACATAATTGTTCCTGCTTCATAGGCTTCTTTTAGGATCTCTACTAACCCCCAGTCTTTCCAGACAGCAAGCATACTCTTCGTATTACCTCCTCCTACAAATATTATATCTTGACTAAAAATAAGCTCTTCCAAATTAGGCGTACGTTTAAAAAAATCTAAATGAGATGGTGAACAATTTAGTTTACTAAATGTAGAGTAAAAATTTACTTTATAAGCTTCATTGTCTCCGGTAGCCGTTGGGATGAAACAAATACTGGGGTTTTCTTCTACAGACTGGTTTA
>MPLZ02085284.1_pt1 | contig 10875 bp, 8 predicted proteins | sample 1617311 | NCBI WGS metagenome assembly MPLZ02 (sample SAMN05944806, study PRJNA350692) | marine metagenome | biome: marine; feature: ODZ; material: water; isolation source: 160 m water sample filtered on 0.2 um supor filter | place: Pacific Ocean | collected 2012-04-08 | depth 160m m
GTCTTCGACTTCTTCACCGGTTAGCTGTTCCTGCTCCACTCTGACGGGTCTCGCTCGGCGTGTTGGTTTCCCAGCCTCGAGGAGACCCGGTCCGCCGCGAGAAAGCCAGCTACAACTATCGGGTCACAGCGACCGCCTTAAGGAGAATGGCGTCCGCGTCGGTCGGCCTCTGGCCTGACCTGCGCGAGACGCGGTGTACCTAAAGAAGGAATGGGAGAGCACGATGAGTCGATCGGGTGCGGCGGGAATTCTGGCAGCGTTTGCGCTGGTCGCGCACGGGTCAATTGGAGATGCGCAGGTGCGTGACGCCGAGGTCGGAGATGCGGCGGCCGAGACGGCGGCGCGGGAGGCGCTCGACACGTTCATCACCCAGTGGAACACGGCTGAGGATGCCAATCTGCGCCGAGCGATGCATTTTCCGTTTGTCACGGTGCCGGGCGGTGGCGCGCTGGTCATCGACAACGAACCGGATGACTTCTCGGCCGGGTTCGACCAGATGCGCGCCAGTCAGGGGTGGAATCGCAGCTCCTTCGATTTCGATTCGTACCGCGTGGTCAGGTCGTCGCCAGACAAAGTGCACGCCGAGATCGGCTTCAGCCGGTACGGCGCCGATGGCGCCGCGTACATGCAATCGCGCGTGTTCTACATCGTGACGAAGCAGGACGGCCGCTGGGGTGTGAAGCTGCGAACGAGCGCCGCCTCTCCCGCCGACCTCGAGCCGGACGAGCGCGCAGAGATCGTGAGCGCGGCCCGCCAGACGGTGCTCGACTTCTTCACCGCGTTCAACGCCGGTGACACGGAGGGCACGGTCCGCACCCTGAACCATCCCCATCTCTTCATGACGGCGACGGGGGGATTCTCGGTGGCTGAATCGGCAGGCGACGGACCGCGTCCGAACTTCGTGCAGATGCGGCAAGGCGAGAACTGGCACATGAGCACCATCGACGACCTCGAGGCAAGCATCGTCACCCGCGACAAGGTGCACGTCGAGCTGACCTTCACCCGCTGGCATCCCGACGGCACCCGCTACTGGACCGTCCCGGCGCTTTGGATCGTGACGCGCGCCGGGGATCACTGGGGCATCCAGGTCCGCTCGCTCATGCCGGCGACCTTTGATGCGCGGGGCAACTGAACGTTCGTCTCGCTTCGCTCGCTGAACAGAAGCCAGCAGTCGGAAGGCAGGAGTCAGAAGGAAGCGGGAGCGCCTCCAGGCTCTGCGACGTCATGAATCAGCTTTGGCAGGACGTGCGCTATGGCGTCAGGCAGCTGCGGCGGAGCCCCGGCTTCACAGCGGCCGTCGTGCTGACGCTGACGCTCGGGATCGGCGCCAACACGGCGGTCTTCAGTCTCGTCTACGGCGTGCTGCTCCGTCCGCTGCCGTTCGCCGAGCCGGACCGGCTGGTCGCCGTCTGGGAGACCGCTCCGGCCGGTCAGATCGACGGTGTCTCGCCGGCCAACCTGGTCGACTGGCGCGCGCAGAGCAGCACGATCGAGACATTCGAGGCGATCAACTTTCATATGGCGACCCTCGGGCCCGGCGAGCCGGAGGCCTGCTCTCGCGGGTCGTGTCCCCCGGGTTCTTCGCGCTGCTCGGTGTCGAGGCACAGCTCGGACGTACGTTCCTGCCGGAGTCGGATGCCACCACCGAGCCGACCGTCATCCTCAGCCACGGGCTGTGGCAACGCCGCTTCGGGTCGGACCCGGCCATCGTCGGACAGACGATGACACTCGACGACGCGCCCCACACCGTGGTCGGTGTCGTGCCACCACAGTCGTATTATCACGAGGGGGTCGAGCTGTGGATTCGCGCCCCACGCGGCATTCCGGCACCGCGCATGTTCGAGGGGGTCTTCGACCAGGACTTCCTGACCGCCCGCAACTCCCCCTATCTGTGGGTCGTGGGTCGGCTTGCCGCGGGCGTCACTCTCGAGCAGGCCCAGGCCGAGATGGAGACCATCGCCGGTCGGCTCGCCGATGCCTATCCGGACGCGAACGCCGAGCGCGGCGCCCGGGCAATTCCGTTGCAACAGCAGGTCGCGGGTGGGTTCGAACGGAACCTCACGGTGCTGCTGGGCACCGCCGCGTTCGTGCTGCTCATGGCGTGCGCCAACATCGCCAGCCTGGCGCTGGCACGGGGCGCAGCCCGCGAACGTGAGCTGGCCATTCGTGCCACGCTCGGAGCTGGACGAGGACGCCTGACCCGCCAGCTGCTCACCGAGGGCGCGCTGTTGACACTGCTGGGGGCGGGGGCGGGCGTGATGCTCGCCCCGTGGGGCCTCGATCTGCTGCTGGCGGTGGTACCAGAGGGCGTGCCGCGCCAGCAGGACGTGGCGGTCGACCGCTGGGTGTTGACCTTCGCCCTGGCGATCTCCCTCGTCACGATGCTCGTGGTAGGTCTGATGCCGGCGCTTCACGCGTCGCGTACCGACGTGCGGCAGGGGCTCGGGACCCGCGCGACCGGCGGGCGGTCTCGACAGCGACTGCAGCGCGCGCTGGTGGTGGCCGAAACGGCGGTGGCGCTCGTCCTGCTGGTCGGCGCCGGGTTGCTCGCGAGAAGCTTCGTCGAGCTACGACGGATCGAGCCGGGATTCGACAGCGACGGGGTGCTGGTGCTCAGTCTCACGATGCCGGCCTGGCGCTACCCCGAGCAGTCCCAGCTGACGACACTTCACCGGCAGCTGCTCGAGCGCGTCGGTGGGTTGCCGGACGTGCGCTCGGCGGCCACCTCGTCCCATGTCCCGCTGAGTGACTTCGGTGCGAACACTGACTTCGCCATCGAGGGACGTCCACCCGCGCTGCCCGGCGCCGAGCTTCGCATCAACCTCCGAGCGGTGGGCCCGGGCTACTTCCGGACGCTGGGCATCCCGTTGCTGAGCGGCCGCGACTTCACCGCGAGTGACGGGGCCGATGTTCCGGTGGTCGCCATCAACGAGGCGGCGCGACGGCGCTACTGGCCCGACGAGGACCCGCTGGGCCAGCGACTCGTGACCAAGTCGCTCGCGCTAGGAGAGATCGTCGCCGTGGTGGGCGACGCCAAGCAGCACGCGTTGCGAGAGGACCTGGAGCCGGAGCTGTATGTGCCACCGTCGATGATCCCGTTTCGTATTCTCGACCTCGTGGTGAAGACCGATGGGGACCCGTTACGACTCGCCGGCCCGGTGCGCGAGGCGATCCAAGGCATCGATCCGCAGCTGCCGATTCAAGAAATCGCACCCCTGGACCAGATCGTGGGGCGGGCGCTGACGAGCCCCCGATTCAACATGCTGCTGATCGGGTTGTTCGCCGCCATCGCACTGGTGCTGGCGACGGTCGGGATCTTTTCCGTCATGACCTACTCCGTCAGCCAGCGGACGCGTGATATCGGCATCCGTCTCGCACTGGGTGCCCGAGCGCCGGACGTCTACACACTGGTCGTGCGGCACGGGGCCATGCTGACTTTGCTGGGTGTTGTGATCGGTGGCGCCGCGGCCCTGGCACTGACACGCGTGCTGGCCGATCTGCTCTACGGCGTGACCGCGTTCGACCCGCTGACGTTCGCCGGGGTGGCCGCGCTGCTGGCGGCGGTCGACGTCGGCGCCAGCTACCTCCCCGCCCGCCGCGCCGCCGCTGTCGACCCACTGGAAGCGATCAGAGCGGAGTAAGGCTCAGATCCAGTCGCTGGAGAACTTGCCTCGTAACTACCTTGTAGTTATATTGTAGTTCGTGCGCGATCTTCGCTTCGAGTGGGATGTGCGCAAGAACGCGCGGAACCGACGGACGCACGGCGTCTCGTTCGAGGAGGCCGAATCGGTGTTCAGCGATGAGTGGGCACTGCTGGTGGCCGATCCGGACCACTCGGACGCCGAGGACCGGTTCGTCCTGCTCGGCCTGAGCGCAGCGGCTCGCACATTGGTCGTCTGTCATTGTCTCCGAGCCGGCGGTGACGTGATTCGCATCATCAGTGCCCGGAAGGCCAACCGGGCCGAGCGATCGCAGTATCGCGAGAGAGTGGAATGATGAGAAGGCAATACGATTTTTCGAACGCTCGGCGGAATCCCTATGCGAAGCGGCTGAAGAAACAGGTCACGATTCGACTCGATGAGGACACGGTTCAGTACTTCAAGGATCTCTCGGATGAGACCGGAATTCCGTATCAGACGCTCATCAATCTCTACTTGCGGGAATGTGCAAGCAGCCGCAAGAAGCTGTCGCTTGTCTGGCGCTCGCCCGCCAAAGGCGTAGCCTGATCACGATCAAGGTCGATTCAGATGCCTTTGTCCACCCGCGTCATCTCGACTACATGCCTCCAAGCGCCGGCGATCGATTGGGACCGTATGAAGTCACCGACAAGATCGGTGAAGGCGGCATGGGCGAGGTGTATCGAGCCCGCGACACGAAGCTCGACCGAGACGTGGCGCTGAAGGGGCTGCTCCGCGCCTCGGGCATCGACGCGCCCCGCGTTCACGACGTGTCGGACGTGCTGCTGGCGGAGCTGGAGCGTCTGCCGGCCGAGCTGGCGGCGCGCGTCTGGTGGTGACCACGGTCAGGTCGTTCGTGCCGGATGCACGCTGACAACCGCACCGGCTGACGAGTCCTCACGCCCCTAGTCAACGCACACCACCAGACTGCGAATTCTGGAATCTGTCGCTCTGACTGAGTGCGCAGTTTCCTCCAGCTCTTCGCACGATCCCCTTCATTCTCTGGCCGGAATCCACGGCACGAGTGTCGCAACGACGCGGTGGTAACATGGCGCCCATGCAGGTAGTGCGACCACGGGTTGGCTACACCGACCTGGTGAACACGCCGGAAGACGGGCACCGCTACGAGATCTACCCGGGGGGAAGTCTTCGTGGTCCCGTCGCCGCTGCCGTGTCATCAGATGGCCGCACAGGCGGTCTACAGAATCCTCGATGCGTACGGGACCAACTCGAGAGGCATCGCGCTAATGGCGCTGCCCGACATAGTGTTCGATGAGTACGACGTCGTGCAGCCGGACGTGCTGTTCTTTCGCACGGAACGGCGCCACATGGTCCAGCCGGACGCCGTGACCCGCGAGAGGCCGGACATCGCCGTCGAAGTGTTGTCCCCCTCAACGGTCGCAACCGACCGCGGAAAGAAGATGCAGATGTTCGCGCGCTACGGCGTGCCTGAATACTGGATCCTGGACCCGGTCATCGAGCAGCTTGAAGTGCACGTGCCCGACCACAAGACGTACCGGCGGGAGCAGGTCGCGCTGGCCGACGACACCGTGCAGTCGGTCCTGCTGCCGGATCTGACCTTCGACGCCGCCGGCATCTTCACTGTTCAACAACCGCCGCAGGTCCAAGGCGGGACGGCCACCGTGGCCGCCTGCACTGGGTCACGGCACCTCCTTGCCCAGGTGCGAGATGCCCCACGAGACGCCGAAACCCAACAGGACCAGCGCCAAACCGCCGCCGACTTGCCAGAAGGACGGGGCGAAGAGCACGCGATGGTAGCGTTCGGGATCGACCGCCGCGACGAGTTCCAGCGTGGTGAGCTCCACACCACGAATGATGTCGCCAATCTGCGGCGCGACCGGGTCTGTGAACGGCCACAACCCGAGCACGGCGCCAAGCAGCAGGCCGAGCAGCAGCCCGAGCGTCGCCCGCTGATACCGGGCAAGTAGCACCTTCACGAGATTGCTGACACCCACCACACCCAGCACGACGCCGATCCCAACCGGCACGACCACGTGCAGCGACTGCGCCGCGATGGCCCACTCGCCGGCGCGAGCAGCATCAGCGCCCATCTCGACCGCATCGAGGATCGCCCGATACTGACCCAGGACCAGCAGGACATAGGCGCCGGACATGCCCGGCAGAATCATCGCCGCGCCGCCGGAGAAGCCGGCGACCGCAAGGATCGTGTACGCCGCTAGGCCGGGCTCGCCGCTGTTCCCGATGCGCTCCGGATTGGTCGCGGTCAGCAGCGCCATCAGGACGACGCCGACCACGGCGCTCCAGACGACGGTGCCGTCGGCCGGTCGGAGCGCCAGCCAGAGAATGGGCACACCGCCGAGTGTCAGCCCGATGAACAGGCTGTACATCGCCCACTGATACTGATCGAGCAATGTGCCGATCAGCCCGGCGAAGCCCGCGATCGCAACCGCGGCGGCACCGACGACACAGGCGAGCATCAGGAGCACCTTTGGCCTGAACCGCAAGATCGACACCTCGGCCACGCCGCCGATGAACTGCGGATAGATCCCGACCGCGAGCAGCATCGTACCGCCGGAAATGCCGGGAACGAGGTTGGCCAGCCCCATGAAGATGCCACCGACGATGCTGCGGACGGCCAGCGCTTCGCCGCGGAACAGGGCGACGTCTACGGGGGCTTCAGAGCTGTTGGTTCGTATCACGGAGGCGATGGCGGTGAGCGGTCAGACGCGACCGGAGTCAGACGACGACATTCTATCTCGTTGACACGGTTGCCGACACCGGCATCACACCCGTCGACAGACCCGACTCAGTCCGGATGGGGGTCAGCGCCCCGGCCGCTGTTGCTCGCGGATCGCGCGGAATTCGCTCGTGGCGCTCCACTCGGGCCATTCGTCGGTGGCGGCCAGCCGGGCGCCCATGTGATACATGAAGGTCAGATCGTCGAGCGCCCCGGACAGATCCCAGTCCGGCTTCACTTCGTCCGACACCGCGTGATAGTCGTTGGCGGTGTACTCCTCCCGCTTCTCGAGCCCATACCCAGGCGGCTTGTCCAGATAGTCGACCCCCGGGTCGGCGTAGAACGCGGGGATGCCCACCCTGGCGAATGAAAAGTGGTCGGAGCGGTAGTAGAAGCCCTTCTCCGACTCCGGGTCCGGGTTCAGCACGCGCCCGAGCCGACCGGCAATCTCATTCGCCACCTGGTCGAGCCCCGATTGCCCCATCCCGACAATCGTCAGGTCGTTGGTGCGGCCCCACTGGTTCAGCACGTCCATGTTCAGCGCCGCCACGGTCTGCGCCGCCGGATAGAGCGGCTGTTCGCCGTAGTAGCGTGAACCGAGCAGCCCCTGCTCTTCGGCGGTCACCGCCAGGAAGAGCACCGACCGCCGCGGCGCCTCACCGGCCGTGAAGGCGCGCGCGAGCTCGAGCAACCCGGCGGTGCCAGTGGCGTTGTCGGCCGCGCCGTTGTAGATCTGGTCGCCGGTCAGGCTGTCGTCCTTGCCCAGGTGGTCCCAGTGGGCCATGTAGAGCACCACCTCGTCGGGCGCCCCAATGCCCTGCAGCTTCGCGACGACGTTCTGCGAGTCGATCGTTCGCAACGAATTTCGCACGCGCGTCTGCCCGACCACCCTCAGCTCGACCGGCTGAAAGTCGGCAGTGGCCGCCTTCGCCTTCTCGGTCTCGAAGTCGAGCCCGGCCATCTCGAACAGTGACGCCGCGGCGTCACGCTGGATCCAGCCCTCGATCGCCGCGCGCCCCATGTTGCGGTCGTCCGCCACCAGATCGAACGACTCGCCGTAGGGGGAACTGCCGACGACCTCCCACGGATAGCCGGCGGGCCCGGTCTCGTGTATCACCAGCGCGCCCGCCGCTCCGTGCTCGGCAGCGATCTCGTGCTTGTAGGTCCAGCGGCCGTAGTAAGTCATCGCCTGCCCACCGAACAGGTCCTCGCTCGGCGGATCGTTGACGAGGAAGAGCAAGATCTTGCCGCTGACGTCGACGTCCTTGAAGTCGTTCCAGTCGTATTCGGGCGCCACCGCGCCGTAGCCGACGAAGACGAACTCGGCGTCCACCTCCACCTCGTCGACGACGCGTTTCGTGTAGGCCGCGTAGTCGACGCCCGGCTCCAGCCTGCGGGTGTCGCCACCGAGACTGACGGTCATCGTGTCGCCCTCGATCGGCGTGATGCCGACCAGCGGCACGTTCTGCACCCAGGTCCCGTCGGGATTACCCGGCTCGAGGCCGAGCGCCTGGAACTGCTCGGTCAGATATGCGACCGTCAGTGTCTCGCCGTCTGACCCCGGCGCGCGTCCCTCGAACTCGTCCGACGCGAGCCGCTCGACCGCCGTCAGCAGCGTGTCGGCGCCGATGCCGGCGGCAATAGCCGGCAACGGCGCCGTGTCAGAGCCGCGGTCCGGCGTCCCCGACGCGCCCTGACACCCGACAAGCGCGATCAGGCTACAAGCGGCAAGAATCCTGCGCACTGCACTCCTCCTCGTGTTCCTGCTGAAGCAGATGCCGGCGAAGCCCTCAAGCTTCCTCCTGCCTCCTGCTTCCTGCCTTCTGACTCCTTGGAGCTTTCACTACTCCACCTGCCACAGCAGGAAGCTGACCGTGTCGACCATCTCCTCGATCTGCTGCGAAACCGGCTGCCCACCGGAATGGCCGGCATCGGTATGATACCGGAGCAGGACCGGCGTGGTAGCGCCGTGCGTCGCCTGCATCAGCGCGGCCATCTTCCGCCCGTGCAGCGGCGCAACACGGGTGTCGCCATCGCCGGTGATGTAGAGCGTGGCCGGGTACTGCGCCACCGCGTCCACGTTGTGATACGGGGAGTAGGCGTGGATGTAGGCAAACTGCTCCGCGTCTTCGCTCGAGCCGTATTCCGGCACCCAGAAGCTCGCCACCAGAAACTTGTGATACCGCACCATGTCGAGCAGCGGGTAGGTACAGACGACCGCCCCAAACAGATCGGGACGCTGGTTCGAGACGGTGCCTACGAGCAGACCGCCGTTGCTGCCACCACGGATCGCCAGGTGCTCGGGGCTCGTATAGCCCTCGGCGATCAGATGCTCGGCCGCGGATATGAAATCGTCGAACACGTGCTGCTTGCGCTCGAGCATCCCGTCGCGATGCCAGTTCTCGCCGAATTCGCCGCCGCCCCGCATGTTGGCCTCGGCGAACACCCCGCCGCTCTCCAGCCACACCGCCGCCAGTGATGAGAACGCGGGCGTCCGGCTCAGGTTGAAACCGCCGTACCCGGTCAGCAGCGTCGGGTTGGCGCCGTCGAGCACGACATCGGCGCGATGCGTGACGAACATCGGCACCCGGGTGCCGTCCTTCGAGGCGAACCACGTCTGGGTGACCTCGTAGCGATCGGTATCGATCGGCACTTCGACCTGCGCCCAGACGGTCTGCGCGCCGGTTTCGAGATCGTAGCGGTAGATGGTGTTTGGGCGGTGGTAGGACTGAAACGTAAAGAACGCCTCGTCGCTCGTCCAGCGCCCGGCGCCGCCACCGACCGACCCGAGTGTCTCGAAGGTGATGTCGCGCACTTTGGCGCCTGACAGGTCGTGAATGGCCACGCGCGGCTGCACATCCTGTAGATACGACACTGCCAGCTGACCGCCAAGCCCGCGTGCCTCCTGAATGACGACGTCTTTCCGCTCCGGGATGATCTCCCGCCACTGGTCGACCGCGGGGCTGCCGGGGTCGGCCACCATCACCCGTTTGTTCGGCGCGTCGAGGTTCGTGGTGATCACGATCTGGTCGCCGGCGAACTCGGCCCACGACTCACTCAACCCATCCTTGATGACGGTGGTGAACGGCGCCTCCGTGGTCAGGTCCTTCAGGTGGATCTCGGTCGGCCCTGACGAGCCCTCGATCACGTGCACCAGCAACCACCGGCCGTCATCGGACAGCAACGAGACCGGAATGTGATGTAGCTGGTAGCCGTCGCCGAAGAGCTGGGTGTCGGCGCTCGGGTCGGTTCCAAGCGCATGGAACATGACCTTCGGGGTGACGTCGCCATATCGCTCGTAGTAGAACCCGGTCTTGTCCGGGTTCACGGTCACGTTCCCATAGCGCGCCGCCGGCAGCATGTCGTCCAGATCCTCACCAGTGTCGACGTCGCGCAGGTGAATCGACACCTCGTCGACCCCACCGTCCCGCACCGCATAGACGACGAGTCGGCCGTCGCGTGAGATGTCGAGATAGCTGACGCTGATGGTGTGATCCGGGCTCAGCGGATGCGGGTCGACCAGGACCCGGTCGTCGCCGTCGAGCTGGTCGCGGACATACAGCACCGACAGGTTCTGATCGGCCTGTCGCTTGCTGTAGAAGTAGCGCCCACCACGCTCGTTCGGCAGACCGATGGTATCGACCTCGAGCACGGTCGCCGCCAGGGTCTCCAACTCCCCCCGACTGGACAACGGCGCGAGCAGCGTGTCGGTGTAGGCGTTCTGCAGGTCGATCCAGGCGCGCGTCTCCGCCGCTTCCTGGTCCTCGAGCCAGCGATACGGGTCCCGGATCTCGACGCCATGTAGCGTCTCGACCACCTCGCGTGTCTCTGTCGGTGGCGGTGGCGGTCGCACGTTCACTCCTGGTTCCTCGGTGGCACAGGCGGACAACAGCCCAACCGCTGCTGCGACCGCAACACCAGCCAGTCGGCGTCGAACTCCGGAGCGCACGTCTGTCACATCCGTGGCGCAAGGCTTCAGCCTTGCCTCGCAGATAAGATGAGAGGGCCAGCCTCCAAACGGGGTATCTTGCGGTCCCCAAATCAACCACGGGCTCAAGGCCCAAAGGAGGCTGGCATGGCGAACGGTATCACGAGCGAAACCGCAGTGACGATCGGTGTGGACCTGGGCGACCGGCAGACGGCGGGCTGTGTCCTCGACGCGACGGGGCAGGTGCTCGCGCGGTGGCAGGTCCGCACCACACGGGCACGGCTGCAGGCGGCGGTGGCGCTGTGGCCCGGCGCTCGGGTCATCCGTGAGGTGGGGCCACAGTCCCCGTGGATCAGTCGGTTCCTGACGGCGGCGGGGTATGCGGTGGTGGTCGCCAATCCTCGGCGGGGACGGTTGATTGCCGCGAGCGATGCCAAAACCGACCGGCGGGATGCGGAGGTCCTGGCGCGGTTGGGCCGGGTCGACCCCGCCTTGTTGGCGCCGATTCAGCACCGGCGCGAGCAGACCCAGCACGACCTGGGCGTCGTGAA
>MPLZ02155740.1_pt1 | contig 10830 bp, 13 predicted proteins | sample 1617311 | NCBI WGS metagenome assembly MPLZ02 (sample SAMN05944806, study PRJNA350692) | marine metagenome | biome: marine; feature: ODZ; material: water; isolation source: 160 m water sample filtered on 0.2 um supor filter | place: Pacific Ocean | collected 2012-04-08 | depth 160m m
AAAACTACTATAAAAAAAATTTCTTTTAACAAAAATCATATATTTAATTGTATTAAGCTATTACGACAAGCTTTTGGCGGTCCCACGGGGAATCGAACCCCGATTAGGTGATTGAAAACCACCTGTCCTAACCGTTAGACGATGGGACCTATTAAATTATTCTTGTATTTATTATATATTGGAAACTGTTTCAATGATGATAATTTTGTTTTATTCATGAAGAAATTCAATTTATTAAGGATTGGACGTTATTTAGCTTAGCAAATGAAAATTTTACAAAAAGAAATCGAACAACTTTTAAATTTATATAAATCTAAAAAATTGATTAAAGCAGAAAATCTTAATAGGAAGCTAATACACAATTATCCAAAAGTTGTTATTTTATATAACATTTTGGGACTTATTCTTACTGAACAAAATAGAATAAATGAAGCAATAGAAATATACGAAAAAGGAATTAAATTTAATCCTGAATACGCCATGATATATAATAATTTAGGAAGCATTTATAAATCTAAGGCAGAATATAAAAGAGCAGAAAATTATTATAAAAAATCGATTAGCTTAGACAACAAAATATCAGAACCACATAATAATTTAGGAAGTCTATATCTAACACTTAATAATATTAGAAAAGCAGAACTGTCTTTTAAAAGATCATTAGCAATTAATTCGAAATTTTATATATCATATTACAATTTAGGGATTTTATACAAAAACTTAGGTAAATTTGATGAAGCCAAAGTACATTTGCAAAAATCAATAGAATTAAATACAAATTTCTATTCTGCTCATAGAACGTTAAGTCAATTAATTAAATATAAAAAAGACGATGATCATTTAGCCTTATTAGAAAAAATCTACCATAATTCTAAAAAAAATAATGAACAACACCCAGATATAATTTTTGCACTTGGTAAAGCTATGGAAGATATTAAAGATTACGATAATTCATTTAAATATTACAAGGAGGCCAATAATCTTCGTAGAAAACAGATAAATTTTTCAGTAGAGAAAGAAAAAAATGAATTTGATAATATCAAGAAAATATTTAATGAAAATCTTTTTAAAAAATATGCTAATTTGGGTAATTTGAATTCTTCAGCTATATTTATAGTTGGTATGCCAAGGTCTGGCACCACGCTGGTAGAGCAAATAATATCAAGCCATCCAAAGGTTTTTGGTGGAGATGAACTTTATTTTCTACCAGACTTAATAAAAAATAATTTTTGTATGGAGCATGGGAAATTATTATTAAAACAAAATAATAATATAAAAAAAAAGGATCTAAAATTGATAGGACAAAAATATATCAATGATCTAATAAAAATTTCCAATAAATCTGAAAAAGTAACTGATAAACTTCCAATAAATTTCAAGTGGATTGGTCTAATAAAATTGATACTACCAAATTCAATAATAATTCACTGTGTGAGAAATTCTAAAGATAATTGCTTATCAATTTTTAAAAATTTTTTTGCAAACAAAAGTTTAAATTTTGCCTATAAATTAGATGAAATTACAGATTATTATTATCTCTATCATGACTTAATAAGGCATTGGAAGAAAACACTTCCTAAATTTATTGTGGATATAGAATATGAGCAAATCATTGAAAACCCTGAACAACAAATTAGAAACTTAATAGAAAAATGTAATTTAGATTGGAATAAAAACTGTCTGAAATTTTATGAAAATAAAAGGCTCATTAAAACAGCTAGTGATATTCAAGCTAGAAAAAAAATTTACAAAAGTTCTATTAATTCTTGGAAAAATTATAAAAAAAATCTGCAGAATTCTTTTCAGAAATTGCCAGACTAAGTTAATTAACAGATAGATCTTCTATAATAAATTCAATATTTTGCTTACCTCGCCATGAATTTAAAGTTATTTTTCCTGCAATATTAAATTTTTTTTTATTTTTTTGATCAAGAAATGGTTCTAATGGACCATTTTTAGCATTAAAAGCGATACTTTTAATAACTGAACCATCTTCTCCATGTAAAACAGATTTTATATGTTTGTCTGCTACAAAATTTGAATTGATTACCTTTAAATTTTTGATCGCAAATTTTGGCTCAATATTCCCTGCGCCAAAAGGAGCTAATTTACAAATCTCATGATAAAATTCTTCATTTATGGCACTTGGGGCTATCAATGAATCTAGATATAAATTTCTTATACTTGATGAATTCAATTGAGATTTTTCATAATTATCAATTAAAAAATTTCTAAATAAACTTATATTATTTTTTTTAATAACAAATCCTCCTGCCATTTTATGTCCACCTCCTTTTTCAAGAATTTTTAATTGAGTGCCCTTAATAATATGTTTTCCGATATCAAAACCATTTACCGATCTAGCCGATCCTTTTCCCAGATTTTCATTTAATGAAATTATTATCGTTGGTTTATTATATTTTTCTTTTATTCTTGAAGCCACAATACCAATTATTCCCTCGTGCCAACCCTCACCAGACAAAACTAATACTGGATCATTTTTAAAATTGTCGATGAGTGAATAAACTTTTTTAAATAAAATAAACTCAATACTCTGCCTTTCTTTATTAGATTTATTTAAATCTGTTGCGATTTTATAAACTTTCTGGGGATCGTTGGAAGATAAAAGTTCAGCACCATGGGAAGATTTTCCTACTCTGCCACCGGCATTAATTCTTGGTCCCAAAACGTAACCCAAATGATATGTGCTAGGTTCAGATTTAATTTCACACAAATCATATAAAGTTTTTAAACCCAAATTTAATCTTTTTTTTATCACTTTCAGTCCTTGAGAAACAAAAGCTCTATTCAAATCTATAAGTGGGACAACGTCGCATACAGTAGCTAAGGAGACTAAATCTAAAAAATTTAAAATATTCGGTTCTTTTATATCGTTCTTTACAAACCAACCAGCATCTCTAAGTTTTTTATTTAAGGCTACCAAAAACATAAAACAGACACCGGCAGCGCAAAGATAATTAAGTTGTGAGGTATCGTCATATCTATTGGGGTTTACAAGAGCGCAAGCCTTTGGAAGTTTAAGATCAGATTGATGGTGGTCTAATACAATCACATCAATATTTCTATCTTGAGAATTTTTAATGGGTTCAAATGACATTGTGCCACAATCAACGGTAATGATAAGTTTGACTTCCAAATTTATAAGATTTTCAAAACCCTTTATTGTAGGACCATATCCCTCCTTTTTTCTGTCAGGAATGTGTATATGTATTTTTTGATTTATGGATAAAAAATAACGCAACAATAACGCTGTGGATGTAGCTCCATCCACATCATAATCACCAAAAATACCTATTGATTCATTTTTGATAATACTGTGATAAATTCTATTAATTGCAACATCCATGTTTTTTAAACAGTAAGGATTTGGCATAATATTCTTAATTGCTGGATTTAAAAAAAAATCTATATTTTTAATATCATTTTTTCTAATCGATAAAAGTTTTGCAACAATTTCGTTCAAAGTATATTCTTCACAATATTTCTCTACATCTAAAGAACTGAATTTTTTAAATATCCAGTTCTTTCTACTGACTGAAGTAAAGTTCATTTTTTTATTATATTTTTAATTATTTTATTTGTGTTACTGCTTTTGTGAAGTAGTAAAGTTTCGGCTTCGAAAGAATCACCAAGATCTTTTATACCTTTAACCATATCGCCGTTTGTGACTCCAGTAGCACAAAAAATAACATCGCCTTTGACCATATCTTTAAGATAATACTTAGTGTTAAGTTCCTTAATACCCATTTTTTTTGCTCTATTTTTTTCATCTTCATTTTGAAATACTAGTCTAGTCTGCATTTGACAAGACAAACAGCTTAAAGCAGCAGCTGCTAGAACTCCTTCTGGACCGCCACCTATTCCTAAATATATATCAATGTATGTGCTAGGTTTAGCAACAGAAATGACACCAGATACATCACCATCAGTTATAAAATTTATCTTAACGTTCAACGAGTTTAACGCCTCTATTATTTTGTTGTGTCTTGGGCGTTTCAAAACACAGGCATTTATTTGATGTGGAGAAACATTTTTTGCGTCTGATAATAATCTAATATTTTTTTCTACAGAAAAATCAAGATCAACTAAATTTTCAGGTAGTCCAGGACCAATAGCAATTTTTTCCATATAAGTGTCTGGCGCATTAAGGAGATTGCCTTTATGAGTGACAGCGAGTACTGATAAAGCATTTGGCAAGTTTTTTGCTGTGAAATTTGTTCCTTCTAAAGGATCAACTGCAATATCAAGTTCTTCACCTCTCTTGGTTCCAACTTCCTCGTTAATATAGAGCATCGGAGCTTCGTCTAACTCACCTTCGCCAATTACAATTTTACCTTTCATGTCAATATTATTTAATTGTTTTCTCATTTCATTAACCGCTTCACGATCGGCACCAATTTTATCATTTTTGCCCTTAAACAGTGAAGCACCGTAGGCAGCTCTCTCAGTGGTGTGAACAAAAGAATCAATAAACTTTTTATCAATATTCATTTAAACTTTTTCTATTCTAATAAAAGTAGATTTTTTTTTGACAGATTTATTGTTATTTAAATTAAAAATTAAACTATTAAAATTTTTTTCTCTAGCTTCATGTGTTAATATAACTATAGAAGCAGTTTTATTCTTTTTATCAGGTTTTTGAATTAGATTTTTAATTGAAATTTTATTCTTGGTAAAAACTTTAGTTATCGAAGATAAAACGCCAGGTTTGTCTTTAACGTCAAAACGCAAATAAAAAGAGTTCAAGTATTGATTTTTATCATAAGTATTAATTTTTTTTCTTTTCTTAAACGGTAATCCAAACGGATATTTAATATTACCTCTTAAAATAGATAACAAATCAGACATAAGGGCTGAGGAAGTAGGTCCTGGTCCCGCTCCCTCACCTTGTAATAAACTTTGTCCTACTGGTTTACCTTCAAGAATCACGGCATTCATAACTCCATTGACATTTGCTATATATGTGTCTTTTTTTATTAAACATGGATGAACTCTTTCGAATAATTGGTTATTTATTATTTCAGTAATTCCCAGCAGTTTTATTCTAAAATTTAATTTATCTGCCATTTTAATATCCTCGAGTTCGATATTTTCTATTCCATTCATTAAACAGTTATTTTTTGAAATTTTATTATTAAATACGAGAGCAGATAATATTCTTACTTTAGCTAAAGTATCATAGCCATTCAAATCAAATCTTGGATCTCTTGGCTCAGCGTATCCTAATATTTGAGCTTTCCTCAAGACATTAGCAAATGAATCTTTTGAACTTTCCATTTTGGAAAGTATATAATTGCAAGTACCATTTAAAATCCCAACGACTTTATTAATTTTGTTCGTAGCTAAACCTTCTTTTATAGTTCGTAATATTGGTATCCCCCCACCAACCGAGGCTTCAAATTCTAAATTAACTTTATTTTTTTCTGCTAACAAAGAAAGATAATCGCCGTTCTTTGCTATTAAAGCTTTATTTGCAGTAATTACATGTTTTTTATTTTTTAGAGCCAGTTCAACAACTTTTTTTGATAAACCATCTGAATAACCGATTAATTCAAATACAATATCTATTCTTGGGTCTTTGGCTATATAAATTGGATTTTTGTAAAAAATTTTTTTACTAAATTTAAAATTTCTTTTTTTATTAATGTTTTTTGCTGATATAGCAAGAATATTAACGTTTACTCCAGTTTTAATTCCAATATCTTTTTTTTTAGATAGTATTTCTTCATACAATCTACTTCCGATTTGTCCTAATCCAATTATTCCAATATTGATATTCTTATGCATAATAATTAATTGGGTATATCGTTGACATTAGGATAAGGTTTGTGTGCATTTCTCTTAATAATTTTATTAACTAAGTTTTTAAATTCAGTATTTGCTTTATTATTCTTTATAGAAACATATTTCTTCGATGGATTTTTCTTTCTATATTGTTTTTTAGTTTTAAATCTTTTTTTTTTCTTTGCAGAACGAGATTTTTGAGCTATTTTTTTTTCATTCTTTATTTTTTTTAATTCATTTATACGAGCTTGTTTAGCTAACTTTTTTTCATTTTTAATTACTCTTTTTTTGCTTGATTTATTTTTCTTGACAAAAGTTTTACGTCGAACATTTCTTTTTTTATCTTCCAAATTCGCTTGCTCTTTTATTATCTCAAGATCTGATTTAATTATCTTATCAAATTGATCTGATTTCTTTATTTCGACTGTCATTGTTTTTTTAAAATATGCATTTTTTTCTGCAACACTGCGGCAGGCATGATCACCACACCAGTAAAGAGTAGCAGTTTTTGAACAACCAAAAAAAAGAAAACAAAAAACTAATAAATTAATATATTTCATTGTAATCCCAAAGTTTCATTTAAGTGATAAGCAACATTCATATTTTGAACAGCTTGTCCTGAAGCACCTTTGATTAAATTATCTATTGCGGAAATAATAATAACTTTATTTTTTTTTCTATCTTTACATATAGAAAGTTTACAATAATTTGTATTCATCACATCACCAGTTCCAATTGGAGTGTTAAACTTAGCTATTTTAACAAAAAAATTATTTTTATGATATTGTTTTAAAAATTTATATATCTTTTTTGCATTATTTTTTCCAATTGTTTCTAAATATATAGTGGATAGAATTCCTCGAAACATTGGCAAAATATGTGGTGTAAAAAATACATTAATTTTTCTTTTTGATGCTTTTGATAATTCTTGATCAATTTCTGCCATATGTCTATGTGATCCTATTCCATAAGCAGAAACAGAATCAAATAAATTTTTAAATAAAAATTTTTTTTTAAAATTTCTTCCTGCTCCTGAATATCCAGATTTAGAATCAATAATTATATTGTTAACATTTATCATCCTTTTCTCTACTAAAGGGATCAGCGGAATTTGAGCAGAGGTTGGGTAACAACCTGGGCACGCGATTATTCTATGATTGTTAAGTTTATTTCTGGAAAATTCTGTAATTGCATAAATAGATTTATTTATAAATTTTTTACAATTGTGATCTTTTTTATACCATTTTTTATATATTCTATGATCGTTTAATCTAAAATCAGCAGATAAGTCTATCAATTTAATATTACTGGGGATTCTGTTTGCAATTTTTTGAGCTTCACCATTAGGAAGTGATGTGAAAAGAACATTCACTTTATTCCAATTAATTTTTTTAATATCAGAAATTTTTGGTAAATTTTTTTTCTTAATTTTCTTATCAAACATAGTAATTGATCTTCCTAGAGATCTTCTTGCACACAAATAAATAATGTTAGCTTTTGGATGTTTAAGTAGTATTTTAATCAACTCAAGCCCCACATATCCAGTTGCGCCCGCTATTGCTATATTTAATGAATCCTTCATAGTTTCCGATTATAACAGTTATTATTTTTAAGTGGTAATTTAAAGAAAGTTTATCTTTTAGAAAACTGGTAACTTCGTCTTGCTTTTCTATGTCCGTATTTTTTTCTTTCTACAGCCCTTGAATCTCTCGTAGTAAATTTTTCTTTTTTTAAAATCGTCTTTAGACCTGGCTCAAATTCAACCAAAGCTCTCGATATACCGAGAATTATGGCCCCAGCTTGACCAGTAAACCCTCCACCTTTTACGGTACATTTTACATCAAATTCATTTTCTCTCTTAGTTGCTGTAAACGGTCTGCAGATTGCAATATGTAAATTTGGCTTGTTAAAATAATTTATCATTTTTTTTCCATTAACATAAATATAGCCAGAACCTTTTTTCAACCAAACTCTAGCAATAGACTTCTTTCTTCTTCCGGTTGCATATTTTGATTCTTTAAAATCCAACTTAATTTTATTAACAATAGATTTTGTATTTAATTGAGGTTCCATATTAGTTTAATGAAATTTTGTTTTTATAGTTAATTTTACCAAAATCAATAATTTTTGGATTTTGTGATTCATGGGGATGCAATTTACCCTTGTATATTTTTAATTTGGAAAGCTGCTTTTTAGCCAAAGGACCGTCGGGCAGCATTCTTTTAACAGCTAATTTTAAAATTTCTTCAGGCTTTTTCTTTATCAAGACAGAAGGAGTGGTGCTTTTAATTCCACCAGGATGACCAGTATGTCTATAATATTTTTTCTTGTTGTGTTTTTTTCCAGTAAATTTAATTTTTTCAATATTTGTTACAACAACAAAATCACCGTTATCCATATGAGGCGTGTATTGACTTTTATTTTTACCACGTAAAACTTTGGATATATAAGCAGCTAGCCTACCAACTATTACATTTTCGGCATCTATTAAAAGCCAATTATTTTTTATTTCTTTTTTCTTAATAAAATTTGTCATCATAATTGGCGCATAAATACTGAGAATAGTAGATAATGTCAAATCTTTTAGAACCACGAAAAGTCTTTACAATTAGTTGTTTGAGCATATTGCGCACCTTGAATTCTTATAAAGCTCTAAAAAAGCTGATATAAAACAAGCTTTAGAGCGCACCGGAAGTGTAAAACTTAGAAATGTTAGTTGATTCTAGAATTTTTGAATACTAGAATTAAAGATGTTGTAACTAAGAGAATTGATCCTATTTGATGCATAGATGCTAAAATTATCCATGAACCAGAAAGTACCGTTAAAATTCCTAAAAAAGTTTGTAAAAAAAGAAATATGAAAATTAACTGAGTAATATTTCTTAAATAAGCAAAATCTTTATATCTGTAAATTATAATTGCGATAAAACTAAACAATAAGATTATAAAATAAGCTACATTTCTATGTATAAATTGCAAAATAGAGGGCGTTTCTAAAGCTTTCAATGAAAATAGATCTCTAAGATTAGAGTCGTCAGGAAAATAACTCTGATTCATCAATGGCCATGATTGATATATCTTGCCAGCATCTAAACCTGAAACAAGAGCTCCTACGCAGATTTGTAAAAGTAAAAAAAGAATAAAAAAAATTGGTAAATGTAATGGCAATTTTTTATTAGATATCAAAACTTGTTGTTCTCTATGTTCAAGGTAATTCCACAATAGTAAAATGAAAATAATAAAAGCCAAAGTTAAATGCGTGGCTAAACGATAATGACTAACATCAGTTTTTTCCGTCAAACCGCTTCTAACCATGAACCATCCAATAAAACCTTGAAAGAGTATAAGTAACAAAATCAGATAAAGAGAAATTAATGAATTCTTTTTTATTTTTTTTTTAAGTGTAAAATAGAGCAAAGGTATAAGAAAAAAAAGTCCAACAAAACGCCCCAACAATCTATGAATATATTCCCACCAGTAAATGGTCTTAAATTGATCTAAAGTCATTGATGAATTTAACAATTTATATTCGGGTATATATTTATATAGTGAAAATGATTTTTCCCATTCATTTAATGACAGGGGTGGCAATATTCCAGAAACCAAATCCCATCTGGTAATCGATAGACCAGAATCAGTTAATCTAGTCAATCCACCTATGATAATCATTAAAGCTACAAGAAAAGTTATTAACAGTAACCAGTAGGAAATATAAATATTTTTATTTTTTTCATTCATAGTATTAATATACATATCTATTTTATAAATTTATAATTATTTAATGTCACTCCAATGAACAAAACAAAACTTAAAATAGCTAGAAATAAAGTTGACCAAATAGATAAAAAAATCTTTGATTTAATTAAAGAGAGAACTAAAATTGTTAAATATATGTTAAGTATAAAAAAATATAAAAGACAAATAATTGATCGCAAAAGAATAGACGATATTCTCAAAAAAATTAAAAATAAATCTATTAGATATGGCATTGATTCAAAACTAACATCAAGAATATGGAAATCTATAATATGGAGTTATGTTGAATTTCAAAAAAAAAAATTTAAAAAAAAATAATTATTTACTATGTGGTGGTAATTTTTTTTCTACAAATATTTCATGTTTGCGAGTTGATGGATTATATTTTTTGATTTTAAGTTTATTTATTGCCTTTTCACCAGTTGAAGGTTTTTTAACATAATAAAAAAAAGCACTATCAGGCTTGCTTTCTGGGACAAGACGAACTTTTATGGATGATTTTTTAGCCATTATCTATATTTCTTTAATCCTCTAATAATTCTAGAAATCTTTTCTATTCTACCTCTGACACTTTTACTGATTTTTAAATCATTTTTATATACACTTAAATTAATACCACCGTCAAGTGATTGTATTTCTGGATTATTTAATATTTTTTTTACTCCATTGATTGTCAAGCCTTTCTCCTTTAATAAAAATTTTATTAATTTAATAGTTTCAAAATTTTTTTTTGAATAATATCTTCTTCTTCCCGTACCAATTTCAGGACGAATTTGTTTGAATTGAGTTTCCCAATACCTAAGAGTATGTGTCTGTAAATGACCAGTATTTTTATCAATTAATCCTAGTTCCTTGGTGACTTCACCAATAGTTTTATAAGCATCATCGGATTTTGTAATATTATCCATTAATTATTTATTTTATCTTTAATAATATTTGATGGTTTGAATTTAACAACATTTCTTGCTGAAATTTTAGCTTTCACTTTAGTTTTGGGATTGCGCCCAATTCTTTCACTTTTACCTATAACCTCAAATGTTCCAAATGATGAAATCTTAATTTTTTTAAATTTCATCAGTATATCAATTATTGTTTCAAAGAAATCATCTATTATTCTTGAAGATGTATTTTTAGAGAAACCCAAGTTTTGATAAACTTTATTAATTATATTTTTTCTTGTAAAATTTTTTTTTAGCATCAAAAAGAAATAGTACTGCTTTTATTCAGCGTCAACCGTAATTAAGTGTGATTTTATCTTTTTAATTAAAT
>MPLZ02008749.1_pt1 | contig 10773 bp, 10 predicted proteins | sample 1617311 | NCBI WGS metagenome assembly MPLZ02 (sample SAMN05944806, study PRJNA350692) | marine metagenome | biome: marine; feature: ODZ; material: water; isolation source: 160 m water sample filtered on 0.2 um supor filter | place: Pacific Ocean | collected 2012-04-08 | depth 160m m
CACCTTTAAAAGAAAAACAAAATCGGCATAGCTATCAAGAGGAGTTTCAGAAAGGGTTATTATAGATAGGAGTGCGCCCTTCTCTTTTGCAATTGAAGGGATTGAACTTGCAGGCTGAACAACAAGCGTAGAACCGACTACAATCATCAGGTCGCAGGAAACGGCCAGATCATTTGCCCTGCTCAAATCCTCTCCACGTAGTTGCTGACCAAAAGAAATTGTATTAGGCTTAAAGAACCCGTTGCATTCAGGACATAATGGAACTCCCTGCTCCAGGTCAAGCCTGTCAAACACATCTTGAGATGGTACAGTAAATCCGCAGTCAAGACAAGTAACCTCCAGGTTTGTTCCATGTAGGTTTACTATAATCTCTTTTGGTAATCCGCTTTTCTCATGAAGTCCGTCTATATTCTGTGTAATAAGTCCGGCAAGTTTGCCTTCATCATATAATTGTTTGAAAAACAGGTGTCCTTTATTAGGCAAGGCATTACTTAAGTCTTTCCATAATTCCTGTTTCCTCTGCCAGTAAAGTATGCGTTTTCCCTCGTCTGAGATAAATTCTTCAAAATAAACAGGTTGGAATTTATCCCAGATACCACCTTTGCTGCGATAATCAGGTATGCCTGACTCTGTACTTATGCCTGCACCTGTAAATCCAACTATTCTATTACTCTTACTGATAGCAGATTTAAGTGCATCTATTTGATTGTTGGTTTTAGAATGCTTCATTAGAATATTAATACTAAAATGTGTATTCTAATGAAAGTTTATTCTTTGATAGTAGAAACCGTGAAGCATCACATTGCCTACAAGGTTAGAATCCTTCTTAATTCTCCAATAGTTTGCCAAGCTCATCAAGATGTTCCTCTTCATCTGCCAGGATATCCTCAAGCATTCTCCTGGTAGTAGGGTCATCAGAAACATCCTTAATAAATCCCTTAAACGCCTCAATTGCACCTTTCTCAACTTCACAATTTACCCTGATCATGTCTTCCAGTTTTTCAGGTACCTCTACCTTATCAATCTTCATTGTAGGGGTACCACCCAGAGCCGTAATTCTTTCCGCAACTGCATAAGCGTGCTTCATCTCTACTATGCTTAATTTTTTAAATATTTCAGACACTATCGGGCTATTAATACCTTTAGCCAGATAGTGATGTTGAGAATACTGCATTATCGCCGTAAGCTCTTCAACTCTAATCTTATTCAGAATCTCTATTATTTTTTTGCTATCCATAAAACTTGCCCCTTCCTTTATTAAGGTTGTTTAATTTCCATCTCCTGGTCACAACATTTCAATGTACCATCTCCACCCTTTTTTACTTCTATCTCGGTCCCACATATTTCACAATAATACAATTCACTTTGATGTGAAGACATAATTACTCTCCTTATTAAAGCCAACTATCTATTCTTAACAACTTCTATACTGCCCCCTTTTACTAATCTATTGTATTTCAGATTGCAATATTCATACCAATGACTTATTTTCGCAAGTATGGTTTCACATATTGTCATAAGCAATATAGTAGTATACGCTTATATTCTCTGCTACAGTATGAAATTATTATCTAGAAAACTATTTTCCACGCAAAAGCGTAATATTTTCGTATTAGAAAATTGACAAACGGCATATAACGTAATATATTCGCAATCCAAGTATGATTCTGGAGTAATAATTTGTTCTTGGATTTTGCCTCAATGATGTATACCTTTATTGCTTATATGCTTAAGCACAAACAGTAACATCCTGTCCGTAAACATTTCAATAATGGCATTGATATTGCGAATTTATACTTATGTATTCACAGTGTTTAAAGCTATAATACAGTTTAGAGTACACAGTGGGTAAGGATGTTATTTTGTTTAACTTTCTATAAGAGGAGGATAGTAATGACTGACGATAAAGCACTGTTTTGCAAATTAAATAGCCTGGAAAACGCTGACAAAGATTCGCCTGTAACTAAAAAGCACATTCCTGTTATTACGGTACCACCAGTCTTAAAGGCAGGTGAGTTTTACGATGTGAAAATTACGGTTGGAGAAATGGAACATCCGAATGAAAATGATCATTTTATTCAATGGGTTGAATTTTACATTGGCAGTGTGTACCTGGGAAGATTTGATTTTGCACCCGTAATGACAAAGCCAGAGATAACAATACCCCTGAAACTGAGTCATAGTGGTCTGGATTCTACACTAAGGGCAATATCGCGCTGCAATCGACATGGTCTCTGGGAAGGTACTGTTAATGTAAAGACAGAATAGTGATGTTGAGCTATTCTTCAAGCAAAATCGTTTATTGGTAACTTTACAATTTATATAAGAAAGTACGTTATAATCGTTTACCAGACATAATTATTAGTGAATACTAAAAATAAACAGTACCGGATAGAAAAAGATTCATTAGGCAAGGTAAAAGTGCCTTTAGAGGCATACTATGGTGCGCAGACCACTAGGGCAATTGACAACTTTCCAATCAGCGGTATCAGGCCGCATCCGATATCTACCAGGTCGTTGGTTTACATAAAGAAAGCTGCTGCAAAGGTAAATAATGAATTAGGGTGTCTTGATAATGAGAAAAGCGAAGCGATTATAAATGCTGCTGACAGGATTATTGAAGGAGAGTTCAAAGACCAATTTGTTGTTGATATCTATCAGGCGGGTGCCGGCACCTCATTTAACATGAATGTAAATGAGGTAATAGCTAACATTGCAATAGAATCTCTAGGCTGGGAAAAAGGAAACTATTCTGTCATACATCCGAATGACCATGTGAACCTCGGGCAATCAACAAATGATGTCTTCCCGGCTACTATGAGAATTTCTGCATTGTATCTACTGAAGGAATTATTTCCTGTAGTCGATGCACTTGCAAAATCATTTAATAAAAAGGCAAATGAGTTCGACAAAACTATAAAATCAGGCAGAACACATCTCCAGGATGCAGCGCCCATAACATTAGGACAGGAGTTTTCAGGTTATGCTGATGTAGTTTCAAAATCAGCAAAGAAGATTAAGAAGGCAAGTGATGTACTAAAAGAATTAGGCGTTGGCGGCACAGCGGTTGGGACTGGACTTAATTCACATCCTGATTACAAAGAAAGAATTATTAAAGAATTACAGAAGATCACTAATTTAGACATAAGAGGTGCCGCCAATTATTTCGAGGCAATGCAAAGCAACGCTCCTATTACTGAAGTATCAGGTGCCTTGAAAGTATTAGCAATAGAATTGATCAGGATTGCCAATGATTTGCGCCTTTTAGGTTCAGGGCCAAAAACCGGTCTCGCCGAGATAACATTACCGGCAGTACAACCGGGATCTACAATCATGCCCGGTAAGGTTAATCCGGTTATGCCCGAAATGATGAATATGGTCTGTTTTTCCATTATAGGAAACGATCTAACTATCACAATGGCATCACAAGCAGGACAACTTGAATTAAATGTAATGATGCCGGTAATGCAGTACAAACTGCTTGATTCTATTTCAATTTTAACAAGCGCCATGAAGGTATTTACAGACAAATGCATAAAGGGGATTACAGCAAATGAGGATAGATGCAATCAATATGCTACAAATAGCATGTCGATTGTAACGGCCTTGAATCCTTACATAGGCTACTCAAAAGCCGCTGACATTGCAAAGGAGTCCTTATTAACAGGAAAATCCATAAAGGAAGTCGTACTAAGTAAGAAATTATTATCTGAGAAAAAACTCAATGAAATACTTTCACCTATGTCGATGACTAAACCTGGCTTTATTAAAACTGATAATGGCACAGATTTATGAGAACCGCCTGTATATTGAAGACAATAAGTCTTTCTAATTAAAAAATAAGGAATATTATTAAAATGAATAAACACGTGAAAAAGATTAATATCATTAGTATCGCTATTCTAATAACTTTCTTATCCGGATTATTAAATGCAGAACAAGTAGATATTCCAGAACCTGAAATGTTACAGGATCCTTACTTGCAGGGTACTAGAGAAGAAAAGAGCCGTCAATGCAGCGAAGAGGTAGCTTCATCACTAGGAGAAGATTGTTCTTCGTGCCATAACGAAGGAGTGACTGATTTTACAAAAAAAGGTGAGAGGGCAAAGAAGGATATGAAGGCCGCAATAGCACTAGGTGTAAAGTGTGATTATTGCCATGCGGGAACGAAACAATTTACAAAGAAATTAGAAGTAGCTGTTAAAATGATTAAATTGGCTGAAATGATGGAAGTTGAATGCATCTTTTGCCATGCAGGAAAAGACGTTTTTACACAAAAAGGAATGACTGCCAAGACGGCTATGATAATGCAAGAGTGGGCGAAAAAAGGCAGCAAGAAATGTTTGAAATGTCATGAGAAAAAGAAACGATTTAAATTAAATGATCATGGAGAGGAAATTCTTAATTCGCAAAAAAGGCTTTTTGGTATGTAGGGTATATATTGTTCCGGCTACTCACGTTTCATGATAGAAAAAATAATGGAAATTAACAACAGGCATTAACATACTTTAAGTTGTCTTTTCTACCCACGTTTTCTATATGGAAGAATATCCATGGAAAAGATAAAAACATTTAGTACACAACTCAAAATATTCATGTACATGAAGAACTTGAGGCGCCTGAAAACGCAGTAAACGATTTCATTGAGCAGAATAATATTGGAAAGATTATTTCAGTAAGTGATACAGCAACAGTAAATGCTGACGGTAGAACAATGGGACTCATACACGTAGTCGCATATGGGTAGATAATTAATCAACTACAAAAGTTGCAATTATATGCCTACAAAACTACTTACAAGACTAGTAATCACAATCTTCTTACAAGCATTCGTAGGATATTTTATGGTGCCAGGTACATTTGCAGACGAAATAGACACTCAGGAGCTGTACAAAAAACATTGTGTCTTATGTCACGGTGAAGACGGTAAAGGTAAAACAGATCTGGGGGAGGGACTCGGTGCGCGTGACTTCACAGAAAAGAAATTTCAGAATTCTATTACTGATGAAAAAATTTTAAAGCAGATTGAGAATGCAACACCGGAAAGGATGTTCCCTTTTAAGGATAAACTGACAGCAGAAGAGATGAAGGCATTGGTTCCGGTAATAAGGGCATTTGGTGGATAAGGAACCCCTCTCTACCTCCCTGACTATTTAGCCGATGGCTGGTGGGCTGTCTGGCAAACTTGTACAGGGAGGTTTTTGGGGGTAATTAACATCACTATGTACAAGTATCAATGAAATATTTATAAGAAAGGAACATAATAATGAATACAAACGTTTCAGAGGAAACAGAAAATGCAATTGGAAATACCAAGTTTAATACTACGAAGTATGCTATACATCGTCAAATAGAAGATTCCCAGGATGAACAATTCTCTAAGGAGAGGCAACATCCTTGTTACATTGCTAAACTTCCTTCACGCACTGCAAGTATGAATGTTGGTGTCGTTGTTGCAGGTGGGACATCAGGTAATCACCGTCACTACTACGAAAGTTTAATTTACATAATTAAAGGCAATGGATATTCAGTCGTAGAAGGCAATAAAGTGGAATGGGAAGCAGGTGACATTATCTATGCACCGCCATGGTCATGGCACCAACATTTTAATACTGATCCTGATAAAGTGGTGCAATTCCTCTGCGGTACAAATGCACCGTTACTGCAAAGTGTTGGAGAAATAGACTGTAGGGAGGAAGCAGGATAGCAAAGGCCGTTACGCTGCTTCTTCAAGAAGGTTGATTTATCCCATCTTTAACCTCCTGTACATGGTCATCAAACGATAGGATTTCCTCTCTGAAGAAAAGCCCCTGGTAAACAGGATCTGTGCTCTCTGCCAGCACCATAGCTTTTGAACGGTCCAGGATATCATGTTCATCGGGAAGCTTTGCCGTCACACTGTTCAAGCTGTTATACGTGACATCTTTATTAAATACAACGCAGGGTGACAGGTCGTGGATAAACGAAAAACCTTTATGCTGGATGGCTCTGGTAATTAGTTCGGACACCGTATCCCGGTCTCTGGAAAAGGTCCTTGCCACAAAGGTGGCTCCGTATGCCAGCGCGAGGGTGGTGGGATTAATCGGGCGTGCAATGTTCCCATATGGAGACGTGCCGCTCTTCATGCCCATTGGCGAGGTGGGAGATATCTGCCCTTTGGTCAGACCGTAAATGCTGTTATCCAATAATATGTAGGTAAGGTTAAAATTGCTCCTTGCGGCGTGAGGGAAATGTCCTCCTCCTATTCCTACGCCATCTCCATCCCCGCCAACTACTACAACGGTTAAATCCGGATTGGCGACCTTAATCCCGGTAGCTATTGGTATTGCCCTGCCGTGCAATCCGTGCAGTCCAAATCCTTTGATGAAAAAGGGAAATCTGCCGGAGCAGCCAATTCCGGAAACTACTACAAAATCCTTAGGCGGGATTTTCAGGTTTTCAGCTGCCTCATAGAGACCGTGAAGCCCTGTAAAGTGGCCGCATCCGGGGCACCAGGTGGGAAGGTTGTCTCTCCACTCTTTTGCTTTGGACGCCTTTGCTTTTTGAAATCCATCTATAACTGATTGTTTACTGAGAAAGCTCACTGTTGGTCTCCATAATTTTCTGGGCAATTTTTAAAGGGCTTACCGGGTTGACAGCAGGTATGTGTATCTCGATCGGTTTTATACCGTATCGTGATTTTAACAGAGCTGCATATTGTCCCTGGTGGTTCATCTCCGGTACAATAATTCTCTTACATGAGGCAAAAAATTTACGGAATAAATTCTCGCGTTGCGGATGAATCATAATCGATTTGATTAATTTCGTCTTAACTCCCTGTTCCTTTGCCAGCTCCATCCCCTCCAGGATTGAACCTATCGTTGAACCCCAGCCGGCAATTCCAATTTCAGCAGTTTCATCCCCGAGGATGACTGCATGAGGAAGATCTGCCACAATGGATTCAAATTTGCGAAACCGTTTAGCCGTCATCATGCTGTGAACATCGGATTCGTAGTTGGGATTTCCTGTGACTGAATGTTCCAGGCCGGTAGTAGAGTAAACGGCTCCCGGTTCTCCCGGAACGATCAGGGGCGAAACACCATCGTCTGTAATTTGATATCGCTGGAAATTCTCCAACTGTTCCTGTGTCGGCTTTTTCCTGGTACATCTGTCCCTGTCAACATTTTCTTTGATCGTAACGGTTTCTATACGCTGTCCCAGGAAGAGATCACTGAGAAAGATGACCGGTGTCTGGTATTTTTCGGCAATGTCAAAGGCCAGTTGAATGCCGCTGTAGCACTCTTCGGAGTTGCTGGGCGCCATTACCACCCTGGGAGAATCTCCGGCTCCGCCATAAAGTGCGATATTAAGATCTCCCTGCTCAACCTTGGTAGGCAGGCCTGTAGAAGGGCCGCCACGCTGAACGTCGACAATGATTGCAGGGATTTCAGCCATTACCGACAGATTTATCATTTCGCTCATCAGTGAAAGTCCGGGCCCGGAGGTAGCCGTCATTGCACGCCTTCCGGCAAACGAAGCACCTAATACAGCACCGATAGCTGCAATTTCGTCTTCCATTTGAAGGGTCCATCCACCCAGCTTAGGCAACTCCTTTGCGGCGATCTCCATGATCATTGTTGCCGGTGTAATGGGATATCCTGCAAAAAATTTCAGACCGCAATCTATCGCGCCCTTGGCAATAGCGTCATTGCCGCTTGTTAATGTCTTGGGTTCTGCATTTTTGTCGAACTCAAACCGGTTATTGAGAGGATAGTTTTCCCTGAAATACTCATAGCCCAGATTGAATGCCTTGATATTGACGTCTATGACATACTCTCCTTTATGGGCAAAAACAGTTTTTATCTGATCTATAAACATGTCAGGAGGCAATGAATAGAAGTAACAGATAGCGCCGATAGCAACCAGATTTTTCCCCTGGTTTGTTCCTGTTGCTTCATTTGCCAGATTCTTAATTGGCAGGCTATGCCCCTGTATTTCCGGCGTAATGTGGGAGACCAGGCTCTCCTCTTCCTCTACATCACCGATAGTGCTGGTATCATAGATTACATTACCTCCCGGCTTAACATCACGCAGGTCAATAATAGATTCCCTGCCCACCATTCCCACAAGCAGGTCCAGGCCATCGCCCATACTATACAGCTTTGAGGTCGAAAACCTGATTGTTGCGGAAGATTTCCCCAGGCCCCTGATCTCAGCACTGTAGATATTATTTACCATTACATGCAGACCTATTTTGGCGCAGGCACCGGCAAAAATCTTTCCTGAAGCTACTATGCCGTCACCAGCAATTCCGCAAAAGCGAATTTTAATTTCAGAATATTTCATTTCCACCACCTTGCCTTCAGCGATTTTCCCATAAGATCGAAGACAATGGCTTCCTGTATCTTATACTCCTCGTTTTGTCCCGACATGTTCTTTCCGGCAATTTCCCCCTGTGCCAGAGCATTAGGCAATCCAAAATTAATCCAGTAGCATTTAATATTGGGATGATAAATCTCTACGCAATCTCCGGCAGAGTAGATATCTTTCTCAGAAGTTTCCAGTCGTGTGTTCACCAGGATACCCAATTTTTTTTCGATTGCCGAACCTTCTATACACGAGATATTAGGCTTATAATAGTCCCAGGCAAAGACAATATCAGTCGTTAACATCCTTTGCTGTATTGTTTCTACCTTGTAACCGTGCTCTGACTCTTCAATCGATACAACCTGCTCCTCTGTTATAACCTCTACTCCTTTCTCTTCCAGGAACTCATGCAATTCACCATCAAAATCAATTTCATCCAGGCCAAATGTTGCCCGTTCTTCTCTGGTGATATAAGTAACCTGCTTTCCAAGGTTACACAATACACAGATCAAATCCAGGCAGCTTACACCATCTCCGTAAACGATGCATTTCCGGACTTCAGGTAATTTCTCTTTTAATAACAGTGTATCGTACAGAGAATAATAGAAGCTGATATGTTTCTTGAATGGGCGCAGCACAAGTCCCAGGCCGGGACTGCCGCCGGTAGCAATGAGGAGTTTATCGTAATGCATAACTTCGCTATGGTGGAGCTTTATCACCTTTTCCGATGGCTCGATGGATTTTACATACTCGCCTTTACGGAGTTTAATTCCCAACTCTTTCAGCATTTCCACTGAGAAGAAGAGCAGTTCGTCTCTTTTTATAGAATCGCACAGAAATTCTGTCAGCAGATAGCGCTTGTAAGGCAGAAACAGTTCATCTCCGATTACCACTACTTCCGCGTCCCTGTTCATCTCCTTAATAGTTTTGGCGGCGGTAATCCCTGCTACTCCTGCACCGATGATGACATGCTTCATTTACTTCAACTCTTTCGTGTAATTTTCAATGTTATAGGAATTACTTCTCTTCTATTGTTTCAATCTTATATTTGGAGACGGAAATGCAATCCACCGGGCATGCACGGACGCAGTTTCCGCATCGGATGCATTTATCGTTATCTATAGTAATGGCTTCTACTTCACTCCAGTTTTTTGTTTCTATATAATTTAAATTTCCATCTTCAAAAACCTCTATATCCTTTGCCATTTTGATACAATCCACCGGCATCACATCGATACAGGCCAGGCAGTAGATACAGCGGCTGATGTCGATCTGGAAATTATAATGGCACAGATAACATCTCTTAGCTTCAACAACAGATTTTTCTTTTGAATATCCGGTTTCCACCTCTTTGTTTTCAATTTTACTGTCACGCATGGGAGTTGTGTCCATGGGTTGGACAGGAATAAAATCATAATCCCGTTTTCTCCCGGCATCTTTTACCTCACTGATGTGGATAGTGTCTTCATATCCTTTTATGTTGGATAGTAGTATATGAACATCACTGGCAACCTTACGCCCATCAGCGACAGCTTCAATAACCGTAGAAGAACCGTTCCTGAAATCACCGGCTACGAAAAAATTATTCTTCAGCTCAACGCTTTCAGTTTCTGCTACTTTTTCATCTGCTTCCTGTCCAACGGCAAATATAACTGTATCGGCCTCCATGACAAATTCAGATCCGTCTATTGGAGTTATTGAACGGTCTTCGTTAATAGAATTGTGAACAAATTTTACACCTGTAGCTGCCCCTTCATCATTGGATAAGACTGTTACCGCAGACGCTAAAGAGATTGTATCGATGCCTTCCGACTCCATGACTTCAAGTTCATGCGCGCCGACATACATATCCTTTTTCATTCGGCGGCAAGCTAGAGTAATTGTTTTTGCTCCCATCCGGTAGGACATACGGGTACAATCCACGGCAGTAAATCCACCACCGATTACAATGACATTTTCTAACGGTATATCTAATTCTTCCCTGTTTGCAGCTATCATAAAATCAAGGCCCCAATATACACCCTTGCTGTCAATACAGGAAATCCTAGTATGTTTGGGTATTGCACATCCGCCTGCAAGTATAACAGCGTCATAATCTCCTTTCAGTTTTTCAATGTCACTGAAGTCTTCAACCCGGACATTTGTTTTTATAGTTACACCCAGATCAGTAATTGATTTTATATCTTCGGCTACAACATCATACGGCAAGCGGAATTGAGGAATACCGTAACGCAACATTCCACCTGGCTGATCGAATTGCTCCAGTATTGTTACCTGGTATCCTTTTAAAGCCAGATCATTAGCCGCAGCTAATCCGGCCGGACCGGCCCCGATTATACAAACCTTTTTGCCGTTAGATTTAATTTCAGGATTTACCGGCCTCATCCCATAGTCAGCCGCCGCGCGCTTAAGAAAACATATTGACAC
>MPLZ02209935.1_pt1 | contig 10765 bp, 9 predicted proteins | sample 1617311 | NCBI WGS metagenome assembly MPLZ02 (sample SAMN05944806, study PRJNA350692) | marine metagenome | biome: marine; feature: ODZ; material: water; isolation source: 160 m water sample filtered on 0.2 um supor filter | place: Pacific Ocean | collected 2012-04-08 | depth 160m m
CAGATGCTGAAAGCACCCGGAATCGTTGTCCTGGTATCCCGCAGACATGGTCACGGGTTGATCCAAGGCCAAGCCGCCTTCACTCACTGCCTTGAGCGCTGCCATCATGATCGCGATCTTGCGCGTACTGGCAGAGGGAACGACCACATCGCCGTGGCGCTGCAAGTTGTCGCCCGTGTAAAGATTTCTGACATACCAGCCTGTATGAAACGGCTGCTCGTCGCACAGTTGATTCAAATCGTTCTCAAGTATGCTGAGCATCAGGCTGATCCTCTTAAGTTCATCACAGTGGGCTCCGCACGACGACCTTCTGACCGGGGTCACAGTTGCGGTGCTGCCCGTGGCCAAGCCAGCTCAGTTCTTGAGTCTGTGACTCCATTTCCAAACCCGGTTCAGTCGTCTGATATGATCAGGATTTCTACACAACAGTGTATTGATTCTCGATCCGACGAGAAAGCCCGGTTTTCTTCCGTATAGAAATGACTTCTTCCAGAGGCCTGTTACCTGCGAATGAACACCACTGAACGCCATCGAAATCCCCACTATCGCCACCTGACGCTGAATCAGGTCGACCACTACCACAGCCATGGCTATGTCAAGAACGTTCCCGTTTTCGATGCCTCGCAGACCATGACCATACAAAGCAAGTTCCGGGAACTTGCTAACCGTCTGCCGAGAGGTGTCGATATCAATCAGGTCAACATGTGGCATAAATGCAGCCGGTGGTTCTATGAGCTTTGTCGCGAACCGGTAATACTTGACTGTGTCGAAGACCTGATTGGCCCCGATTTCTACCAATGGGCTGGGCAGTTTTTCGTCAAATACCCCGGTGACGGATCAGAGGTGCCCTGGCATCAGGATGCCCAGTACTGGCCGCTGTCGCCGCAGAAAACCGTCACGGTCTGGCTGGCCGTTTACGACACTGACGACGCCAATGCCGCCATGCAGGTCTACTCTGGAAGTCATCTCAACGGTGAATACGCCCACCACGTCAATGACAATCCTCACTACGTTCTGGAACAAGAGGCTGATATTTCGGATTGCCGGCCGGAAGACATCGTCACCATCGATCTCAAGGCAGGTGAGATATCACTCCACGATTCCGGACTCCTGCATGGCTCCGGTCCGAACCGTTCCCAGCGTGACCGCTGCGGGATCACCATGCGATTTTGCCCCACCGAGGTCCAGTGCGATCTTTCAGTATGGCCCACCTTCGAGGTGTACATGGCGCGCGGAGTGGATCAGCATCAATTGAATCCCCATGGGGCCCTGCCCCGGGCGGAGGGACACCCGGTCCGAAAGTTTCAGCACTCATCGGAGTTCTGCTGAGCGCCAGCACTTCCCGCTGTCAACGTGGGCTGTCAAAAAGACCGTTCCGGAAGGATCACCCAACCGCCCTGATGCCTGTCCCATGAGAGGTCATGGAACCTGCGACCCACCAGCCTGGGGCGTCAATCGGTATCGATATCGTAATAGCGGAGATTGCCTTTTTCTGTGTGGCTGAAATGCAGGCGATTAAGTGCGTCCACGCGCTGGCGCAGTTCCGGTGGCCCGAGGTTGCTCTTGGCCTGGTCTCGCACCCCGTGCAGGTAGTCTTTTGGCTCGATGTGGTCGACAAAACCCAGACTGCTTGAGCCCAGCGCATAGCCCATCAGCTCCTGAACCTGATCGGGCAATTGCCGTGCGATTTCCTGGGGCACGGCAAGATACTGGTTCTCTTCCTGCCGCAGCCAGCCAAGGTTGTAGTGCAACGCGACACCGGTACGCGGCTGATCCGCATGGTTGGCGCCGCCGCCATGAATCACATTGCCCGTATAAATCAAGACCGAGCCCGGGGTCATCTCCGTTGCCACAACCTCCGCCGGCTCCGGGACTCGCTCATTACTCCACAGATGGCTGCCAGGCACCAGCCGGGTGCCCCCGTTCTGCCGCGTAAAGTCGCTGACCGCCCACATCGTCGCCACGGTCATCGGTGGGCATGGATTTGCGATGGGGTAGATGCTGGTATCCCGGTGCAGGACCTGCCTGGTCTCACCCGGTTCCAGGTGCATCACGCCGGTGTAGTGAAGATGATAACGAACACAGTGCGGCAGCAGTGCGTGATCCGCCACGGCGAGGACCGTAGGATGCACCAGCAACGACTGAACGGCAGTCGATTTAACCAGCAGCGCACCGAAACGCTTGGTAAGTTTGCCGAAGAATTCCTCATGGCCCTTATGGGCATCTTCGAGAAATGGTGCGAGGTCTGTGCTGACCGCAGCAACGGTTTCCGGATCTACAGCATCCCGCACAACTGCGTAGCCATCGCGGGCAACCGCACCGACCACCGCCTCAGGAGATGTGTCGCCTGCAAAGCTGTTGTTCATGAGAAATTCCTGGGCCTGAAATCAGTTGGCCTGCTACGCGGGATACTAACCGCGTTTGACCGTCCGCGGGAGCTTTCGCCCTGTCGCCATGATATCGAGAATCCAACGCGTCGCGGGGGAGTAAACATCAATAAACACGACAGTCTCGTCACCAATGATCTCACCACCGTGCGGCACGTCGGCGCCCGCGTACCAACCATCGCCCGGGCCGATCTCCCGCGTGTCGTCACCCACTGTCACCCGCATCCGGCCTGAAAGCATCAGGCTGAACTGCTCGTGCGGGTGCGAGTGCATGGGAGTAAGTGGCACCGGGCTCGTAAACCGCCCGAATCAGGTGCATGTGTTCTCCGGTGATCAACTGTGCCTCCGCGTGATCTTCATCAAAACGGATCCGGTCGAAGTCGTCCCAGCTGAAGATCCGGCCTGCAAATACTTCAGCACCATATTCATTCGTTCGAGGCTTACCGCTGCTCATCATGCACCTGTACCTGTCCGGCAGCGCACCCAGACCACTGCTGAACCCTTCAGCCGGTTCCCGCCGAGAAACCAGCGGCGGTAATCCCGGCCACCGCCGCGGCCTCGTCATTATCCGAGGTATCACCGGAGATACCGACTGCCCCCAGCAATGCACCGTCGGCATCCAGGATTAGCACACCGCCGGGGACGGGCACGAAGTCGCCCCCAGACAGCCCGTTGATCGCCTGGATAAAGTAACCCTGCTGCTCGGCGCGGTCCTTGAGTGCCCGGGTCCCCATACCCATTGATATGGCCGCGTTGGCCTTGCCCTGGGCGATGCTGGGGCGTAATCGACTGACACCGTCTTCGGAGAGTGCCCCAACCAACACTGCTCTGGCATCGAGAAGGACCACGCTGACGGGCTTGAGTTCAAGTTCCCTGGCTTTCTCCAGGCATCCGTCTACGATAGCCCGGGTCTGTTTCAACGACAGAACCATCGGCGATCTCCCCTGGTGTGACTCGGTACCATCATACCTGATAGGTTAATCCGCCAGTCCAGTACAGTCATCCGTACCTCTCGAACATCATCAATGCAGTACATGGTCATGCCAGGAAAAAGGCAGCATGAATCTTCGATTTGCCGCATCTCAGCGTCCGAGAAAGTCGAGGAGGCGGGTCTCGCCGTGCTGCATTACGAAAAACCTGTCGCGCGGAACATCGGCTCTTTCCAGAACCCGCTTCAATCTAACAGGCGGCTCATCCATGGGCTCATCGGTGAGCTGGAAGGTGCCCCAGTGGATCCCCACGGAATAACGCGCCCGTATGTCCTTATGTATCTTGAGCGCTTCTTCGGGATTGACGTGGGATGAACTCATGAACCAGCGGGGCTCGTAGGCCCCGATGGGGATAGCCGCCAGATCAATAGGCCCGAATCGTGTTCCGATATCAGCAAAATCCGGTGAGTACCCGGTATCCCCAGCAAATAGAAACCGGAACGACGGGTGCTCCAGAACCCAACCGGCCCACAACACCTGGTTCCGATCCCACAGGCTGCGCCCCGACCAGTGCTGAGTCGGTACGGCGTGGATCCCCCAACCCTTGTAGTTCGCGCTCTGTCCCCAATCCAGCTCTACCACGTTTGGAACACCAAGATCGTCAAACCACTGTTTCTGCCCCAGCGGGACAAAAAACCGTGGAGGCCGATCGACCTGACGAGCATATAACCGCTCGACAGTGCCCCTATCGAGGTGATCATAGTGATTGTGGGAGATCACCACCAGATCGATCGTTGGAAGATCGTCCAGCGCAAGCCCTGGCGGTGTGTGGCGACGTGGTCCCAGAAATCCCACCGGTGACGCTCGCAATGTGAAATGAGGATCGGTCAGAATGTTCATCCCGTCATACTGAATCAGGAGCGTTGCATGCCCAACCCAGGTGAGGGTCGGCTCAGTGTGATTCTCCCGGAGAAAACGTGGGTCTTGTTCCGCCAGAGGAAAGCTGACCGGTTCCGGTCTCTGACGATGCCACCACCATTTGAGCAACTCTGAACGGGACTTGTCGATGGCCGGATAGTGGTTGTTGCGAAAGGTCCCGTCTGGCAGGTGATGCTTGGGTAACAGAGACTGCGCGTCGCTTCGCACCAATGGGGTCAGAACACCAGCCGCACTCACACAGGTCAGCACGACGACGACCCATTGGCTAGCCGTGCCCCACCAAAGCCTCACGATTGATTGCAGCGGCCTGGCTGTCATTTGATCAGAGTTTCGATGTGTTCCGATTGCTGTACCTCTGGGTGTTGCAGCTAGGTTTGCCTGGATCGCAGAGCGTTACCCCATGCTGTTTTGATTTTGGCAAAAACTCATCGTGTTCCGAGAAACTGAGATCCTTTGTACTCGCCATCGTTTCTGGTTGTGATGCTCATCACATTCCCCAGCCCGTTTCCGGGCCCGAGGTGATGAGGGTCACAGATGTTCGTCCCCCTGCTGTCCAAAATGGTATCACTGGGACAGATCAGATGATCTTTAAACACCTCGGAGCAGGAGAAGAACTGATGGAACTAATTCTCAACATCGTATTTTTTTACCGACTCTTTGAATTCATGCTGCGCACAACGATTCCGGGGCACCTGCGAAATCTGGCCAAACCGCCAATTTATCGATACTTTACCCAGATCCCATTGGGCTAGTGCCAGCGTGCCGCTTCGACAAGCGGCAACCGATCTTTTACCAGCGGTACCCCAGTCGAATCTTATAGGTCTGATCCAGTTCTTCGAATCCCTCAGGGGCGCCGGAATCGAACTCAAGCTTGATCTCAGCCGCGACCTCGACTTTACGCAACAATGGTACTGAAAGACCAACCCGGGTATTGAGCACCAGATCCTCGGTCGCCTCCAGATTCCAGACACCCACCTGATTGAGGTAAAGACGAGTTTTCTTCCCCAGCATGTTGCTGGAAGCGTCGATGTTCCAGGTGCTACTGATGTATTTCTTTTCCACCGACGCGACAATGAAATCTTCAGTGACATAAGCAAGACCCGGTTCGGTCATCAATGTGAACCGCGGCTTTCCAAACCACTGCCAACCATAATAGCCACCGACAAAGGTCCGCCGATCAAGATCGGCAAACTGATCCGATTCAAGGTACAGGGCTGCACCCCAGTACCTGGTGTCGGTCAGGAAATGATCCGATTTCGCCATCAGAGTCCAGTTATCTGCATTCTTTTCGTTACTGACCTTGTCCAGTTCTCCCTCCCCTTTCAATATCCAGCGGGCTGAGCCTTTGCGCCACTTGGTATCCAGCAGGTAGTCGAGTTCGTTCTTATCGGTATTACCGCTTTCAATGTCCCAGGAAAAACTGACAAATCCCGACCATTTGAAACCCTGCCCAAGCATCCAGGGCTCGGGATTGATGGACTTGATATCGCTGACACTGTAGGTGGTGTGATCACCGCCCGCGGTGGTGACGACGAACTTTCTGTGCGCTATCGAGATCGGCTGCGCCTTGAGGAGCCGGCCGTCCTTGAGCTGCAGGACAAGTGGCTGACCGCTGTACAGGGACTCGATTTGATCTGCGCTGATCATCAGGGTACCGGAGAACTCGGTCCTGATCTCGACCTGCCCTTTGCTTGCCCCGAGTACCGTGCCGAAGATCTGTGACCCGTCCGTCAGAAGAATTCTGTCCAGGGTAGTGTCATCACCCTCGACGACAGATACCGACAACATGAAGAGCAGCCCCAGGATCAACCGAGATAATCTTTTTGTTCGGGAATAGTAGCTTGGCATCAGTTTCTCCACTATAGATCGCCTGAAAGTCAGGCTGAGGGGTCTTCACACGCGCCTGATTATAGGCAAAACCGTTGCAAGGCAGATCATCCACGCAGGCTCAGCCAATGAGCCTCGGGGCGATTAGAATCGAAGAATGTTATCTGGCATTTTTCACCCCGCGGTCGAGCGCTGGTTCACCGATCAGTTCGATCGACCCACCCCTGTCCAGATACAGGCCTGGCCAGCCATCCATGACGGTGCACATACTCTGCTGGCCGCGCCCACCGGCTCTGGCAAGACACTCGCTGCATTTCTTGCGGTGATCGACAACCTGGTCTGCGAGGGAGAAGTCTTCGGCCTGCCAGACGAGACCCGAGTGCTCTATATCTCACCGTTGAAAGCGCTGTCAAACGATATCAATCGAAATCTGGAAGCACCGCTTGCCGGGATCACCCGCGAGCTTGGCGCACTCACACCACTGTCGATCCGCTCGGCGGTCCGCACCGGGGATACGCCGCAAGCCGAGCGGGCCAAGATGCGCCGCCAGCCACCGCAGATACTGGTCACAACACCCGAGACACTGTTCATTTTTCTCACCTCGGTCTCCGGCCGCCGTATGCTGGGATCGGTTCGCACGGTCATTGTCGATGAACTACATGCCGTGGCAGACAACAAGCGCGGCGCCCATCTGTCGCTGTCCCTTGAGCGTCTCGAGGCACTCTGCGCATCACCGCTACAGCGGATCGGTATTTCAGCCACCCAGAAACCCATCGACAGCATGGCGGCGTTCCTGCTCGGTGACCGCGACAGTTCTGCCAACTGCAGGATCATCGACACCGGTTTTGTACGGGAGCGGGACCTGGCCATCGAACTGCCACGCTCGCCGCTGCAACCGGTCATGGCGACGCAAGTCTGGGGCGAGGTGTACGACCGCCTGGCAGACCTGGTCGCCGAACACCGCTCCACGCTGATTTTTGTCAATACCCGTCGCATGGCCGAGCGTGTTGCCAAGCACCTTGCCGAGCGGATGGAGGACAGAGGACTCCCCGAGTCCGAAGTCACCGCACACCACGGCAGCCTTGCCCGCGAACACCGGCTGGACGCCGAACAGCGGCTCAAGAACGGACAGCTCAAGGCACTGGTAGCAACGGCATCACTGGAGCTCGGCATCGATATCGGTGATGTCGATCTCACCTGTCAGCTGGGCTCACCGCGTGGAATCGCTACCTTTCTGCAGCGGGTCGGGCGTTCCGGCCACGGTGTCGATGCGCTGCCCAAAGGCCGGCTCTTCCCGCTGTCTCGAGACGAATTGATGGAGTGCACTGCGCTGCTCGATGCCGTACAGCGACAGGAACTCGACGCCATCCAACTGGTACGGCCGGCCTGGGACGTGCTGGCCCAGCAGGTCGTCGCTGAGATCTCCGCAGCCGAATGGGACACTGACGCGCTTTTCGAGGTGCTCCGCCGTGCGTGGCCCTACCGTGAGATGCCCCGGCAGCGGTTTGACCAGGTCATTCGGATGCTGGCTGACGGCTATACGACCCGCCGTGGCCGGCGAAGTGCCTATCTGCATCTGGATGCCGTCAACGGCCGACTGCGCGGCCGGCGGGGCGCGGGCCTGGTCGCGATGACCAACGGCGGTGCGATCCCTGACCAGTTCGACTATGACGTCGTTCTGATGCCGGAGGAATGCCCGATCGGCAGCCTCAACGAGGATTTTGCCTTCGAGAGCCTGCCGGGAGATATATTCCAGCTGGGCAATACCTCATACCGAATCGCCCGGGTCGAGACCGGCAAGGTCTACGTCGAGGATGCCAAAGGTCAGCCGCCCAGCATCCCATTCTGGGTCGGTGAAGCGCCCGGGCGCAGCGACGAGCTTTCGTCTGCCGTCTCCCGGCTGCGAGAGCAGTTAAACCTGCACCTTGGGATCGACGGCACTGGCATTCAAGCAGCCAGTACCTGGCTGCAGGCTGACATTGGCCTGTCGCCGCCAGCGGCTGAACAGCTTGCCGAATATGCCGGCCTGTCAAAAGCCGCCCTTGGCAACCTGCCCACCCAGTCAAACATCATCCTTGAGCGGTTCTTTGACGAGGTCGGCGACACCCACCTGGTCATCCATTCTCCGTTCGGCTCGCGAGTGAACCGCGCCTGGGGACTCGCGATCAGAAAGAAGTTCTGCCGAAAATTCAATTTTGAACTTCAGGCAGCTGCCCTGGAGGACAGTGTCATCTTATCCCTGGGTCCCACCCACAGCTTCCCGCTGGCTGAGGTCGTAGGCTACCTGCGTCCCAAGAGTGTCAGGGATGTGCTGATCCAGGCTCTACTTGCCGCACCGATGTTTCCGGCCCGCTTTCGATGGGTTGCCACGACCGCACTCGCTGTGAGGCGTAATCGAAACGGCAAGAAAACACCACCCCAGTTCCAGCGCAGCGATGCCGAGGATCTGCTGGCCGTGGTATTTCCCGATCAACTGGCCTGCGCTGAGAACATCGAGGGTAACCGCGAGATTCCGGATCACCCGCTGGTCGATCAGGTCCTCGCCGACTGCCTCCACGAAGTGATGGATGTGGACGGCCTTGAATCGATCATCGGCAAGCTGTGCAACACGACAACCGGCCCGGGCAGCATACAGGTTACGACCTGTGAACTTACCTCTCCCTCACCCCTGGCCCAGGAGATCATCACGGCGAGACCTTATGCGTTTTTGGACGATGCCCCGGCAGAGGAGCGTCGCACGCAGGCGATACGCAGCCGCCATCTGTTCGACATAGAGGAAGCTGCAAAACTGGCCACCCTCGATCCCTTGGCGATCGAGACCGTGTGTAGCGAGGCATGGCCCGATGCACGTACTGCTGATGAGCTTCACGACGCCCTGGTTCTGGCCGGTTTCGTCAACCCCGACGAGACGGGGTCAGACCTGAGGCAATGGTCGTCGTTCTTTCTGGCACTCACAGCAGACCGGAGAGCCACCCAGCTGTCGCCCCCGGGAGGCGGGGTGCTGTGGGTCAGTGCCGAGCGGCTTGGGCAAGTGCTGCAGGTGCTCGGTGATGGCGTACCAATGCAGCCGGAGATCGAACCGGTGCGGCTCGGTGACGATTCCAGCGGTGCCCAGACAACCACTCTAGGGGCACTGGTCGAGATCGTACGCAGCCGGCTGGAGGCGCTGGGGCCGGTGACCGCACCAGCTCTGGCGGCACCACTGGGCCTCGCCCGTGAGGCCATCGATCAGGCGCTGCTCGCGCTGGAGACCGAGGGCTTCGCGATACGTGGATTGTTCCGGACAGACTCGGCAGACAGTTGCGAAAAACGCTTTGGTACAAGAGAAGAATGGTGCGATCGTCGGCTGCTGGCTCGAATCGGCCGATACACGATAAAGACCCTTCGCAAACAGATTCAGCCGGTTACCGGCACAGCTTTCGTGCGTTTTCTCATTCACTGGCAAGGCCTCGCAGGCGAGCGGCCAGAAGGCCCCGAGGCAGTCCGCCAGGCGCTGCTGCGGCTGCAGGGCTTTGCTGCACCGGCTCTGGCCTGGGAATCGTCACTACTTCCTCACCGGATTCCTGACTACAACCCAGATCACCTGGATCAGCTGCTACTGGCCGGGGAGTTCCTCTGGCTGCGACCTCTGACCCCGGTTAAGAACGTCCGCCGCAACGGTCCGGTGAGAAACACACCCATCATGTTCATCGAACGCAGTCAGATCAGTCACTGGCTGGCTCGGGTCGCCCATACCGGCCAGCAGGCGGGTACGTTTTCAGACTGGACTTCGCTGTCTGCCCCAGCAACCCGGGTCAGGGATGCTCTGCTTTCCGGCGGTGCGTCGTTCTTCAGCGACCTCGTGGCCAGGACCGGCCTGCTACGCACCCAGGTCGAGAATGCCTTATCCGAGCTGGTGGCCTGGGGGATCGTTACCTCTGACAGTTTTTCCGGATTGCGGACTCTGACAACACCGTCGGCTAGAAGACCAAAGTTTTCACGGGCAGGTCGCAGGAGATCTGTCGCTATAGAAAGCACCGGCCGCTGGTCCCTAGTTGAGCAGGTGTTGTCTCCCCAGGCCGCGGAGACAGCACCGAACAGCCCCAACGGGTCCCGACTTCCCGATTCGGTGACAGGAATCGAACAGGCCGCGGTCGCACTGCTGGATCGTTACGGCATTGTTTTCCGCAGCCTGCTCGCGCGCGAGCACCGATCGCTACCACAGTGGCGCGAACTGGTACGCTGGTACAGGCGTATGGAAGCCCGAGGTGAGATTCGCGGCGGGCGCTTCGTCAGTGGTTTCAGTGGTGAGCAGTTCGCCTGGCCCGAAACCGTCGAACAACTCCGATACTACCGCGATTCAGCGCTCCACCCGGGGCAGAACAAGCCGGTGATTGTGTCTGCTGCCGACCCTCTCAACATTCAAGGCATCATCACGCCTGGTGAGAAAGTCCCGATGGCAGAGGGCAACCGGCTGCTCTACCGGAACGGAGTCAGTGTGGCCAATCTTATCGGTGGCGCTTTTCAGTGGCTGGCGGAACCCGACGCTGGAACGGAATGGTCGGCTCGGAACCTGCTGATTCGCAATGACCCGCAAGCCGTTCCACTGCCTGACCTGTCCTGCACTGGGTCGTGATCTTAAAGCCCGACACCAGCCGAACCTCGCCTAGGCCCCGAACCGGTACTCTGAACCAACCCGCCAGC
>MPLZ02058382.1_pt1 | contig 10743 bp, 9 predicted proteins | sample 1617311 | NCBI WGS metagenome assembly MPLZ02 (sample SAMN05944806, study PRJNA350692) | marine metagenome | biome: marine; feature: ODZ; material: water; isolation source: 160 m water sample filtered on 0.2 um supor filter | place: Pacific Ocean | collected 2012-04-08 | depth 160m m
ATATTTTCATACCTTTTCTCACATGTTTCCTACATTTTGAAATATTTTCCTACTTTTGCTTCTTCCTTGGGTGCTTCTGCCTTAGCTTCTTTCTTAGGTGCTTCTGTTTTAGATTCTCCAGTTTCGCCTTCTTTTTTTCTATCTTTTTTAGGAATTGCTTTTTGTGGGTTATTTCCTTTAGCAGGCATTGGTATAATTTCGTTTTCACCTAAAATTCTAGCCACTCTAGTCGTTGGTCTAGCGCCTTGACCTAACCAATATTTTATTCTTTCAAGATCTAATCCCACTCTCTCTTTTTTATCTTTTGGAAGTAATGGATTAAAAAATCCTAATTTTTCGATAAACCTTCCATCTCTTGGAAACCTGCTATCAGCAACTACTATCTTGTAAACGGGTCTTTTTTTTGTTCCACCCATTGATAACCTCATTTTTAACATTCTTTCTCCTTTATATTATTTAAGTTGATTAAAAAGTTCAGGAGGAATTCCTTTATCCGCCATTCCCTTCGTATTTCCTTTTGACATCTTCTTCATCATTTCAGACATCATTTTAAATTGTTTTAACAATTTATTGATAGTGGCCACATCAGTTCCAGAGCCATTAGCAATTCTTTTTTTTCTAGATCCATCAATTATTTTTGGATTCTCTCTTTCTTTTTTTGTCATAGATAAAATTACAGCTTCATTTTGAGTAATAATTTTTTCATCAACGCCAGCTTGATCCATTTGAGATTTAATTTTTGAAACCCCTGGAAGAAAAGACATTATGCCTTCAATACCTCCCATTTTTTTCATCTGTCTAAGCTGTGAAAGATAATCTTCTAATGAAAACTGTCCTTTTTTAAGTTTTTCTTCAGTTTTTTTTAAATTTTCTTGATCTAAATCTTCCGAAGCTTTTTCAACTAGGGAAACTATATCTCCCATACCTAATAATCTATTAGCTATTCTGTCAGGATAAAAAACTTCAAAATTTTCTATTTTTTCTCCAACACCCAAAAATTTAATTGGAACATCAGCAACATACTTCATACTTAATGCTGCGCCACCTCTGCCATCACCATCTGATCTTGTAAGAACAATTCCAGTTAAATTGACTGTATTTTTAAATTCTTTTGCAACATTGGCTGCAACTTGTCCGGTTAATGAGTCGGCAACTAATATTGTCTCTGATGGATTAATTATGTTTTCTATTTGTTTGATTTCATTCATCATCTGAAAATCAATTTGGGTTCGTCCCGCAGTATCAAATAAAATTACTTCTGAACCATTTAAATTAGCTGCGCTTATTGCTCTTCTACAAATATCTGCTGGAACTTGTCCTTCTATTACTGGAAGTGTTAAAATATTATTTTGTTCACCCAATAGTCTTAATTGTTCTTGAGCCGCTGGCCTATAAACATCAAGACTGGCCATCATTACTTTCTTTTTATTATTTTTTTCTAAAAATCTTGCTAATTTTGCAGTTGTTGTTGTTTTTCCAGATCCCTGAAGTCCAACAAGCATAATTGGCACTGGGGGCACTGCATTTAACTGTATATCCGAAGTTTTATCTCCTAAGAAAGAAACCAATTCATCATAAACAATTTTTACCACCATTTGCCCTGGTGATGTTGAGCGAACTATTTCCTGTCCCAATGCTTTTGGTTTAACTCTATTGATAAATTCTTTAACAACTTCAAGGGATACATCTGCTTCAAGAAGTGCGAGTCTGATATTTTTTAAACCTTCATCTACCTGCTTCTCATCTAAAGAAGGTGCTTTTTTTAAAGAAGAAAATATTTCTTCAAATTTATTAGTTAAATTTTCAAACATAATTTCACACAGCAACTATCGCACCAGTGGGCGAACCATCGCTGACTAGTGTCGATCTCTTTGTAACCAAAGACACCGCAAATTGCTGTATTTTGCGGAAACGGCGATAAACTATAATAGAGGTTCAAAAAGTCAATAAATAAGTTAAGTATTTATTTATATGGAATTTAATGCATTTAAAATGGATGGATTAGGTAATGATTTTGTAATCATTGATCAAAGGAAAGAAAATATAAGTTTATCTAATGATCAAATTATCAAAATTTGTGATCGTAAATTTATAGGATGTGATCAATTAATATTTATTAAGAAAGATAGTAATTTAGATGCAGAATTAGAATTTTACAATTCAGACGGAAGTAAATCAGATGCATGTGGAAATGGCACAAGATGTGTTGCTCATTTACTTTCAAAAGAAAATAATAAAAAAGAAATAAACTTAAAGGTAGCTTCAAAAATTCTTAAATCTAAAATTTTTGAAAATAATTTAGTAGAAACATCAATTGGTTCACCTAAAATGAATTGGAATGAAATACCGCTAAGCAAAAATTCTGATACTAAAAATTTAAAAATAAAATTAATTGATAATGAAAATAAAGAATTTATTGGTGGAATAGCAGTAAATGTTGGAAATCCACATGTAATTTTTTTTATAGAAAATATAGATAAATTTAATCTAGAAAAAATTGGTCCAGAAATTGAAAATCATGAACTGTTTCCTGAAAAATGTAATGTTACTTTAGCAAAAAAAATTAGTCCCAATTTAATAAAAGTTAAAGTTTGGGAAAGAGGTGCTGGACTAACTAAAGCTTGTGGAACAGCTGCATGCGCAACGGCAGTTGCTGCAAATTTAGAAAATCTTGCTAATTCAAAAACTGAAATTGAATTTAGCATGGGTAAATTATTAATTAATATCGATGAAAAAAATAATATAAGTATGATGGGCCCAGTCTCAATAATTGAAGAAATTAAAATTAATATTTAATGGGTATTTTTGAAAAATTTAAATTAGGATTTAAAAAAAGTGCAAACAATTTTGCATCTGGATTAAGAGAAATAATTATTAAAAAAGAAATAGATGATAGCACTTTAGATAAAATAGAAGAATTTTTAATAAGTTCCGATGTGGGCATTGATGCGGCCTCAGATATAAAAGATATAATTGCCCAAAAAAAAATTGACCCTAAAAAAGATCCAATTTCTGAAGTAAATAAAATCTTAAAAGAATACATAATTGAACTAATGCAACCTTTAGAAAAACAAAAATTTTTTGAAAAAAAAGAAAATTTAAATGTTGTTTTAGTATCTGGAGTGAATGGAGTAGGGAAAACAACAACAATTGGTAAAATAGGCAAAATATTTAGAGAAAATAATAACGAAGTTTTATTTTCTGCTTGCGATACATTTAGAGCTGCAGCGATTGATCAATTGGAAAAATGGTCTGAAAAAGTTAATGCTACCATAATCAAATCTAATCCAGGTTCAGACCCTGCTTCGGTTGCATACAAGGCATTAGAACACGCAAAAAATAATAATATTAATCAAGTTCTAATTGATACAGCTGGAAGATTGCAAAATAAGAAAAATCTTATGGATGAATTTAAAAAAATAGCAAATGTAATTAAAAAAAGTGATGAAACAGCACCACATGAAGTAATTTTAGTTTTAGATGCAACATCGGGACAAAATATTATTAATCAGCTAGAAGAATTTAATAAAATTATACCTTTAACAGGTTTAATCATGACAAAGTTAGATGGAACAGCAAAAGGCGGTATTTTAATTGCTATTTCTAAAAAATATAAAGTACCAATTGTAGCTTTGGGATTGGGTGAAAAAGAAGATGATTTGCAAATATTTAAGGCAGAACAATTCGCGAAAGCATTTACTCAATCGAATTAATTAAATTTTTTGAAATTAGAGGCTTATAAATTTTACATTCAAAGTTATTTTTAAGAGACTTATAACCACAATTTTGTGCATATGTTGAAATTATAAAATTCAATTTTCCACGATTTTTTTGAATTCCAAGTTCTTTTTTATTTATATCGTAAATTAAGTTTTGATTATAATCTTTAAAAGCACTTACAAGAATTAAAGTATTGTTGTCATTTAAAAGATAATATGCAAAATCTTCTGGGAAAACTGGATACTTATAGCTTGTAAAAAATTTCTTAGCTTTTTTGGGAAACCAATCATAAGAAATTAAAGGATGTTCTTTTTTTGTTGAATGATCATAATAATACAAATCTTGGGGGTAGTCAGTAATGTAGTTTGAATATTGACCCCTTGCTACAATAGCTTTCTCTCTAGTCTTAAAATATAATGTAAATTTATCATGGTGAGACTTCATCTTTCCAATATAAAAATATTTTTCATAGTTTGAGTCTTTTAATTCCGCAAATGATAAATGAGGATAGAATAGTATGAAAATGATAAATATTAATTTTTTCACAATAAAAAATTAATATCCAAAAATGATGAGCATTTGTTTAAATTGTGTTCTAATTTAAACTTTTTATAAATAATTTTATCGAATTAATTAGTTCATTGTTAAAGTCCATCATATGATCGTCATATTTTGAAAAATAGGAATATTTTGGTTCATTCGCTAATTGAAACATTTTCTCTCCCATCCAAAATGGAACTATTTTATCTACCTCTCCATGCATTACTAATATGGGGGATATAATATTTGTTATTTTCTTATCGCTTTCATATCTGTCTTTAAGCAGTAGTTTAATTGGAAAAATAGGATATTTTGATTTGCCGGCCGCAACCATTGAGGTGAAAGGTGATTCTAATATTATACCTGCAAAATTTTTATTCTGTGCAATTTCAGTTGCAACTCCACTACCTAGGGACTCGCCATAAATTATTATATTTTCTTCGATAACACCCTGATTTATTAACCATTTAACTGCACTTCTTGCATCTCGATAAAGACCTTGCTCTGTAGGCTCTCCTTTATTGCCGCTAAACCCTCTCCATGCAAGTAATAAAAAATTAATATTCATATCTTTAAAGTGATTAATTTTATGTATTCTATTTTCTAGTGATCCAGCATTACCATGTAAGTAAAGAATAGTTTTAAATTTTTTAATATCTTTATTGTGATACCAAGCTAATAAATCAATATTATCATCTGTTTTAATTTTAACTTTTTCAATTTTTACAGTTAATTTGTCTCCATAATAATTATTTTCCGTTGGATGATATAAAAGATTTCTTTGAAAAATATACAACCCAAGTGTAACCAACAAATAAACTAAAACAACTAAACTAACTAAAAATAAATTGTACATTTTTTTATTATTCATTTTTATTTTTCATCACAAAATATGAATAGCTAAAAATACAAATTATTAAATAAACAGTAAAAGAAATTTTAAAACTTTGAACTTCCTCTTTTCCTAAAAATTGGCACAAGTCTATAACTAAACCAATACCCCACTGCATAATAAAAGTTCCTAAAAAAATAAGTAAATTAAATGATGTTAACGATTTCCCGGCTAAGCTTGGTGGAAAAGATAAAGCTACAGCAGGCTGAGTAAGGGTTAATACAATTGAAGATAACATATAAACTGTAAAATGTATTGCTCCAGCATTTTCACCAGAAAGAATAATTATAAGTAAAACTATATAACTAATTGGCAATCCATACTTTATTAACTTCATTGTTTCTAAACCATATTTGCTAATTTTAGGTAGAAAATAACCCCATACAAAAAATGCTACTAGCATTGATGAATTTATCCAAAAAAGTCCTGTAGCACTTTCTAATGGTTCATAGCCAGCAACTCGTACCATCCATGGACCGGCCCATAAAGTTTGAACCGCAACAATTCCTCCATAATTAAATAAGCCAAGAGGAATAGTGCTTCTAAAAAATTTATTTTTCCAGACATCTGATAATGATCCTGGATTTTTTTCTTTTTCTTCATTTTTTTTCCAAGTAGGTATAAAAAATACCGTTAGTAAGATTACTAAAAATATTAATATTGTTATTCCTCCAAAAATCCATCTCCAACCAATCATTGGTAATAATATTTGGACAGGCAGTGTTGAAAAAACAAAACCCATAGATAATACCATTAACATCCAGGCATTAGCTCTTTGTTGATAATTATCAGCAAACCAAATTCTATAACCTGTTAAAGGTCCCATTAAACAAGCGCTAACTCCTACGCCAATAAAAACTCTTGAAATTAATAAACCTGTAAAACTTTCAGCTAAAGCAAATGAGCCTGTCCCTATAATTGCAATCAGTAAAAATGAAGAAACAATTTTCTTTGGACCATAACTATCCAGTAAATATCCTAATGGAATTTGCATTGAAGCAAATCCTAAAAAATATCCTCCAGCTAACAAGCCAAGATCTCCCGCTGTTAAATTGAATTCTGTTGAAAGTAATGGTGATAAAGTTGCTGTAATAGCTCTTAAAAGACACGATAAAAAATAACCACAGGCAAAGACAAAAAAAACCAGAACGGCCTTTTTGGTCGATAATATTTTTTTGTCCATTTAATTACATTAAAAATTTAAAGATATATCGCGATGTATTGAATTACATTTGGCAACAAATTTTGCTTGATCTTTAGTCAAACGAGATTGAAGTCTCAGACCTATATTGTTCTTTATAACTAAATTATATTTCTCAAGTTCTGGCATTAAATTTTCTTCTGCGTCTTTTCTCCATTTTACTTCATTATCAAACAATATAAGCGCTTCTGAACTTACATCTGAAATCTTGTTAAAATCTTTTTCTTCACTGTCAAGCAAGGAATATAAGTCATCTAATTTGTTGGCAAATTCTTCTGTTCCTGAAATTTCCCCAAGTTTTTCAAATAAACCATCTATAATTGAAATTGAATTTTCATAGTCTTCATTAACAATATTTTTCTTTAAATTATTAATATCTGAAGAAAGTTCGTTTAATTTTTCATGATCTTTTATAAAAATAGCAATTTGATCTAAGTTATCATATGCTTGATCAACATTTTTTCTATATCTTTTTGTTTGAGTATTTTTAGCTTTCTGAATAATTTCAAATTCTTTATTTCTAGATAGCCAATTTTCTGGGATTTGTTTTTTTATTTCATCAATTTCTAACTTATAATCTTCAATCTTCAGCTCAATTTTATTTTTTTCAGCCACATTATCTTTTTCTAAATTTCTAATTTCAGATTTTAATTTTTCTATTCTCTTATTTATTTTTCTTATCTTTTTTTCTTTTTTTCTCACGCTAAAGTGAAGGTCTCTGTAATCTTTAGCAAATAAGTTATATTCCTCTTCTGTTTTTTGAAGTTTTTTGACTAAAGCAAAAGTTCCTAATGCATTTTCAAAATGTTCCTCAAAAATATCTAGTTTATCATTAGGAAGGTTTGGGGGAACCAATTGTTGAAAACCTGTAATAGCAGCTATGATTTTTTGTTCTTCATTATTATAAATGTCAAACTTATAATCTTGTAAACAATGTTGAAGTTTAGGATTCATCGGAGGTGGAGCCACATGAGATGTTAAGTATGTTCTTGCTGGCAAATAATTTACCAAAGTTGGATAAAAACCTACAATTCCTAGTCCTATAAGCTGCAATGCTATGAATGGAACGACGCCTTTCCAAATATTTAAAGTTGTAACGAACTTGGGCGCAACACCCTTTAAATAAAATAAAGCAAAACCAAATGGAGGTGTTAGGAAAGAAGTTTGCAAATTCACGCCAATCATTACACCTAACCAAATTGCACTAACGTTAGCTCCAGTTTCAGCTAACAATATTGGGGCAATAATAGGAACAACAACAACAGCAATTTCTATAAAATCAAGGAAAAAACCTAATAAAAAGATTACTGCCATTACAACAACAAATTGGGTCCAAAATCCTCCTGGTAAATCTTGTAAAAAATCTCTTACTAATTCTTCTCCTCCAAAAGCTCTGAAGCCTGAAGTTAACATCGCTGCTCCTAGAAGAATTATAAATACCATCGATGTAGTTGTGCAAGTTTCTGTAACAACTTCTTTTAAAACATTATCAATTTTGTAAGCTCTCCAAAAACTCCAAGAAACTCCAATTAAGAAAGTAATAGTAAAAAAACCGGTGATCAAAATTGCAGATAAGTTTCTAGTTTCTAAAGCTTTAATATTTAAGTTAAAATTGTTTGAAATTATAAAAATAGGAATTAATGATATAATAGTTATTATCAGTGGATAAAAAGCATCTTTTCTACCTTGATGAAGTCGATAGCCTGCCATTAAAGTTGCTCCTATAGCTCCAATAGAACCAGCTTGATTTACTGTTGCTATACCCATTAATATAGATCCAAGAACTGCAAAAATTAATGCAAGCGGAGGGATTATTACCATAATAACTTTTGTCCAAAATTTAAAATTAAATTGACCTTTAAACAGAACAGGTGGAGCTGCCTTTGGATTTAATCTTGCATACACAAAAACATACAACATATACAAACCAACTAATACTAATCCAGGTAATAATGCTCCAAGAAACATATCTCCAGCACTTGTAGATCCTACCCTAAGTTCACCAGGCATATTAAACTCTCCGGTAACTAATTTATAATCTGCCTGTCTTATTGTATTTGCAACATCAGCAGCGCTGGCTAATTGATCGGCTATAATAATTAAAACAATTGATGGAGGTATTATTTGACCAAGTGTTCCGGATGAACAAACAATTCCGCTTGCAAGACTTTTATCATATTTATTATTCAACATAGTAGGCAATGAGATTAGACCCATTGCAATTACTGTTGCTCCAACTATACCTGTTGTTGCCGCAAGCAATGCTCCAACAAAAATTACTGAAATACCTAATCCTCCAGGTGTAGGACCAAATAGCTGACCCATGGTTACCAAAAGATCTTCTGCAATTTTAGATTTTTGCAACATGATTCCCATAAAAATAAACAAAGGTATTGCGATTAAAGTATCGGTCTCTACATCCCAATAGTTGCTCCTGAAATTTGTAATACCTGCCGTTAACCATTCTATTGGTCCATCAGTTGCAAAATAAGCGCTGACATCTCCTTCAAAAAGATATCCAATAAAAGCTGCAAGACCTATTGAAACAATAGCTGAACCCGGTAATGCAAAAGCAACGGGGAAACCTGATGCTAATGCTGCTATCATAATTATTACAAGTAAAGCTAAAAAAAAATGTTCCATAATTTAATTTTTCAAAAGTTTATGACTGCTGCTCATAAAATAACTAGTAAATTGGATTAACATGCTTACGGCAAATACAGCCAAATATATTGCCATTAAATAAAGCAAATATAATCCATTGGAACCTTGCTGAGTAATTTCAAATGAGAGAACTGGACCATTAATAATACTCGCTTTACTACCCATTCCCAAAAATATAACAATAAGACAAAGTGGAATTCCTAATACCAATGATCCCATAGAATTTGTCCAAGCTTTTTTTCGTTCAGTAAAACCAGTGTATAAAACATCAACTCGTACATGGCCTTCATGCATTAAAGCATATGCGCTAGCAAAAAGATAAAGGGCGGAATACCAAAAACGAACTAAATCTCCTTGGAAAGCCTGTTCATACTCAAATATAAATCTAGATAGAACAATTGAAAATTCACTACCAACTACTAAAACAGCTAGCCAAATAAAACCTACTGTTCTTGTAAAATATCCAATTACAAATGAAACTAATATTAAAGGAAAATGAACAAACGTAATTCTAAAATTTGGAATAATTAATTTAACTTTTAAAAATTCACCTAAAATTGGCTCAACTAATTTTTCAACAACCATAAATGAAACTAAGAAATCCGCAGCTCCAACTATTAAAACAGCCCAGAAAGAAGATCGAATAATATAAGCTGTAAATTTAGTAAGAATTTCTGCATCAGATTCTAAAGTTTGTTTAATTGATTTAAAAACATAAAAAATTACTATTACTATTGAAAACAGATAAAAAAATAACTGAATAAAAGCTAAAGTTATTGCTGATTCTTCTAAAGGTTTACTTAATTTTTTAAATCCAAATATACCGTAATTTGAATATAGCTGCTTAATACCAGGCCAATCAAACCAAACTGTTAAAGCATTATTGATTAAAAAAACAAAAGTAATGGCCAATATCGAATAACTAAATACTCTAATCAATATTGGCAAATTATTTTTTGTAACCATAAAATGAAAAACTCTATTTAATAAAACGCACTAAAATAAAGGGCCCTTAATAAAGGGCCCTTATATCAAATTTTATTCAAACTTTAAGTATTATTAAAGTCCTAAAGCTCTGTTTCTTTGCTGAATATATGGTGAGTCAGACAAGTTAGTCCAGGCACCAATTTCTTTACGAGCTTTCACAAAACCTGCATGCGTTTTAGCAGCAAGATCACTATGTTGTTGAACCTCTTCGTAAACTTCTGCGGCACCTTTAGCAAAAGCATCATAAACTTTATCATTAAACTTCTCAAGTTTAACACCATGATCATTTACTAAACGAGATAATGCAGCACCATTTTTGGCATTGTACTCAGCCATCGTAAGTTCATCTGCCCAAGCACAGCAAGTTTTGATTAACGCTTGGTCTGATTTTGATAAACTTGTAAACCATGACTTGTTTACACCACATGCTAATGCAGAACCAGGTTCGTGCATACCAGGATAGTAATAGTATTTAGCTGCTTCATGGAACTTCATAGCTTCATCATTCCAAGGACCTACCCATTCAGTTGCATCAATTGCTCCTGAAACAAGGTTTTCATAAATTTGTCCACCAGGAAGTGAAATTGGAGAACCACCAAGTTTTCCAAGAACTTGTCCGCCTAATCCAGGCATACGCATTTTTAAACCCTTAAAGTCATTAGCTGATCTAATTTTTTTATTAAACCAACCACCCATTTGAACTCCTGTGTTACCAGCTATAAAACTTTGAGTCCCATAA
>MPLZ02248029.1_pt1 | contig 10742 bp, 7 predicted proteins | sample 1617311 | NCBI WGS metagenome assembly MPLZ02 (sample SAMN05944806, study PRJNA350692) | marine metagenome | biome: marine; feature: ODZ; material: water; isolation source: 160 m water sample filtered on 0.2 um supor filter | place: Pacific Ocean | collected 2012-04-08 | depth 160m m
CCCGGTCGGACGTGTACTCGCTGGGCGCTCTGCTCTACGAGATCCTGAGCGGACGGGCCCCGTACGAGGCAGCAAGCGGGTCTGCCGTGCTTGGCATGGTCAAGGCCGGCCCGCCCGAGCCGCCAGGCAGGGCGGTGGGGCTGGTCGAGACCTTCACCTTCGATTTCGGTGAAGATTCGAACATCGGTCCCATCCCCAGTCCAGCGTCTGGCCCCCCACTACCCGAAGAGCTGGTGGCCGCCTGCGACCAGGCGATGGCCCGAGACCCGTCTGCGCGGTTCGCCCACGCCGGAGAGCTGGCCGCCGAGATCGCCGCGTGGCTGGACGGCGCTCGCCGTCGTGAGCAGGCGCTGGAGGTGGTGGCCGCAGCCGAGGTGAAGACACCCGAGGCCGAGGCGCTGCGCAAGCGGGCGGCGGACCTCCGAGACGAGGCAGAAGCCCTGCTTGATGGCATCGAGGGCCTGTGGTGCGGCGTTGATTCCAACGAGCGCAACGAAGACGGCGAGTCCGAAGTCACGCAAGAAGTTCGAAGCGCCTTCAGGAAGGGCTGCAAATCGAGGCCTGGTGAATCGCACCCATCCAAAGAGCAGCCCGGAGAGCAGGCATCCCACACCGCTTCCGAGTGTGACAGGAATACTCCCGAGTTTGAAGGTGATCAGACCGATCAGCATGCCGATGGTCATGCCAATTCCGAAGAAGATAAAATCGGTAACGGCTGCAGCCGACACCTTGTGCCCAATCTTTGACTGTGCCGCATTGAGATCTTTGGAGAGGCCGACCAGTTCAAGCGAGTCGCCTCCGCGAAACAAGAAATCCGGTGTGAGGTTGATGGTGTCGCCGCGGCGTTTGGCACCTTGCAGGAAGACGCCGCTTCCAACGCCAGAGACGTCGCGGCGGAAGTCCGCAAGGCTCTTGTACTTGCTGGCGCCACTCATGATCAACTCGCGTTTTTCTTCGACAATCTGGACACCGTCTGGAGACGTGATCTCCTTGCTGAAGTCATGGCAAACTTGATCGAATGCCTTGGTGAATCCGAGCACACCAATGGCATCACCAGATTCCAAAACCGTATCGGCGTCGAAGTCGATTGATTTGCCGTCACGGATGAGGCATACAATGGCAGTGTCGGCATAGGCTTTGTTGAAAGAATCAACAGTGCCTCCGGCATCTGTGGCCATGAAGAACCGAGTGGTAAGATCATTTACTGCGTTGAATTGTCCGGGTTCGAGTTCAGCCTTTCCGCCAGCGAGTTTCTTGGCAAGGTCGATCGCTTCTTTGCGCAGATCCCACTTCATCACCATCGGAAGGAACCAAGCCACGACGAGAATTGGTCCGAGAGATCCGAAGATGTAGCACACGGCGTAGCCGACGGCGACGTTGGTCTTCATCTGTTTGATGACCTCAGGCGCAAGATCGAGTCGGGCCAGTGCCGAGTCGGCGGTTCCGATGATGGCCGACTGCGTGAGACCGCCAGCGGCGAGCCCCGCGGCAGTTCCCCGATCAAGATTGAACCACCAAGCCGCAAGAAGGACAGTTCCAAGGCCGATGAAGGTCATCAGGGTGGCGGATGAGAGTTGGGCAAGGCTCTTGAGATTGAGCGAACTGATGAACTTCGGTCCACCTTGGTAGCCAACTGCGTAGATGAAGAGTGCGAAGGAGAACGTCTCAATGCTCGGATGGATCTGGACACGAAATTGACCGATCAGGACGCCGATGAGCAGCGTGCCGGCGATACCACCGAGCACGAAACGGCCGATCTTCAGTTTGCCGACGAAGTACCCGAGGGCTATCGAAGCGAAGAGTGCCGTGAGTGGTTCGGCCTTGAAGAGATCGTGAATCAGTTCCATTACGTGGGATCTCGCTCCAGAACGGTGGTTGTGGGAACACTTCTAGGAGGTCGGGGGTCAGGTCTGAGGGTCACTTCCGGGGGAATACTTCCGGGGGAATACTTCTGGGGGAACACTTTCGGGGGAATACTTCCGGGGGGTCAGGAGGCCGCTTGGAATCGCTCGTGGTACTCGTCGAGCAGTTTGCTGACTCCCTTTCCGATGTCTGCATAGGCTTCGTCCGGCAGGTTGGCCAGCGAGACGCGGACGGACATGTCTGGCGCATCGAAGCCGCCACCATCCATCAGGACGATCGCCTTTTCCTCGGCGAGTCGCCACACGAAGTCGATCCGTTCGTGATTGCTTGTGAGCCACTCGCGGAATTCTGGGCTGTACCGCGAGGCGGCGAGTTCGGGGATGTCGATGGTCGTGTAGTAGTGCGCATCGAATGGCGTTTCGGGATGTGCGACCCCGAGTGCCTTGTAGAGCGACTGGAACCGTTTGATCACGATGTCTTGGCAGTGTTCCTTGTATACGCTCTCCTGATCGGTCAGACTTGAGAGTGAGAGCATGACCATGAAGACCTGCTGCGGCGTCGAGAGGCCTGCGGTATGGTTGAGCGCGACCGTACGGCTGTCGGCCACCATGCGATCGATCATCTTGGCCTTGGCTGGATCGAGGTAGATCGTTTCGTACCGCTTGTGGAGTGCGGCTGTGTCTTGCGGCGTGTGATTCTTGATGGTCGCATCGAGGATGTTGTCTTTGGCTAGGCCGATGACACCAATTCGCCATCCCGTGGCTCCGAAGTACTTCGAGTAGGAGTACACGAGGATGGTGTTGTGCGGCACGATCGATGCGAGCGACTGGAAGCCATTGACGAAGGTGCCGTAGACGTCATCAGTCAGGACGATGAGGTCTTTGCGGCGGGTTTCGACGAGTTTGTGAATGGCTCGAAGCGACTCGGGGTGCATCGCCACCGATGTCGGGTTTGACGGATTGACAAGGAAGAAAGCCTTCACATCAGGGTCGGCGAGTTTCTCGATCTGCTCCGGCGTGTACATCCACCCGCTCGCCTCATCCTGCATGACTTCGAGCTCGACGAATTCGAAGTCGTTGAGCAGTGGGATCTCGAGGTAGGGGGTGAAGATCGGGGCACCGAGCGCGATTTTGTCGCCCTTGTGGAGGATCTTGTTCTCCATGAGCGAGTTGAAGATATAGGTCATCGCGGCGGTGCCGCCTTCGGTTGCGAAGAGGTCGAATGCATCCTTGGCGCCCTTGGTCCCGGACATTTCTTCGTCGAGGTAGGCACTCACAATCTGCTCACTGCATCGGAGCATGCGATCGGGAACCGGATAGTGATCGCCGAGAATGCCATCGACCATTTCCAGGATGAATGCGGCCGGGTCGATGTGGAGATCATGTTCGATGAAGGCAAGCGAACTCTTTAGAAGATCGATGCCCGGATCACGCGAGTTGTTGGCAAGGAAGTCATGAAAGCGATCGAGCATGCCTTCGCCATTGGGAACGGCGGCGATGCCGGGGCGAAAGATCTCTCGCTCGGATTCCGCGACGGCGAAGTGGCCGAGCTGAAAAAACGCATGTCGCGGTTCGGTGGCAACCCAGTTGGGGTTGCCGCGACCGGCATTGAGCATTTGGAGTTGTGTGTCGCCAGCCATCTCGATGAGTTTGTTCTTGATCTCAAAGGGGCTGAGTTCTTCGTACTTCTTCATCTCTGCTTGGTCTGGCATGCGTCTGCTCCGGGTTCAAGAATCACGCAAAGTCAGCCGCCGTCGGCGACCTGCGAGAAGGGGGCAATGTCGGACCAATATATCAGATATACGGACGAGGAAATCCGGCAATTGAATCTACGGTACCTGATGGCGAATTTTTGAGGTATGGGTGCTTTCGCCCCAAGCATCTCTGGCTCTTTGGTTTCACCAGCGTCCAGTGAATCGCCAGCACTCATCTGTTGGCGGCGAAGTCGCTTGGCGTGTGGCTCTCTCGCTTTTAATTTGCCGCGGGAAGCATGAACACCAGGATCGTTATGACAGCGGCCAGGATCGCCGCGGAGAGGACTCCAACCATCAGGATGGTTCCGAGTGGTGGCGGGAGGGGCATCGTCATACCACGATCTGCCTGTTCCCCCTCCTTGGGTGTCACGCTCGCCCCATCATGCTCGGAGTGTTGGCTGTCATGATTCATCGAAGCCATGTCATGTCCGGCATGTTCACTGGTGGAAGTCGGTCGGATCGTCATCATGCCGTGCTTGAGGTGTCGTGTGACCAACCACCAGTTTATCGGATAGGCGCAGATGAAGCCGACAATCAGCGCCATCGACATGATGAACCAGAAGCTTGGATTGAAAGGATCTTTTGATTCGGCAAGTTCTGCCATCCAAGGCTTCGACACGATCAGCATCCCCGCCATGAGGAGATTCATCGAGAAGAACTCGGGAATGAATGTGATCTTGAGTGATTTCAGGTAGTTGCCACCCACCATGTCCCTCATGGCGAAGGCCTGGAAGAACAGCCATCCGAAGCCGAACCCAAGCACATACTCAAGGGTGACATTAAGGGCAAATGGAAGTTCCAGAATTGATGCGATTGCAGCGCCAGTGATTATTCCAAGACCGTCGCCGCTTGCGCAGTGCATGGTGGATCCGAGTACCTGTTTCCAGATCGGGGCCACATATTGTTCGTGAGTTCCTGGCAGTGGCTCCCGGCAACTGAGTACGTAGAAGAATGCGGCAACGGGACCAGCGAATACCGTCAGGACGATGAATCCCCAACGAAGTGCGGTTACCTCCGGTGTTCTCCATACATCAATGACGACAAAAATGACCGAGATTCCGGTCAGTATGAACCAGAGCAACATTATTCCATCGAGCATGGAAAGTCTCCTGCGGAAACATGATGACGACGACTATGTTATCGAGTTCATGTGAGCAAAATTTGCAGAAATCGATGTGGGTTCGGAGACGTAGAGGCGGCAGAGCGAACGCTTATTGTAAGGTCCTTATCGGTGGGCGGAGGAGGTCTCCTTTCGATACCATCTGCGGGATCTAGATCAACACAAACCTCCGGTGAGGAGAGGGTAACTCGATGTTTTTGATTCGTAACACAACTACTTGGTTCATTGGACTAACGATCTTCGGAGGTGTTCTCGTGACACACGCCATGACAGGACCGACTTCCTCATCGCCCGCTACTCCGGCCGATGCCATCTCCGAATTGATGGCTGGAAATACTCGTTATGTGGAAGGCCGTGCTGAATCGCACAATCTTCCCGCAGCGAGGGCAGGACTTGCCGAGGGGCAGGCACCATTCGCGTCGATCATTCGATGTGCCGACTCACGGGTCTCGCCGGAAATCGTCTTTGACCAACCCCTTGGCGAATTATTCGTGTGCGCTGTTGCCGGGAATGTGCCAACGCCTGAGATCATCGCAAGTCTTGAGTATGGCGTAGCAGTGCTTGGCTGCAAGGCCATCGTGGTGATGGGACACTCCTCCTGTGGTGCGGTGAGCGCCGCGCTGGAAAATCGCGATGACACCAGTGTGCTGCCGGGCAGTCTTCCGGCTCTCATCGATCAGATTGTCGTGCCCTGCGCGGAAACGGCAGACCTTGACGCGCCGGATGCGCTCGACAAGGCGATTGCCTGTAATGCTCATGAAGGCATTGGCAGACTTCTGAACGGTTCCGAGGTCATTGCCAAGGCCGTCAAAGACGGAACGCTTTGTGTTGTGTCAGGTGTGCAGGACTTGAAAACGGGGCGGTTCACACTTCTGAAGTGATTCCCATGCTTTCTTTTCTCTTCGAAGAGGGGAGAGGAGTACATGCCAACGAGGCCGTTGTCAGTTTCCACGCAGGATGGTTATCAGGGGCAGTCGCCCCAAGCCGCCAGCACCGCCAGCACATCGTTGGCATCCACTGTTCCGTTGCCATCGACATCGGCGGCAGGATCATTCGTTCCCCACGCCGCGATCAATGCGAGGATGTCATTGACGCCAACCGTTCCGTCGCCGCTCACATCGCCCGGGCAGGGTTCCACTGGATCGAGGCAGTCGCTCGGGAGTTTCTGCGCCTTGGCGAGTTGGCCGCTGATGTTGTACTGCCACGCGATGTTTCCGTTTGGATCGATTTCCAGAAACGTCCCAGTCGTTCCCTCGGTCGCAAGGGTGTTGCCATTGGCGAGTCGAAAGGCACCACTGAGGTGGTTGGCATAGAAGGTGTTCTCGTCCTCATAAACCACCATGGCTTCGTCGGGTCCGAAAGGATCGTTGCTGCCGATGGCATAGGTACCGTCCGGCTGCAGCGGAGGTGTAACCTCCAGCACGGATGAGTAGTCATTCTGGCTTCCGCTTCGATCACCATTGTTGAACCAGATGATGTTTCCGGCGCCGGGCATCCCTTCGTCAATCCAGTTCACACCATGCAGCACGTAGTTCACTTGATCGCTGCTTGATCCACGGTTGTAGGCCGCAGGATTGCCCCATCGATACAGAATGTCACCGCCCATGCCTGCGTTGCCACCCGTGCTGCCGGCAGCCTCCTCGGTCGTCGTGCTGTGGTCGATGATGTAGAACTCATGTGTGTAGTGACTCGAGATCACGATCTGATCGAGTTCTTGGTGGTAGTCCATGCCGTTGGCGTGAATCCAGTCTCCACCTTGCCCATGGGTCGAACCGAAGTTGACGTCAAAGCGGTGGGGGAAGTCGCCAGGATCTCCATAGTTGGGCAGGCTTGGGCTTACGTTCTGCACGAGGTGATCCCACAGGTTCCATTGCCAGACGATTTCGCCGGTGGTCGGGCCGGTGGGGGCGACCTCTACGACGCTCAGCGACCAGAGTTCGCCATTGAGACCCGTTCGGCCAGCGGCTGCTGCCTCGCTGTTGGAACGGCGGTGCCAGCAGATGAAAAGGACGTTGCCTCCGGGCATCGAAATCACTTCGTGATGGGGTTGGAGTTCATACGTGCTGAGGGTGTAGTCCCAGAGCAACTGGCCGTCCATTGCGATTTTCTGGATGCGGCCGCCGACGGCGCCGCCTTCCATCGTCGGATTGTCGATGCGGCAGGGGCGGAGCAGGACACCATTGTCGAGCAGATATGGCGTGCTTGCGGGGCGATCGGCGCCAGTCCATGTTTCAATGGTGTTTCCGTTGTTGTCACGGAGGTAGGTCGTCGAACTGTTGAGGACGTTGTAGAGCGTGTATCCGTCGTAGACCTCGCCGTTGCTGTGTGGTGCAGCGATCGCAATGATGGTGATCAAGAGGCTGGTGCGTAGAACTGTCACGGGCAACTTTCTCCCCAAGCTGAAATGATGAGCAGGATATCTGAGACGCCGGTTGTTCCATCGCCGTCGGCGTCGCCATCGGGAGATCCCCACCCGGCGATGCAGGCGAGCATGTCTTCAACGCCGACGATGCCGTCGCCATCGACATCACCGGGGCAGGGCGCGATGTTGCCGTTGCTGGTACCGGGTGTGGCGGGATCGAAACTCTGCCATTCGGCGCCACCGTCGGGCAATCGGCCAAACGACACATCTTCGTCCTGATCCCCGAAACTGAGCGAGTCGATGAGAACACCATCGGGAGACCAGAGACCGATGTCGTCACCGCCGGCACCGAGTTTGAAGTCGGCGTGCAGCGGTCCCTGATCAAGATCTTCATCGGCCCACAGCAGCAACCATGAACCAGCGGGAATGATCGTGCCGTCTGGCATCGTCCATTCATCTGGCGTATCAAATGAATCGGACATGGTGCAGCCGGACAGATCGATCTCTTCGTCGCTTGCGTTGAAGAGTTCAAGCCAATCGTCGTACTCGCCAGCCTCATCGGGGATCGTGGTTTCGTTGTCGGCCATGAATTCGTTGATAAAGACGATCCCGCTCAGATCCGGCGGTGGGGCAATGTTGGCGGCGCCCGGGGTGGCTTCGCCGGTCACTTCCCATACGCCTTCACCGTCGCTGTGGCGACCCCATGACTGATCGGCATCGAGCAGCGGGACGGTGATGCTGTCGATCATTGCCCCCGATGCATCCGAGAGCAGCAGCGATCCACCCACATCGGGCATGGCAAAATTGGTGTGGTGATCACCCTCGGCTGGTTCGCCATCGAGCCACAGCACGACGAACTCACCATCGGCCAGATCACTGTCGGGAAGTTGCCACATGAGTGGAGAGCCGGCGTCGTTGCTCAAGCGAAGGTCGCTGAGCGTCACCGTACCCGGCCCGAGGTTGTGCACTTCGATCCATGGATCGAAGTCTCCGGCCTCATCGGCGATTGTCGTGGCATTGAGTGTCTGGATTTCGTTGATCCGCAGATCTGAGGGCAAGGCGTTTCCATTGAGTTGGGCTCTGGCGAATCCACCGCGGACATCGATCAGACGGGTCAATCCAAAGACATCGATGTTGCCGATGTCGACATCGCTGTGCAGGTTCTGCTCGTACTGCTCCATGGTGAACTCAAAGTAGGGGTCCGTTGCCAGTTCATCTCGGACGGCAGCATCGATCTCATCGATGCGAGCCTGAAATGCATCGATATCGAAGCCACCTCGCAGCAGATCGGCGCAGCGGCGGTAGAAACGGCGGCGCAGTACTTCGTTCTCAAAGACTGCATCTGCGAAGGGACGAGCGGCATTCGGTCCTTGGCCTTCTCGGTGCCAGGTCAGCGCCGTGGTCAGCACATTCTGGCCGTTTGGAAGCCCGTTGCGGAAGGTTCCGAAGGCGAGGTTGTTGTCCCAGTTGATGTGTCTCCACAGATCATCGGCATTGCGTCGGTACATGTAGAAGTTGTGGGCCGGGCCGATGTAGGAGTCATAATTGGCAAAGAGTGCCAATCCGGCGAGCTGTGTGATGTGCTGATCGATATCGACCCACTCACCGAGTTGCGTGTCCATGTCTTCCGGATCGGTATCACTGAGAAACTGGCAGAGGGCGATGATGTCACTCCAGTCGTCAGCTTCTTCGTTTGTCTTTTTCTCGTAGTTGTCGCGGTAGTCATCCGGGTTGTCGCCTTGATCGGCAAGATTGGCGATGAACTCACCCTTGTAGAGATCCCCGTCGTCGTTGGATCCCCACTTTTTCTCGGCAAAGGTCTTGTCGACCTGCTCGACCACCATGTACACGCCCCAGTCTTCTCCGTTGATCGTGACCCGCGCATAGTTGGCACGGTGAATGTCCATGTAGTCGCGGAGGAAGTCGAGCGTCAATTTCTCCCGCATGATGCTCGGGTCGCGGTAGTTGTTGTTGAGATTGATCTTCTTGAGGTTGAGGAACTCTTGGTCGTCGACGAACTCATTGAAGTCGATCTTCATCGATTTGCGAGTTCCGGAATTCAAGAAGGAAGAGTTGCCCTTGAAGCGAGCCCCGACCGACTCAAGCGTTTGATCCACGCCGTCAAGATCGGTCCATGTAAAGGTACACGGCAGGTAATAGTCATCGTCGCCCCAGGCATCAAAGAGCACCTGATACCACTGCGGCTCGGCAAACTCGAGGCTGATCCGATGGACGGTGGTAGGACCCTCCAGCAGTACCGCAGCCTGATCGGCATGGGCCAGACCGGCGATCAGGGCCACCAGCGGGACGAACCCGCGGCTCAGATATCGCATATCCATGGGTTCTCTCTCGCTCTAATCCTCAGATCCCACGATATCTCTCTACGGTATCTCACTCAAGCGATATCCCCGCGAATTGGGGATATCCATCAATCTCTGGAAACGCCCAGAAGGGCCTGTAAAGGCAGCTCTTCGTTGTCGAGTTGTCGCTCTATCACGTGCTGTATCGAGATACCACATTCATGGCTGGAGCGATCTGAGGGCTTGTCAACCTCCTATGCTGCTTGGAGCCATGGCCTCAACGCCCCAGGAAGTTCGACTGCTCGACGGCGCCACCGGAACCGAACTCGATCGGCGGGGGGTCGACATCGGCTTACCGCTGTGGTCGGCGCGGGCGATCATCGAGGCGCCGGAGATCCTGCAGGATGTGCACCGTTCGTATCTCGACGCGGGCGCTCGCGGGATCACAACCAATACGTTTCGCACGCATCAGCGATCACTTGCGAAGGGCGGCATCGGCCACCGCGCAGCTGAGTTGACCCACCGCGCCGTGTCGATCGCCCGCGCCGCCTGTGAAGAAGTGGGGGCCGATGCGCTGGTGCTCGGGAGTGTCGCGCCACTGGAAGATTGCTACCGCCCGGCACTCGCCCCCAACGCTGCGACGTGTCGTCGAGAGCACGAGCAGACCATCAGTCATCTGGTGGATGGGGGCGTGGATGTGGTACTGATCGAGACGATGTGTTCATCTCATGAGGCGTTGGCGGCGGCGGACGCTGCGAGAGCGGTTGCTCCAGAGGCGTGGGCGATCAGTTTCTGTCTTCGCGCGACGGGCCCGCGAGGCGTGTTGCTGGACGGCACCCCGCTGGCCGATCTGGTGCCGCACTTTGCCGATGCTCGTTTCGTTGGCATCAACTGCGTTCCTGCTCCAGAGATTGCCGGGCACGTCACCAGCCTGCGAACGATCCTGCCGGAGCACATTCCGATTGCCGCCTATGGCAATGTTGGCTACGCGGACGAAGAGGGGGGGTGGATCAGTACCGATGCCATCGAGCCCGAGCGATATGCGCAGTACGCAGTGGATTGGGTCGATGCCGGCGCGGCGCTTGTAGGAGGCTGTTGCGGCACAAGCCCGGACACGATTCTGGCAATTGCGGATCGGCTCGCAGCATGCGAGCGTGAGCAGCCACAGTGACATCGCTATGATCCCTTCCCCGTGCAAACACTCAATCGCCCATACCTCTGGTGGCTCATCATCATCGGCATCATCGAAGGCCTCTCGACGTTGGCGTTGTTCTTCGTTGCGATGCCGATGAAATACTGGTACGGGATGCCCGGTGCCGTCACGCTCGCCGGGACGATTCACGG
>MPLZ02090049.1_pt1 | contig 10733 bp, 6 predicted proteins | sample 1617311 | NCBI WGS metagenome assembly MPLZ02 (sample SAMN05944806, study PRJNA350692) | marine metagenome | biome: marine; feature: ODZ; material: water; isolation source: 160 m water sample filtered on 0.2 um supor filter | place: Pacific Ocean | collected 2012-04-08 | depth 160m m
ATGAGGTGATACAAGTCGTCTTGGACGGTCGAAAGTGCGCGGGTGCCGACCTGCGGGATATCGACCTGCACACTGCCAACCTGCACACTGCCTGCCTGCGCACTGCCAACCTGAGCGGGGCCAACCTGTTCGGGGCCGACCTGTGGACGGCCAACCTGAGCGGGGCCAACCTGCAAGTGGCCAAACTGTACGAGGCCAACCTGAGCAGGGCCAACCTGAGCAGGGCCGACCTGTGGAAGGCCAACCTGAGCAGGGCCGACCTGAGCTTGGCCGACCTGAGCGGGGCCAACCTGACAGTGGCCAGCCTGAGCGGGGCGAAACTGAGCGGGGCTATCCTGAGCGGGGCCAACCTGCACAGTGCCAACCTGGTCGCAGCCAGCCTGGTCGGCGCCAACTTGAGCGGGGCAGAACTGACTTACGTCGACCTGAGCAGGGTCAACCTGACCGGGGCCGACCTGAGCGAGGCCGACCTGAGCGAGGCCTTTAGCTGGACCAAGGCTGACCTGCGCGGGGCAAAGTACACATCCAAGACAATGTGGCCCGATTACTTCGACCCGGAGGCCGCAGGGGTGGTGTTGGTTGACTGACCCGCTGGGAGCGGGTGTATAGTGATGGTATGGCTGCCTTCACACGCAACTCATTGGTGTGGCCGGGAAGTGCTGAGAGACGCTACAGCCGAGACAAATATATCAAGTCAAATTGGTTAGGAGTGTTGCGTGATGCGGACGATACGACCCGCCAGTCATTCGAAGGGAGAACCACTTAATGACAACGCAAAAAGTGCCCAAACCGAAAAAAAGGTTTGATCTTAGTCAAAATGCGGCCGCCGGAGCGGTCCTCGCCGCCTTCTTTGCGGCTCTGTGGGTGATTGATTACACTATGAACACCTCATGGGGGGAGCGCGGCGGATATTCGACGCCGATCATTGATTTCGTCTTGGGTAGAGAATACGGCATGGATGAAGGCGCACTCGGAATACTAATTGTCGTTGTCACTCGCTTTATTATTGCTTTTGGGATCACCTGGGCGCCGCTCACCGCAGCAATCGGGTGGGTAAAAGGGTTCAAAAAGAACTAGCCAGAGCTGGAGGAATGTGCGATTGATCGCGGCCCTGTAAGCCATCCACGAGGAGCCCGCACCGCAAGCGCAACAATCGCAAGCCACCATAGCGGATAAACTGCCAGGTACATCCCCCGCCGTAGCAGTACGCGGCGCCCGGCCAAGAATGAAACTCCAAGGCATGTGAAGGCCAGGTCGCCCGCCAGGCTGACCAGCAGCAACGCCATCATGATCCACAGCGGCGAACCTGCCGGAGAACCCAGCGCCCAGACAATGCCGACCCCAATGGCCTTGGCAGCTGCCATCAGGGACCGCGGTTTGAGCAAGAGCGATTTCAGCAGCGACCACGCCCATGGGCCACGCATTGCCAAACGCAATATTGAGCTCCGGTAATGCCACCACACCTGCAATTGGCCTCGCAGCCAACGCGCGCGCTGCCGGGCAGCCACCACGTTATCAGGCGGTTTTGGATCAAAAACCGAAGCTTCAGGCACCCGCTGGACGTGCACTCCCCGCGTAGCCAGCCGCAGCGACAACTCCACGTCCTCCACCTGAGTTATCAGTCCGGCCACAGCCTCGAGAAATACCTCTCGTCTAAACGCCATACCCGTACCGCGCAGGCGCACAGGCCAACCAAGCGCACCGCGCAACCGATCCGCCACCTTTTGCTCGAGAAGCTCGGAGTAGGCCGCGATTTCTCCAATTGGATCACAGGGGACCCGTGCGGGAAGAACCATGGATTGCGCAGCGGCCGCGCCTCCCAGTAGGCGGGCGCGCATCTGGTCGCAGAAGTTGCGGCCAACCAGTGAATCGGCATCCAGAACGACCACTCCCATGTGAGCCTCGTTCTCGCGGTCAGGATGGGTTGCCCACCATCCCAGTGCCTCACCCTTCGTGGAACATCTTCCGAGGGCGGTTGGACGGACACACACCTGAGCGCCGCCCTGACGCGCAACCTCGGCGGTGCCATCTGTTGACCCGTCGTCGATCACCACCACGCTATCTCCGGGGTCCAAACTGGTTCCCAGTTGTTCCAGTGTCATGGCCAGCACATCGGCCTCGTTACGGGCGGGAATGAGAATGACCAGGGACGCAGCGCGTTGCGATTCAGGCATCGGAGTCGTCACGTTTCAGCCGGTACCCCTTCCGCCGGAGCACCATGAACATGGTTAGCAGCACGATAACCAGGAATGGCCAGGAACTCAGTCCGGGCCATTTGCCGGGCGCAGATGTGTCTCCCAGCCCGCAGTCCCCGGCCACGGCCGGATCGCAGGTGATACGGTAGACCGGTCCGGAAAGATAGTCGCTTACATACAGCGCGCTGCCGTCCGGGCTGGCGGCCACTGCCAGCGGAGTTTGGAAACCGGTCGCGAAGGTCTGCAGCGCAGTACCAACTGGTTGGTCACCGTCCCAGTCAATCCCTACCCGCACGACCTGCTGACTGCTGTACAGCGCAACGAAGACGTCGCCATCCACCCATTCCGCCAGGCCGACCGCCGCACTGTGAGCGTCGAATTCCGCAATCGGTGCGCTGAGCTGCAGGCTCGCCGGCGCCTGCGGGCGCTCTGCTGTATCGGCTTCAAAATAATAGGGGTGCCCGTAATGACCACCAGGCCGCACCCAGTTCAACTCTTCCGGCGGATCCCGGGCTAGACCGGCTGCCGTCAGGCCGTCAGCTCCGTTGTCAGTGGCCAGCAGCGCTCCACGCGAGTGGAATATCAGGGCATAGGGGTTGCGGAAGCCATCAGCCACCACGGCCAGCCGGCCTGTTTGCGGATGCAGTCTGAACACCGTTCCTGCCAAGGCGGCTGTCTCCACGTCTGCGTTTGTTGTGCCCCCCTGGCTGACATAAAGGAAGCCGTCCTCAGCCAGAGCCATTCCGTTGGTCTGGTGCACTTCCTGGCCGGTGCCCTCAACCCCATGTGGAAGACCACTGACTACATTCTCGATAACGTCGGCACTGTCGTCCTGGTCCGTGTCTCGCAGGCGCCATATTGATCCCCGACCGCTAACGAACAAATCGCTGCCGACAAATGTAAGTCCGAGCGGTGTGTCCAATCCCGAGGCAAACACGGTTGTCGTTTCTCCGTTCCCGTCACCGTCCTGGTCCTCTACGATACGGACCTCGCCCCCCAGCGTCGACACGGTGAACATGCGGCCGCGATCATCATGGGCGATCGCGCTCACGCCGGCTTGCTCCGTCCACACGTTCACCTGAAAGCCCGCAGGTACCTCGATGGGATTTGTTTCTTGCGCTCCGGCAGTCTCACCAACGCCCACTAGCAGCAGTGCTGCCAGGATCGCCACGGCTATGCGGCTGCCATCGGGCCATCTGCTCATTCCTGCGACACCCACGACTCGGGCATGTTTTTCTTTATCTCTATCTCCGCGAAATGCGGAGGCAAGTGGCCGCTCACGCCCCGCGCCCAAGGCACCATCCTGTTCAACCCAGCCCGCAATGCGGTTCCCGGAGTGGCTCCAAAGATAGAGCGCATCTTGTCGTGACAGGCCCGGGCGTGGCGCACCTCACATCTTGCTTCCAGGTGAACGACCCGTTTTTTCTTGCCAGCAACGTGCGCGACCGCCTCTGCCAGCTCATTGATGGAGCAAGCCTGGTCGGAGCCCAGGTTGATGACCTGGTTGTAGGCGGCCGGTGTGTCAATCGCACGGGCAATGAGCGGGGCGACGTCCCCGATGTAGCTGAATGCCCTCGTTTGCTCGCCGTCCCCGAAGATTGTCATCGGCTCTCCCCGTAGAACCTGCCGCATGAATATCCCGACCACGTTGCGATATCTGTCGACTATGTTCTGGCGCTCACCGTACACGTTGTGCGGGCGCAGGATGACATACGGAAGGCCGAAGGTGCGCTGTGCGATGCGCAGGTCCTGTTCCACCGCCAGCTTGGCGACACCGTACGGGTCTTCTGGCACGGGGCGCTGCTGCTCATCAAACGGCTTTGCGCCACTCCCGTACACCGCGATCGATGAGGTAAACACGAAGCATTTCACGTCACTGTTGACGGCAGCGTTGATCAGATTCACGCTCCCGATCACGTTGTTCGTGTAGTTGTAGCGGCGGATATGATGACTGAGACCCTCAGCAGCATAGGCGGCCAGGTGAAAGACGTAATCAAAACCATGTTTCTCGAAGAGCGACTCCACCAGAGCGTGATCAATCACGCTTGCCTGCACAAACGTGGCCTCCGAGGGAATATTCTCTGACCGGCCTCCGGACAGATCGTCCAGGATTACGACGCTATGACCTGCATTGAGCAGCTCCCGGGAAACATAAGAGCCGATAAATCCTGCGCCGCCCGTGACCAGGGTCTTCATTGTTCGCGGTACTGGTGGGGCCGCCATTTTACGCCCCATTTTTGTTCAAATTGCCTGCGGTTCTCGTCGAACAAGCGATCGTAAGCCCCTGACTCCAATCGGCCGTAGAATGAACCGCCCCAGTGGTGGACGAACACGTCCTCTGCGCACACGAGCCGGCCTCCGGACCGGCGGGCACGCAGAGAATAGTCGTCGTCCTCGAACATGCCCAGGCCGTAGCGCTCGTCAAGTGGCCCAAGCTGCTCGTGCGTGCTCCGGCGTAGCCCAAGACAGTACATCGCCAGTACCCGAATATCAAAATACTCGCCCGAGTGCTCGCGGCAGTGACGCCGCGCGAACTGCTCCATACTATCCATGCCTTCGTAATCCACCTCGATGCGCGCCTCGTTCCCGATGGAGTTTGTCACCGGCCCGACCAGGGCCACACCAGGTTCCTGCAGGTGCCGCACCAACCTAGACAACCATCCCCGCGTCACCACGGTATCACTGTTCAGCAGCACAAAGTAATCGCAAGGGCCAGCCGCTTCGATGCCGCGATTGCAGGCGCATGCGAATCCAAGGTTTTCATCGTTGTAAATCACGCTCAACTGCGGCCATTTCAACTCGGCTTCGCGCAAGTAGGCGACGACATCGGGTTCGGAGCCGTTGTCGACCATGATCACCCTGTAGTCGGGGTACACCGTCCTGGTAAACACGCTTTCCAGGCACATGCGCAGGTAATCCCCGTTGTTGTAGTTGGCGAGGACAATAGCGGCCCTTCCATACAGATTTTGAATCGCGGCGCGCAGTGTTTTTTGGCGGTGGTCCCAGGTGTTGTTACTTGCCAGCTCGATACGGGATGCAGTCCGTTCAGTCGAGCGCTCGGCCAGAGCGGCCTCAAGTTGCGGCACGAACTGGGCCTCTTCGCGCACAGGATAGTAGAAATCCGAGAGAGGCTCGAGCTCGGGCAACTCCACAGCCACAACCGGCTTCCCGGCACTAAGGTACTCGTAAAACTTCACCGGGTTAGTAGCCAGGGTCAAAGGAGTGCGCAGAAACGGGATGCAGGCTGCGTCGAAGCGTGCCAGGTAAGCCGGTAGTTCGGTATAGGGACGCTCGCCTAGCAGGTGCACGTTGCGCAGCGCGCGCAGCGGTGTAACCTCTGCGCCATAAGTGTCGCCGATGAGCACGAATTGCCATTTCGGTCTCCTCACGGCCGCATCCCGCACCATTTCCACGTCGAACCACTCCGAGATCGCGCCGAAGTAGCCGATAATGGGCCCGTTGATCTCCGGGAGCGCCCTCGGCGCCGTTGGGCTGCTGAAATGCTTGTAGTCGGCTGCGTTGGGCAACATGAGCACCCGCTCCGATTGCGCGCCACACTTCTCCTGCAATGGCCGCGAGCTGGCAAGCACCAGATCGCTCTCGCGCAATAAATGCTGCTCCTCGCCCAGCATGTTCTTTCCATTGTTAGAGAAGCCAGCGTGGTCGTCCATGCAGTCATAGACGATCTTCCAGCCCCAGCGCTTTCTGGCCTGTAATGCCAAAGGTGCCCAGAAAGGCAATTGAACAAGGCAGACAGCTTCCACGATGTCCGCTTCCTCGCACAGCGCCTGCAGCGCATGCAGACATTTCTCAAGCGTCTCCCCGCGCAACACGTCGCTGTAGCAATCCAGGTCTGCGTCGCCGGGAAGCTGCACGCCCTCGACGCCCTCCCTGATGGGCTTCAGTAAGGCTTTGTCACCGTTATGGTGGAAGGTAGTGCGCAAGTAGTAGCAGCGCTGCCCGTCGCGCGCGAACCGCGTTAGCAACTGCTGTGGCCGCTGATAGCGGAATTCCCAATCGATGAGCGGAAAACAGACCAGGTCAAAATCCGCTGGGAGTTCCCTATGATCCAGGAGCCGCGAGGACAATTGTGAGGTCGTGACTCTCTTTGCAGCCAGGCGCCGCCGAAACCGCCAGAAGCGCCGCCGCCCCGCGTACGGGATCACGGCACGCAGAAGAGTCCTCGCCCTGTCCTGGGACGTGCGGAACCAATGGCGGACACGCCAATACATTCCCATCGCCGCCCAGTAGCGCGAGCGGTGGATTTCATGTAGCGCATGCTCGCGCTGCTCGCGCTCGCCGCGCAGCTTTGCAAGGTGCGCCTCGCGATCATCAACTTCCGTCCGCAGCGTCAGGATACGCTGGTTACTGCTTTTCGCCTCCTGCTCCGAGGCTGATCGCAAGTCCTGCAACGCGCCCTGATACTCGCCAGCCTGTTGCTCTATTTCAGCGTCGAGCGAGGCGATGCGCCGGTCCCTATGCTCCACCTCCTGCTCGTACTCGCTCGCCCTCTTTTCGGTTTCAGATTGAAGCGTCTGGATACGCTGCTCTCTCTCCTCCACGTCCTGCTCGTACTCGCCCGCCCTCTTTTCGGTTTCAAATTGAAGCGTCTGGATACGCTGCTCTCTGTGGCCCACCTCTCGTTCAAGGGATTTGCGCACTTCAACCAAAGTGCGTTCCTGCTCTCTTGCGCGCCGGGCATTCTTCTCCCACAGACCCTCGATCTCCTGGTCCCGCTCCGAGACTATTTTCACGAGGTCTGCAGCCTTCTCCCGCAGCGCAAAGAGCTTCCGTGCATGGGACAGAAGCGCCCGGTTCACAATTATCGATCCAACCCCGGTCTTGCCGGAGCGACGTGGCGCATGACCTTGCAAGAACTGGGCAGCCACCTGCGCATCCTTCACTCCCCGACGCCTCATCCTCGCGCCTGAGGTACCCAAGCGAGTTGCGATCTTCTCCTGTTCCCGCTGAGCGCCTACGAGGCAAGCGGAAAGTGCCTCCGCAGATACATCACCCAGTTCAAGGCAGTATTCTGCACAACCGATCCCTTCCATCAAGCTGCGCACTTTCGGATCATAGGAGAGTGCCACGGCGGGAACGCACGCATCGACCGCGAACGCGATGGCGTGCATCCGCATTCCCAGCACCAGGTCACTCCTGGCCAGCATGGCCGCCTGCCGGCGCGGGGAGCGCTCGTCAGGCGCGATGCTTGCACGTGCCGAGCCGCCCATGCGGCCCATCACACGTTGGGCCACGGCGCGATCGTCCAGGAGTGCTTCAGGCCCGTCCTGGAACGGAACGAACAGGACCCCCGCCTTTGGGTTGGTCCCCAGAAAATCGTCCAGCGCCCGGGCTACCTGCCCTTCCCAATAGTCTGGCAACACCCCCAGGTCCCAGTTGCGTAGTGCTACCGCCAGCAGCGGACTCCCTGAAAAATGCGGGCGCGATCGCGATGGGCTGCCTTGCAACCGGAGTGCCGGATCTGCGCTCACGCGCACCCGGTTGGCAGGGATTCCGATTTCGCGTAGTTGCCGCTTTGAGTGCTCGTCACGCACACTGATCGCCGATGCGTATTCGCACACAGCACGGGTGTATTGCCTGCCCAGTCCGCTTAGCAGTGGACCAACACCGACAGAGTAAAGCATGAGCGGTTTTTCAAGCAGTTGAGCGAGCAGGCCAATCCCGCAGAAATAAGACAATCCGGCATGGTCGGCGGTCAGGGTCGCATCCGGATCGAAGCCCCAGTAATCATGGAACAGCCCGCCACCACCCAGGAGTACAAGGTCTGTGGCAGCGGCCGCAGCGGTGACCTTCGAGATGTCGGTCCACAGGATTGACGACACCCTGTGCATCGAGCGGGTAGCGGCCGGGTCCCCGGAGAGGACCGTCAGCTTCACACCGGGTTGCACCGCACGCAGGTCACGGCAAATGGCGGCCAGGATGGCCTCGTCCCCTGTGTTTCCGAAGCCGTAGTAACCCGATATTAGGATGCGCTTTGGTTGCTCGCTCATGACTCGCTGATGGGCCGCTGGTAACGGCCACACACTGTGCAGTGCGGACCGTCGGACAGGGAAATGCGTTCGCCCCCGCACTGATCACAAACGCCAGCCGTGGGTCCAGATCCTCTCCGCACCCATTCCCAGTGCCCTTCCCACGCTCCCGCCACCACGGCCCAGTCCAGGGGAGTGGCACGCGCCCGACGGCGCAGCGCAGCCAACTTAGTCGGGCTTCCCACAAGTTCAATCATCAAGTCGGCTGCGGTCTGGTGTGTCCGAGGCTGCAGCGGATCGCCGGTTATCAGAAAGCCATTCCGGCCATGCTGGATAATCTCCGGGTACGCACCCACCGGGCTGGCAAGCACAATGCATCCTGCGCGCATGGCCTCGGGGATGACCATGCCGAATGGCTCTCGGCGCGTTTGCAGATTCAAGCTGAACCCGCAGGCCATCAATTCGCGGGCGAGGCGGCGCTGGCCCAGCAGCCCGTGAAAAACCAGACCTGGTTGCGAGGCAGTGGTTTCGTCTGGATCGCCCCACAGGCTCGGCCCTCCGAAAACATGAAGCGTGAAGCGTAAGTCGTGCTCTCTGAGTTTCCGCAAGACCGCCCGCGCCGCTTCCAGTCCTTTGCTCGGGTGAGCGGCATACGCGATCGCATACGGGTCACGGTCCGGGACCTTCCCGCGGTGCGGAGCGTAATACGAGTCGCGCACACCACGCCAGCAAACGAGTGTGTCTGTAGCCGAAACGCCCCACGCACTCACAAGCGTGTCTCGAATGAAATTGCTGGGCGCGTATATGTAGTCGAAGCTTTCGGGCTGAAACCCGCGCGGCGGCCGGACTCCATGAGCCATCATGATGCGCAGGGCCCCGTTTGTGGAAACCTCCTGCAGCGGCCGCAGATCGAACGCACCGCCACTGGTAGTGGCGATAAGCACGTCGGCCTGGAGTGAATTTGCTCGCGAGAAATGCCGGTAGCTGACCCCGTCCAGGTCGGCCTCACCCGGGCAGTTGACGTAAGCCGTGACCTTGTGGCCTCGCGCGGCCAGGGCATGCGCCATGCGGATGCGCGAGGTGACGCCGCCGCCCACGCCAATCCGGTCCAATGTGCGCACGTCGTAGGCCAGGTGCTGATCTGGAGAGTACACCGCAACACGAAGCTGCCGCTTCCGGTCTGCCAACCGTGGACCTATTTTAGTATCAGATGCACAACTTGTTCTGGAGGTCCGCGCTGACACCAAATCGAAATTACCAATCTGCCAAGACACTCTTGTTTTCCTCAGACAAGATATCAGAAACGCATACTTTGTCCAAATATTCTTTTACATGTACTGGGGTCACAACCACAGAGAATGTTGAGTTAGAAGTTGGCTCCGAACATCTGCTACAGAAAGGCACGTATGCATCCTTTAATCCTTTGGTCTCCATCTGATATTCAGCGTCATTTGCGGCAAAATACTTCCGGGCTAACGCATACATATGAGCATTCTGCGATCCGCCAGTTTTGTTATTTGAGAAAACCAGATGCCTGTCCTTAGTTGGGGCCATGCAACAAGGCATGATATTGCCGAGGGCATCCATAGTAATATTCTTGTACAGGTATGCGCAAGTTGGTTTTGTCGACGCAGAAGCGCGATCAGCGTGACAGCCCAGCTCTTCATATCGCTCAACCCAACTTCTCGAAAAATGCTCGTTAATCACTTGGTGCTCCAATTGTGCAAGCATCTTATTGTGGTGATCCTTAGCCTGTTTAAAATTATAGACCCGAGTGATTGCCCGTTCTTCAGTAGATTCTTCCACCACAACAGATGGATCATCCCATGCCACAGAGTACGGCCTGGCCAGTCTCAACTGATTGACGCCTATTGACTGCGCTAATTTCTTGACGTCTTCCATTTCATGAACATTGTGCTTGAACATAAGGAATTGCCAGGATAGAAACGGGGTGTAGGAGTTAAGCGTCTGTTTTGCGGCAACGAGCCGCTTCACATTGTCGATAACCAGGTCGAAATCCCCTTGCCTTCTGTAGAGCGAATATGTCTCTTTCGTTGCGCCATCGATAGACAAGGTCAAGAAGTCCAGGCCTGATGAGACCAACTGATTCGCGTCAAGTTTCTTGATGGAAAGGCTCGTCGAGGAAACGGTTTCTACTAAATACTGTCTCGCTGTTCTTATGAATCGGGGTGTAAGCCGGTTGATCAATGGCTCCCCGTAGTTACAAAAAATGACATTTATGGCGTAGGGGCCATATTCCTGTATGAACCTCCCGAAATTCTGCTCACTCAAGAGGCCGGACGGCCATATAAAGACCTCGGATGCCCTCGAACTTTTGGAATGTACGCACCCCGGACAGCTGAGACCGCATGCATTTGATGGGTCCACTATCAGCCCAATCGGACGGGAAAGCAGGTGTGTGTGTCGGTGTACACACTCGTATTTGGCGACAACGAGATTCGTGAGTTTAAGGGCAATGATCTGTGATGCTGCCCGGCCGATTTCACCAAGCAAGCTATCGAAGATTTCGGCCTTGGCCCGGTCAGCG
>MPLZ02126204.1_pt1 | contig 10711 bp, 12 predicted proteins | sample 1617311 | NCBI WGS metagenome assembly MPLZ02 (sample SAMN05944806, study PRJNA350692) | marine metagenome | biome: marine; feature: ODZ; material: water; isolation source: 160 m water sample filtered on 0.2 um supor filter | place: Pacific Ocean | collected 2012-04-08 | depth 160m m
ACACTGAATGCGTTTACAGCGGATCTGGAGGAATATAAGATACCGGCTGATAAATACGATCTTATTACGTGCTTTTATTACACACAAAGAGATCTTATTCCTCAAATCAAGGAAGGTTTAAAGGAAGGTGGTATGGTTATGTTTGAGACATATACCATTGATCAGTTAAAGTATGGAGATGGTGCATCCGGGCCTAAGAATCCGGACTATTTGTTAAAGCATAATGAACTTCGTAATTTTTTCAGAGATTTTCATATTCTTTATTATAGGGAAGGTGAGGTTGCAGAGAATAAATCAGTAGCAAGTTTGATTGCACAGAAGAAAGGCAGGGCAGGGTCAGGTCTTTAATCTTGATATTGTTCAATCCTGGAATCCACTATTCAAATATTAGCTTATATACTGACCATCCAATTCGGATCAAAACGGGCATGGCAGCTTGGACATACCAGGATGATTTTACACTGTTCTTTTGTCTGCCGTACAAATGAAGTATGGAATCCATCCTCGTACCCGCATTCAGGACAAATATGAAGTTCCTCTTCTATTGTTATCTGCTCCGGTTTCTTATTATCCATAACACTTCCCCTTCTTTATAATTTCATTGTTACTATCCGGCCGCATAATTGGCTATATATATTCTTTAATCACTCCTTCCACTTAATCGAACAGCCCATTGATGGATATTGATTGGAGGATGGCTTCTTTCCTTCAAGCAGTGTTCCAATAGCATCGTTTAAATCATGCGACGTTACCTTATCCGGTTCCTGCCAGTTGTTATCTATCTGGCCGTGGTAGCATAGCTCTCTTTCCTTGTTGTAAACATATATGTCGGGAGTGCATTGCGCCTGATATTTCCTTGCTACAGATTGGTCCTCATCTCTTAAATATGAAAAATTGTATCCTTTTTCTTTTGCCCTCTTAACCATATTTTCGAAATTATCTTCAGGGTATTTAATGCCGTCATTCGGATTGATCCCCACAAACTGGACATTTCGTTCTGCAAATTTCTCCTGCAATTGAACAAGCCTGTCATCCACCGCCTGAACATAGGGACAATGATTGCACATAATGACGACAACTAAAACTTCTTTGTCGTCATAATCAGCAAGAGAGTGCATTTCACCGTCTACGCCCTTCAAACAGAAATCGATTGCCTTTGTCCCCAATGGTACATTTATTGATTTCAGTAAAGTCATTTTGGCCTCCGGATTAATAATATTGTAAATAAGTATAAATTGTGAGTATTATGGTTGCCTATATAAGATTGCATAAGATATAAACTTTCTGTTTAAAATAACAACAAAAACTGCTGCAAATTTTTTTTTTATTCAATAGCTAATTTAGACGTTTCATAGAGCGATTTTTCCAGTGATGGATTATTAAATGCCCCGCCAACAACCAGAAAACGTATATTCTTAAAATCCTGTAGAACAATCCTTGCACTCTCCAGGAAATACTCATAGCCTTTTCCCGGATCTATACGGCCGACAGTTCCGATTATGAGTTCGTCTTCGCCAATGTTAAATTCTTTTCTAATTACTCCTCCGTTTACTTCAGAATCAAATTCTCTTAAGTCCACACCATTTAAAATCGTCTTAATCCTGGCATCTATCTTTGCTTTTGTGAATCTGTTCCTGACTGCACTTGAATTGCAAATAATCCTGTCCGGCAAAAAGGAAAGGATATTGTCACTGTCGAATCTTCCTCTTTCAAGGTTTCTCTCGTGCCATACTATGGGAACATTTTTTATCTTTGCGGCAATTGCACCAAAGAGATTGGATCGAGGCTGGTTTGAGTGAATCAGGCTTATATGCTTATTTTTTATGATATCTATGAGATTTCTGACGGTATTATAAATTTGTACAGGATTTGGCCATCTTATACCCGGGAATTGAACAAAGTCCGGAGTGATTTTTATTTTTTCCAGTTCATCTATGAAAGGTCCTTCTTGAGAGCAGGCAAAGTGGGTATAAAAAGTTTCCTATTTAAACCCTTTATCAGGTTTAATAAACTTATCTCGGCCCCACCCATTATTGATTCATTGTGAAGATAGAGGATATTAAACTCTTTACCATCATTAATCATGTAAGCTTTTAGTAAACGTTATAAGGCAAATTTATGTTTGCGGTTCTGCCTTGCCTACAGTCTTAAACCACAGGTGCTTTATAAGGCTCTTTACTATGCGGATGAAATCAAAGCCTATGGGGGAGAGTTCCGGAAAGATAAAGTCGTGTACTATGACGGAAGATAAGTCTTCACCAGCTATATCTATCTTTAATAAATCCTGTTCGCCTACTCCCAGTCTTTTTGCTGCCCTGAGTACTGGAACGTCTTCCGGACGAACCGAAAGCAGTTCTGCAACCACTCTATCTACCGATATAACATCTATTCCGCCGACAAGTAGTGAAACGTCTTTGGGCCGGCCTCCGGTAGGCCCTTTTTCTTCCATAGCCATAACACCGTCAACGATAGTGAATACCGGTTTAACTAACTGGTAATTAGCTATTAACATATCCGCATACCATTCCAGATCATTTTTTGCCTTGAAGTGTCTCCATGCCTTTTGCTTGCCGCTGACACATCCATACAGGTTCTTAACTCCCGCGGTAAAAAGAACCTGGACATGGACCTTAAGCTTGGGAAGGTTGATTATGGCATCGACATCAAGTGCCTTGCCAGAGACTGTCAGGGAAAATTCTTTGCCCCCACAGTTAATGGATGCTTTTCTGGGCTTATCCAGTTCGATGATATCAATGCCCAGCTTTTCCGCAACCTTATCCAGCCCTACACGTCTGGCTACTTTTCTTACAGAGCCAAAGCCCGGGCTGTCTCCTATGATAGGAGTTGCGCCTGCTTCAAGGACTGCTTCTGCTACTGTCTCTATAACAACAGGATGTGTTATTATACATTTTCTCGGACTGCTTTCCCTTAAGAAGTTTGGTTTCAGCAGCACCTTCGATCCTTTTTTGATAATGTTTTCAATCCCGCCAAAATAAGAGAATGTTTTGTTTATTGCATTACGTACATCTTCTTTAGAATAATTTGTACATTTCACCAAAGATACTCTATTCAAATTTGTCATATTACTCTCCATATTTTTTAGACACTAATTTTCCCCGGACAAACGGCGCCGAGGACAAGCAAAAGGCACGAATTAACACTAATGCCTTCTTCATTGTCAAGCCAAAATAGAAATGTCCGGTTTTTAGCTATATCGCATAAAGGCTGTCCGGAAGTTTACTGTTGAATTATAGTCTATGTCTGTCGTAATATAGTGTCAAGCATATTTGTAGACAAGGCTGATTGATTAATCTGGATTGAAGGAAATTTGTTATAAGCCATGAAAACTTGTACCTTTGTTACTCTTGGATGTAAAGTAAACCAATACGAAACTCAGGCATTAAGGGAGGCCATTATGTCAAATGGATATGAAGAGGCTTCCCTGAGCTCTCCCGCTGATTTATGTGTTATAAACACGTGTACGGTTACCTCTACAAGTGATGAAAAATCACGGCAGCAGATCAGGAAGGTTGTGAGAAATAACCCTGACGCAACTGTGATCGTTACAGGATGTTATGCCGAATCAGATGCAGAGACAATTAAGAAAATTGATGGTGTCGGGTATGTCTTTGAAAAGGGCAGGGAGAACATGTTAATTGATTTTGTAAAAAACGAATTTCTTTCCGATAATAATTCCGTACCGGTTTCAAGCAGCATTAGAGAACCACACACAAAGAAACTGCGCCGTAATGAATCTGCATTCAACCTGAAGATCAGTAAGTTTGACGGTCATACAAGGGCGTTCCTGAAGATTGAAGACGGATGCGATATTTTCTGTTCTTACTGCATAATTCCCTATGTCAGAGGTAAAGTCATAAGCAAGAAGATAGATGATATTCTTTTTGAAGCAGAGCAACTGATCAGCAATGGCTATAAGGAAATTGTACTTACCGGTATACATCTGGGAGCATACGGCAAGGAGATGGGATATCAGGTTAATATTATAGATGTATTGGAGAAACTGCAGGCTCTGCCCGGATTAGAACGAGTCAGACTTAGCTCTATAGAGGTTAATGAAATTACGGATGGCCTGATTGATATAATTGCAGATTCGGATAAGGTCTGCCCTCACTTTCATCTGCCTCTGCAGAGCGGAGATGATTACATCCTGGTGAGGATGAACAGAAAGTATAACCCTACTCAATATATCAATACATTGGAGAAGATCAGAGAAAAGCTGGAACTGCCTTCAATATCTACAGACATAATGGTTGGCTTTCCCGGGGAGGAGAGGGAACATTTTGAAAATACACTGAGGCTTTGTGAACAGGCCGGATTCAGCAGAACACACATCTTCCCCTATAGCCCGCGTGAAGATACTCCTGCCGCTAAAATGCCCGGCCATTGCAAGCCCTCCGAGATTAAGGCACGAAAGAGAGAACTTGAATCTCTGACAGCAGGAACATCTTTGAGATATAAGAAATCATTTATCGGGAAAAACATAAGCATCCTGGTAGAAGGAACCAGGGACAAGAAAACAGGCAAACTGTGTGGTTATTCAGACAGGTATATAAAGGTTTTATTTGACGGTACTGATGATTTAATGAATGAAATTGTAGATATTCATATCGAAAGGGCCCTGCCTCAGTTTGTCATGGGTAAGTGCCTTTCCCACGGTTAAGTAATGAAGCTTAATAAAATATTCACCATCATATCATGTACAATCCTCATTACTGTTTCAGGCTTGTTGTGTGAGATAAAGCCTGTTTATTCTCTACCGGCAGATGACGTTATCCCTCTCGTTGATGCAGAATATTATCCGGCGGTCCATAAGGCATTGGCCGATGCCAAAAAGTCTATACTATGTGTTATGTTCATGGCAAAACTGGATCCAAAGCATACGGGAGGTGCCGAATACCAATTGGTTCTTGACCTCATAAATGCTCATAAGAGAGGCGTGAAGGTTAAGGTAATTTTTGACCAGAATGTCAAATTCTGGGAAAAAGGCAAAGAACGCAACGTAATAGAGAAAAAGAGCGAATATGCATATGAACTGCTTTCAGAAAATGGTGTACCTGTCTTTTATGATAACGAAAACAGAGTAACTCATAACAAGGTACTGATTATAGATAAGTATGTAACAATAATTGGAAGTACAAACTGGACTTACAGCGCATTGAGAAAAAACCACGAGGCATCTGTAATGATAAAGTCCGGGAGCGTAGCGCTTGCATTTGAAGGAAAATTTGAGAAAATAGAGAGAAAACCATTAGCTAAGTAGTGTAATAATAATAACATAAAAATATCTTGCATTAACAAATATGCTTTGTTATAAAAGAAAGTTTCGCCTCTTCTAAAAGTTTATTAGTAGTATCGGAGATACCTATTGATCATAGCGATCGATGGGCCAGCCGGGTCCGGAAAAAGTACAGTAGCAAAAAGATTGGCTGAGCGCCTTGGATTTACTTATCTTGATAGTGGTGCCATGTACAGGGCTTTTACATGGAAAGCCCACAGTGCGGGCATTGATTTCAGTGATAAGGAAGGGCTCCTTAAGCTGCTGAATGAGACCGGTATCAGGATAGACTGTTCGGCAAATGGCTCAGAGGTATTTGTAGATGGTGTTAATGTAACAGGAGAGATAAGGCAGCCGTCTATAACCGAAAATATACATCATGTATCCAGCCTGGAGTTTGTCCGAAAGAAAATGGTTAAACTCCAGAGAGACTTTGCAAGGGGAAAAGACATTGTTGCCGAAGGTAGAGATATGTGTACGGTTGTCTTCCCGGATGCAGATAAAAAGATTTACATGGATGCAGACATCAGGGAAAGAGCGAAGAGGCGTCATTCTGAACTGGAGACTTATAATGATAAAAGCGACATAAATAATGTAGTAGAGGACCTTAGCCAGAGGGATCACAGAGATTCGACAAGGCAGTTCGCCCCTCTTAAAAGAGTACCTGACGCCTTTTACCTCGATACAACGAACCTGAATGCAGAGGGAGTAGTTGACATCTTGATTAAAGAGATTGGGAAAGAGCAGTAAACAGATTGCAGCAGAAACTTTATATTTTTAACTTATTTAGCAGTACATTAACTTTATTTTTCGGAGAACTTTTTTAATGGTCAATAAAATTATTTTAGAAGAATACAAAATTAGTCAGGAAGAAATAGAGAGGGAACTTGAGGAAATAATAGGAGGTGACAGCCTTGAAAAGATTGAGGCAGTCTTCGACACTTCTGTTAAAAAGTTCGATTTAGGAACGATTTTAAGAGGCAGGATACTGGGTGTTATAGGTAATAATGTAATATTAGACACGGGATATAAATCAGAAGGAACAATTCCGCTCTCTGAATTTGACAGTGCTGAAGAAGTTGAAGTTGGAACTGAGATAGAGGTAATGCTGGAGTCATTTGAAGATGACACAGGTTTAATCCAGATTTCAAAACGTAAGGCAGATCGTATTCGTGGTTGGGAAAAAATAGTTGATAAGTACAAAGAAGGAGACATAGTAACAGGCAGGGTGGTAAGAAAAATAAAAGGCGGATTGCTGGTTGATGTGGGTATTCCAATCTTTTTACCGGCATCACAAATCGATGTTAAGCCTCCCGGTGAGATTGCCGAGTATATTGGCAGTGAAGTAACGTGCAAGATATTAAAAATCGATGAGTTACAACAGAATATTATAGTATCAAGAAGAAAGCTTATAGAAGAAGAACGAAATAAGCTAAAACGTGAATTCCTGAATAGTGTTGAGGCTGGGCAGGTTGTGAATGGCGTAGTTAAAAACATTGCAGACTTTGGTGCGTTTATTGATCTTGGAGGTATAGATGGGCTGCTTCACATTACAGATATGAGCTGGGGGAGGATTAGTCATCCTTCGGAAATGTTAGCAATCGGTGATGAGATAGAAGTAAAGATACTCGACATTGATGAAGTAAAGGACAAGGTTTCTCTTGGATTAAAACAGAAAACAGAAAACCCATGGGCAAACGTAGATGACAGATATCCAATTAGTTCAAAAATTAAAGGGCAGGTAGTGAACATTATGTCGTATGGCGCATTTGTCAAACTGGAAACCGGTATCGAAGGGTTGGTACATATTTCTGAAATGTCGTGGACAAGACGTATAAATCATCCTTCAGAAGTGGTTGTCATCGGAGACTCTGTTGAGGCCATAGTATTAAATATAAACAAGGAAAAAGAAGAAATTTCTTTGAGTATCAAACAAGTTGAGCAAAATCCATGGACAAAAATAGAAGAAAAATACCAGCCCGGACACAAGATAAAGGGACGAGTCAGGAATTTGACGAATTACGGGGCCTTTATAGAAATCGATGAAGGCATAGACGGCCTTCTTCATATATCAGACATGTCATGGTCAAAGAAAGTTACACACCCTTCGGAAATAATCAAGAAAGGTGAAAAGATAGAAGTTGAAATACTGTCAGTTGATAAGGAGAAGAAAAGGGTATCATTAGGTATTAAACAACTTACAGAAGATCCATGGAAAAAAGAGATACCGGAAAAATATTCTGTCGGAGATACTGTAAAAGGCAAGGTTACCAAGATGACTGATTTTGGTGCATTCATAGACATGGGTAACGGCCTGGAAGGATTATTGCATATTTCAGAGATATCCAGTGAAAAGATTAAAAACATTGAAAAAGTTCTCTCCATCGGACAGGAACTGGATGTAAAGATTGTAAAGATAGAACCGGAGGCGAGAAAGATAGGCCTTAGCCTTAAAGGTATTGGAAATGAGTCAGGACAGGAAACCCAACCACAAGAAGAACAAGCTGATATAGAAGCTCCTGAAGACGTTATTGAAGACGCTATTGAAGAAAAAGTTGATGTAGCAGAAGATGAAAATTAATAAATGACCGGAGGGGTGGCCCATTATGCTGTGTCATCACTCTGATCATACTTAAAAGAAGATTAACCGGCATATCTCTCTCTTAACGTCCGGGGCAGGAAAATATACCGGATAATGAGATCTCCTTCCTGAAGTAATATGCTGACAGACAGAAGCAACGTTTCTCCGGTTGAACACATGATGGGAAAATATTAGAAAGGAAGAATAAAGATTGCTTAAAGAGCTGGTTCGTGATATTCCCGATTTCCCCAAAGAGGGAATTGTTTTTAAAGATATAACTCCACTATTACAAAATCCTTCGAGTTTGAAGGAAATTGTTGACAAGTTCTCTGATCACTACGCGAACCGGAAAATCGATGTAATCGTGGGTGCAGAGGCGAGGGGATTCCTTTTTGGCCCTGCAGTCGCCATAAACTTAAATGCAGGATTTGTACCGGTCAGAAAACCGGGAAAGCTTCCCTATGAAACAGCAAGTATGACATATGATCTGGAATATGGTACTGATACACTTGAGATACACAAAGACGCAGTAAAAGCCGGTGATAATGTTTTGATGCTGGACGATCTTTTAGCAACCGGTGGAACCATGGCCGCCAGTTGTAAATTAGTAGAATCGCTTGGCGGTAAGATTACGGGATGTGCTTTCTTAATCGAACTGGGTTTCCTGAATGGAAAAGAGATGTTAAGCAAATATGATGTCTTCTCTCTAATTCAATATTGAAGTAATAATTCAGGGTGTTCGATATTGAGGCCGGCATTATATTGATTGCCGGCCTTTTTCAATTTGACTTGAACAGTTGAAAAAGCGCCCGTAGCTCAGATGGATAGAGCGACGGTTTCCTAAATCGTAGGTCAGAGGTTCGAATCCTCTCGGGCGTATTTATAACTTATTTTTTTATAACGTTTTCGTAAATATCAGGGTTTAGTCCTTGACACAAGTTTGCGTTACATAATAAAATATAAAATCCTATGGAAGCTACAAAACAGAGAATACGTAATTTTTTAAAGTTTTTTGCAGATAATAAGTTATGGATAGCCATTTGCTTTGCCGTCGCTGTCGCAGCCGGCGTACCCTCATATTTGTACCGGCAGAAGGGAGCTAATGATTTTAACGAAGTCTGGAGCCGGGTTTACCAGATTAACTACGAATTAGCAGTTGCTCAGAATGAGGGGCCTCAGGAAAAGACGGAAGCAATCGAAGGCGCCATTAATGAGTATACGTTTCTAAAGAATAAACTATCAACGACAGGTGCTACTCCCTGGCTGCTTTTAGAACTGGGCAATGCTCAATATAAGGCAGCAAAACTCGATGAGGCAATTATCACGTACAGGGAGTTCCTGGCACGTTTTGGCAAACACCCTTTGGCTCCCATCATAAAACACTCTTTAGGTTACGCTCTTGAGGAAAAAGGAGAGTTAAAAGAAGCTATCGAACTATTTGAAGAGATTGCAAGGGTCCCGGAGTCCACATACCTTAAAGCACAGGTTAAGCTGGATGCCGGAAGATGCTATGAGAAATTAGGAGAATTTCTTTCCGCCAAGGCTGCATACAAAGATGTAATAGGTTCATTCCCTGAGAGTAGTTGTGCAAAAATGGCTCAATACCGCCTGGAAGATATTGAATAAAATACAATGAATTTAAGCAAAATGGCTGCACTGGAATTTGAAGAATCAGGTCAAATTCAGTTAGTAATTAAAAAAAATTATTCTTCAAAGAGAATTGACAAGTACCTTGTTTCGCGGTTACAGGATTATTCCCGCAGCAGCATACAGAGGTTGATAAAGGAAGAGGCGGTTAAGGTAAATAACAGTGCTGTAAAAAGTAATTATGAAATAAAATTAAACGATGCTATCTCAATCCAACTGCCAACCAGATCCGACGATCACATTACTCCTGAAAACATCCCGCTTGATGTTATATATGAAGACGAATATTTAATGGTTCTGAATAAATCTCCGGACATGGTAGTACATCCCGCACGCGGGCATGCCAGTGGGACATTGGTAAACGCCCTGGCTTTTCACTGTAACAACCTTTCTGTATTAAATGGCCCTTTAAGGCCGGGAATAGTTCACAGGCTGGATCGGGATACAAGTGGAGTTATCCTGGTAGTAAAGGACGAAAAAGTACATAAACACCTGGCATTGCAATTTGAAGAGAGGGAGATAAAGAAAGAGTATCTTGCTGTGGTTAAGGGTGAAACAGAACTGGACTCTGATAAGATTGATTTGCCGATTGGAAAGGACAAAAGGGATAGGAAGAAAATGGCCATTCGTCATGATACCGGTAAAAACGCTGTCTCTATTTTTGAAGTAATAGAACGCTTTCCGGGTTATACATTAGTCAGGGTTATCCTGGAAACCGGAAGGACACACCAGATAAGAGTTCACATGAAGACTATAGGCCATCCCGTCATCGCCGATTCAGAATACGGCAATAGTGATGCCTGCTGTATTGAAGATTTAACGAAACCTGTTTCAAATAAAGATATACATAGCCTTGCAAAATTGACAGAATTGTGTAATAATATCAGCGATCCAATTATTGAGAGACAGGCACTGCACGCTTATAGGATCGGATTTACCCATCCGGTCTATAATAAGGCCATGGAATTTACGGCTGAGTTACCGAAAGATATGCACAATTTGATTACAACTCTCAGGAAGATTAAGGCTCTATTAAATTAAAGAGTCCAGTATATTATAATTTAAGTAACGGAGGATAGAAAAATGTTTGGCATGCCGGGCGGTATGGAATGGATAATAATCCTTATTGTGGCGCTGCTTATCTTTGGTAAAAGGCTTCCGGAAGTGATGAAATCTATGGGAAAAGG
>MPLZ02032823.1_pt1 | contig 10710 bp, 9 predicted proteins | sample 1617311 | NCBI WGS metagenome assembly MPLZ02 (sample SAMN05944806, study PRJNA350692) | marine metagenome | biome: marine; feature: ODZ; material: water; isolation source: 160 m water sample filtered on 0.2 um supor filter | place: Pacific Ocean | collected 2012-04-08 | depth 160m m
GTGTATTGCCGACCAAGGTAAGCCTTGGCGCCCTCCTGGATGGCGCTTGAGATCTCCTGCATCCGCTCATTGCCAACCGATTTGCCGTTGACCCAGCCGATGGTAACAATCCCATAGACGATTGCTGCTATTGCAGCAAGTAAAGAAAAAAGAAGCACAGACATTATTTGGTCTCCTAAAGATTAAATTTTTTTAGCCCATCTCAATTGGTTATCTTGTCCAATAACAAACAACTGACGGGCATCCTAAAGCCGGTTGCCTTTAAATGAGCAATCAGCATTTAACTGAGTATTGATCAGGTTTTCATGTGATCCGGTGATCGTTAATCACTCAACTCTTGAAAACAAGCCTATTTCAGACGCTGACCTCCTAAAAACATTGGCGGTGGATACTACAGCGATTGGTTTTTCTTTTCTATGCCAATTTATTACCTATTTGGCCGTTGTGATCAGCAACGAAATAGAGGGCCAAGCCGATCAACCCTGAACGGCCGGTTCTATCAATCACTCCTGTGCTAAAGAGGAAGAGGCCAGCTTATGTGATTAAGAAAAATGAGTGTCCGACGCCCGCTTACAGACATATGATCGAAGAAGCTCAATAGATCGGGCCGAGCGGCAAGGATTGTCCAAAAATCAATGTCCTCTCTCTACGAGTGGTGATCGGGTGAGATTGGGCGATCCAGTTTTCTGAACTGGATCGCCTCGGCAATATCTTCTGTCCTGACTAAAGAGCTGCGCTGAAGATCTGCAATCGTACGAGCCAATCTCAGAATTCGATAATAGGCCCTTACTGAGAGACCAAAATGCTCCATCGCTGTTGCCAACAGTCTCTTCCCCTCATTGGTGATTCGACAGACCGCTTCAAGATCTTCTGCGGAAAGCTCATGATTTAGTTTGCCGCCCCTTTGAATTTGTTGCTGGCGTGCCTTTAATACCCGGCACCGAACCTGCTCACTGTCTTCGGATGAACTTGGCGCCTGAAGGAGTTCGATCGGGACCGCTGCCAACTCCACATGGAGGTCAATTCGATCCATGAGCGGTCCTGAAAGCCGTGAGCGGTATCTCCCTATCTGCTCAGGGGTACAACGGCATCGGCCTGGATCTCCACCCAGATAACCACAGGGGCAGGGATTCATTGCCGCGATCAACTGAAATCGGGCGGGATAGTCTATTTTTGCCCCAACTCGGGAGAGCGAGATCACACCTGATTCAAGCGGCTCTCTCAACAGTTCGAGTGATCTTCGGTCAAACTCGGTCAGCTCATCGAGAAAGAGTACACCATTATGGGCCAGGGATATCTCTCCCGGGAGAGGCCTGGTTCCCCCACCCACCAGTGCTGCCCCCGATGCACTATGGTGGGGAGAACGGAAAGGCCGAAGTGACCAGGTATTGGGGTTAAAACCTCTGCCTGCAACCGACTGAATGGATGCTGTCTCAAGGGCCTCACTCTCAGTCATTGCCGGAAGCAGGCCTGGAAGACGATTAGCCAACATCGACTTTCCTGTCCCGGGAGGCCCCACCATCAGCAGGCTGTGCCCCCCCGCTGCTGCCAACTCAAGCCCCCGCCTGGCCTGCAGCTGGCCTCGGACATCCCGAAGATCTGGGTACGTGATGCCGTGAGTGTGGTTGGGATCGGTCTGAGACAAAGAACAACTCTTAACCCCTGTCAGATGGGCAACCAACTCCAGCAGGTGATCAATGGCAATCACTGGAAGACCGGCTATCATCACCGCCTCAACACTATTCTCAACAGCGACAACCAGGCCACGGTGAGGCTGCTGACTTACCGCGGAAGCGGTGGGCAGAACTCCCCTTACAGGTCTCAGTCTGCCGCTCAGTGAGAGTTCAGCACAATATTCGTATTGATCGATCTTCTCTGTCTGTACCTGATCACTTGCCATCAGGATGCCAAGGGCGATAGGGAGATCAAACCGCCCCCCCTCCTTGGGGAGATCTGCAGGGGCCAGGTTGACGGTTATCCGCCGTGCAGGAAACTCAAAATTGGAGTTCAGAAGCGCCGCCCTGACCCGCTCCCGGCTCTCACGCACAGCCGCTTCGGGCAGCCCGACGATGGTAAAAGCTGGAAGGCCATTTGAGAGATGGACCTCGACTGCGACAGAAGGGGCTTCAAGGCCTATTGCAGCCCGACTATAAACAGTGGCTAAGGTCATAGTTGCCTTCCATGGCATCCAGAGAACAATGCCTCTGGTGGCGATATCAAAAAGAGAGTAGCTCTCTTGTTTGTTGATCTAGCGGCAAATGCCGAGAGATGTTCCTTTGTCTTCAGTACCAACCAAGGGCTGAGGCGGACACTCTGTCACTAATGACCAGTGAGCAGGGATATCGGCCCAAGAGAGTGGCCGCTTAGGATTGAAAGCAGGTATTACTCATCCCCCTCTTTTGCCTTCAACGCTTTCTCATATTCAGCCAGGCGAGCTTCCAATTGCTCCACTTTCTCCCGGGTGCGCATCAGGACAGCCTCCTGAACCTCCAACTCCTCACGAGTAACCAGATTCATCCGATCCAGTGCTGAAGCTACCGCACTGCTGATGTTGTGCTTAATATCCTCTGCAAGCTCTCCCGGCAGTAATCGAGAGAGGCTCTCTGCTAAACGGTTAACAACCATTGATTTCACCTTTAATTTACGGCTTCAGTATGACAACAAAGAAACCCGAATAATCGACCCATAGATTGAAAAGAGATGATCCCTTGAGGCTATAACACCTAAGTGCCGAAGCTTTAATTTATTAAAGAGCGACAGCGGGACCTCAGGCTGATTCTATCAACAACTCACTCATTTGGATCAATAACTCACATCTCATCCTCTCTTTTGATGCTATTTAGGAAGGAAAGTTCACTCTGCCCCATTTGGATCCAACCACCCTCCTCGTTGCACCAAAATCGACCAACAACAGCTCTAGCAACAAGTAATAAATAGTTTTTTTGTTTTATTTTCATACTATTACAACACTTGGCACGCTTTCTGCATAAGTTACAGTTACCCAATCAATCAGGAGTTACGCAGGATGAAATTAATTATCGCAATTATCAAGCCTTTCAAGCTGGACGATGTCCGGGACGCCCTCAGAGAGGCCGGCGTTCAGGGCATGACGGTGACAGAAGTGAAAGGATTCGGGCGTCAGAAGGGTCACACAGAGCTCTACCGTGGTGCAGAGTACTTTGTAGATTTTGTACCTAAGACGAAAATTGAAGCGGCCGTACCAGACGAGCTCGTGGAGCAGGCCATAGAAGCTATTGTGGGAGCCGCCGGGACCGATTCTATCGGTGACGGAAAGGTGTTTGTTTCCGACTTGAGTCAAGCAGTCCGGATTCGGACGAGCGAGGCTGGTGTACAAGCACTATAACTTAATGAAGGAGAGAAGAAAGATGCAGAACAAAATTTCGAAACGCGTTCTGGCCGGTATGTATGCGGTTGTGGCTCTGGTCACACCTGGTCTTGCCGTTGCTCAGGATGCACTGGACTCGGGGGACACCGCATGGATGCTCACATCCACAGCCCTGGTGTTATTTATGACCATACCCGGGCTATCGCTTTTTTATGCGGGCATGGTGAGAGCCAAGAATGCGCTTTCGGTCATGATGCAGTGCTTTACCATCGCCTGTCTTATGACCATTCTTTGGGTGTTATATGTCTATAGCTTAGCTTTTGCAGATGGCTCGGCCTTTGTCGGTGGTTTCGGGAATGCTTTTATGGCTAACGTAGGTGTCGACACCCTGAGTGGCACCATCCCAGAATCCGTATTTTCCATGTTTCAACTAACATTCGCCATCATCACGCCGGCCCTCATTGTCGGTGCATTCGCAGAGCGCATGAAATTCTCAGCCATGCTGTGGTTCATGGGGCTGTGGGTGTCGCTGGTCTATGGGCCAGTCTGTCACTGGGTCTGGGGCGGTGGTTGGCTAGGTGAAATGGGCGTACTCGATTTTGCTGGAGGCACCGTGGTCCACATCAACGCAGGTGTAGCAGGCTTGGTAGCCGCTATTGTGTTAGGAAAGAGGAGTGGCTATCCAAAGTCACCCATGAAGCCAAGCAACCTGGTATTGACCATGGTCGGGGCTGCCATGTTGTGGGTAGGCTGGTTTGGTTTCAATGCAGGTAGTGAACTGGCTGCGGATGGGGTGGCCGGAATGGCTATGGCTGTTACCCAGATTGCGACAGCGGCTGCCGCTTTGACCTGGATGTTTATTGAGTGGAAGAGCCATGGCAAGCCAAGTGCACTGGGTTTGGTTTCAGGTGCAGTGGCAGGGTTGGTTGCAATCACTCCAGCATCGGGTTTTGTTGGGCCCATGGGCGCTCTCGCGATCGGTATCGCTTCCGGACTTGGGTGCTATCTTGCTGTGGTTAAGGCCAAGCGCGCCTTTGGCTATGATGACTCTCTAGATGCTTTCGGTGTACATGGCATCGGAGGCATTATTGGTGCGCTCTTAACGGGTGTGTTTGTAGATGCCGGACTCGGAGGTGCGGGCCTTGGTGAGGGCGTGACAATGGCTTCCCAGGTTAGCAAACAAGTCGTTGGTATTGCGGCAACGATTGTCTACTGTGGTGTGGTTAGTTTCATTATCCTCAAGGTGCTCGATTCGGTGATCGGCCTCCGTGTCAATGAGCAGGACGAGCAGGAAGGACTTGACCTCGCACTCCATGACGAGCAGGGCTATAACTTATAATTAGCGTAGCTAAGGACTACAGGCACTCGTGATCGAGCTTCGCTTTTGCTGTTGACGTTGTCCTCCTCGACGTTGAGAAATATTGGCGCCTTCGGGCGCCTTTTTTTATTCTGCCGAATGACTACTGATGCTGAAAGAACTCGATAGAGGGCGAGATCGCAATCTCGAGATTCACCCCTTCTGCTCGTTCAACCCGGTTGGCTCTCCGTTGGGATATCGGCTAACGGAATATCCGCAGAGGGGCTCTCCAACGACTCCTCAACCGTTGGAATCACCGGCAGGGTGAGGTTGAGCTCTTCGATATCTCCCCGGGTCACCGGCTGACGGTAGGCGTTCTATAAGAGCTTGGCCGCCTTCTTCCCCATCTTTTTGAGCGATCATCGAGAGCAGAAGTGCAAGTTCAGCGTGCTCCACCACTCGAGATTGAATAAATTCGGAAGATTCATCTAAAGCTCTAATCAGATCAAAGGTGATGAAACAAAAATCTCTTCCGGTTATAATGCCCGATAATACCATCATATTTTGATTTTGCTTTTTATTTCCCTTACTGACTAAAAAAATAGCCATGACGCCCAACACCCAGCCACCCCAAGTCCCGCCTCCCGGCTACTACTCCCCCGCTGAGGATGAGATCAGCCTGATCGAGCTGTGGAATGTGTTGGCGGGGCGATGGCGTCTGATCGCCGCAACCACCCTGCTGGCAACCCTGATTGCTATCGTCTATGCCCTGACCGCCCCTCCCCTCTACAGGGCGACGGCCTACTTTCTTCCCCCCACAGAAAAAAATGTGGCGCCGCTCAATGCACCTTTTATACAGAGCACGCGAGAACAGAATGTACAGGGCGTAAGAGTTTGGCCAGTAGAACAAGTCTACGCCCTCTTCAAGGGTACTCTCAGTTCAAAGAGGCTTTATCGTCTCTACTTCGAAGAAAATCATCTCGAACAAATTTTCATGGAGGGCAGCACTGCCACCATCTCCAAAGATAAAGCTGTCGAATCCTTTTTCTCGCTTTATAAAATAAACAGCGACAATAAAATTCCGGGATCTCTTAACCTCTCCATAGAGTGGCATGACCCCGATGAAGCGGCCGACTGGGCTAATGGACTCTCCGAGATGGCCAACAAGCTGGTTGTCGAACAACTCCTCTCAAACCTCGACTATAGATTACAACAGCAGATCACGATACTTGAAAGCTCCAGCTCCGCCATGCGAAAAATCGCCCAAAAGCACCGGGAGGACCGTATTGTGGTGCTTACCGAGGCATACAAGACTGCCATAATCCTCGGACTTCACGATTTCCTAGATACTGAGAGCGGCGTCGTCTTCCTAGATACTGAGAGCGGCGTCGTCAGTACACCCACCTACTATCGTGGGTCGAGAACCCTTAATGCTGAAATAGATATCCTGCGGAACCGATCCAGTGACGACCCCTTCATCGACGAGCTTCGTAATCTTGAAGAAATGCTCCTCAAGTTCAAATCAATTAACATCAGTGACATGTCAGTTAAAACCTACACCCTCGATCAACAGGCGCTCCCTCCTAAACAACCGATCAAGCCCAAGCGAGACCTCATTGTCACAATGGGTGGCATCATCGGCTTGATCGGCGGTGTTTTTCTGGCATTCCTGCTCAACATCATACAGAACCAGAAGAACCGATCAGAAAAGGGTTAGAACCTATCCTCCCCCACTCGCACTTGCTATGTTCTATAGCCATGAATAGAGAAATCAGATACTTTAGTTATGTTGAATTACATAGACTCAGTGCCTAAACACCTTAATCTGCATAAGTGAGTACTATGATTTAATCCCGCTTTTAATTAATGTCAAATTTAAGTAAAATAAATTGGACTTACTGGATCTAAATCAACAACCTTGTTTTTCAATCGTTGTAAAATACTATTATCTTTGAAGAACTGAAAAATTGGTGGCTTATCCATTGACTTTGCCTTTGTTATGACCAATCTCTTCCTCCTTATTCAACTTGAGAGTTATCGCAACCACTTCTTCTCCATATTCACGATAGTGCCCTTCGGTGTGTTTGACGATCATTGAGACATCACAGCAAAAATCAAATTCCTCTCCCTATCTGCTACCGCCTCTCTGGTAAGGCTTGCTGATTTATGTTAGCAATATTCGTTACATCACTGTTGGCATCCTTCGTGACTACTTATGTCATAATTATGTTTGAGCATCATCATCATTCCTACACTCATGATCGTGATCTGGACAGTGTCCATAAGTTCCATACCGAGGCAGTATCTCGTATAGGTGGTCTGGCGATAATAGCTGGGATTTTGGTATCGCAACCTCCAATCTGGTTGGTGTTCGCTGTAATGCCACTTTTTATTGCTGGGCTATTAGAGGATTTGACCAATCAGGTTTCGCCAAGGATCCGTCTGCTGTTCTCTTTTGTTTCTGCCACAATCGCCGTTTATATGCTTGATGTCAGTCTACTTCGTCTTGGCTGGGAGTGGATCGACACCACAATTATCCACCTACCGATAATCTCAATCATACTGACTATTGTGATGATTGGTGGGGTTTCTCATGCGGCCAATATTATTGATGGTTTTAATGGACTGCTGCTTGGGTTTGCAGTGATGGTGTTCTCTCTTTTTTCCTGGGTGGTGTGGAACCTTGGTGACCAGTTCCTTTTGTCGCTGCTTATGGCTACCATCGGTGCTCTCTTGGGGGTGATGTTCTTTAACTTCCCTAAAGGAAGGCTTTTTCTTGGGGATGGTGGAGCCTATCTTATTGGTTTTTTAATGGCTATCTTTTCGTTGATGTTGGTACAACGTCATCCACAAGTTACCCCCTGGTTTCCACTTTTGGTCTTGATTTATCCAGTCTTTGAGACCCTTTTTTCCATCTACCGTAAAATTTATTTAGGATCGCAATCTCCATTTGAACCAGATGGAAACCACCTTCATATGTTGGTCTATAAATGGGTCATCCCAAAATATTTCCCGAACAATAAAATAGACTTTCTCCATAACGCTCTTACCTCAGTGGTGATGTGGATTTTTACCCTACCTCCACTCCTGATTGCTATGCTTTTCTGGGACAGACAGTGGGTAATGATATCGGGAGTGGCGGTATTCTGTTTATACTATGTCTTGTTTTATTTCCGAATCAGTAAGGTTGGTTCAAGCAGCAAATTGGAAGGTTGAGGGCATGGTGAGGGAGGCCGCTAATAATCGCCAGTCCTGGTGAGTGACCGGATTTGATAATACAGTTTTTCCTATCCGTAAACACCATACCCCCAGAGTAAACCAAATTATCAACAAGTTACCAGGAGAAATGAAAAACCATGAAACCTTGGAAATAAAGAAGAATAAATTGTCCATTAGCATCAAATAACCCTTGGTATAAGCAACCTGATGCCGATTTTAAATTTGGTAACAAGCTGCTTTAAGCTTCTTGTTTTGATAATCTCACGAAAGATTATATAAGGAGACGAGTAAAAAGATCTTAGTGCACAATCTTGTAGATTCCTTAACTCCTTATTTGTAAAATTCTCATTTAATACTCTGATTTTAAATTCAGAGCTGGGATTAGTTGCAAATTGCAACCAATAGTCTTCTGAAGAAGATGCCAGCTTCAAAGAGCGCTCATAAAGAACTGTTTTAGGAAATGGCGTACAAATTGAATAGTTTACATGGGTGGGCTTTAATTCCAACACAAGATCCATGCTTTTCTTGATATCATCTTTGGTTTCAGTTGGAATGCCTATCATCATATATGCAAAAACTTCAATTCCAGCTTTCTTTGTATTGTTTATAGTTGTTCTTATCTGCTCTAGCGTTATTCCTTTTTCGAGGTAGTCCAACAATCGTTGTGAACCAGACTCTATCCCATAATGAATTCTATAACAGCCCGCTTTTTTTAATATATTCAACATCTCCAGATCAACACGATCAATTCTTGAACTGATTTTGAATTTTATCCCTAGATTTTCATCTATTAATAAATTACACAGCTCAAATACTCGTTTTCTATTAATCGTAAAGGTATCGTCTATTATGAAAAATTCATTGATACCTCGAGACCTCAGAAATTGAATCTCACTCAAAACATTTATTGCACTTCTATACCGGTATCGGGTTAAGCGGATATCACAGAATGTACACTTTGAAGGGCACCCTCTTGAAGTCTGTATAGAGGCAACTTTTGCATCATTAGCGAGAACAACAGTATACTTCTCAAGATCAATTAAATCATGTGCTGGCATAGGAATCTGATCCAAATTAGCAACCGCTTTACGAGAGGGATTGATTGTGGTTAAACCAAATTTACTGTTTTTCCAACCTAACCCCTCAATGGCTGCCAACTTAGTCTCCATATTACCCAGACCACCCTCAACGCTCTCTTCATCAAGTAGCTTAACCAACTCATTAAAGGTAATCTCACCCTCGCCAAAAACAATAAAGTCCACTTCAGGGAAATTGAGCGTCTCTTGGGGATAGATGGTTGCATGAAACCCTCCAAAACATATCTTTGTATCAGGTGAAACCTCCCTAATCATTCTTGCAACATCAAGGCAGTCTAATAAATTAAACGTTAAAACACTAAAACCAACAATATCAGGTTTCTTCTCTTGAATTATTAACCTTAAATCAGAATCACTAAGCCCATCTGCTAATGAATCTATTATCTCTGGATTATGCCCACCCTTTTCCTTTAGATATCCTGCTACATATAAAATGCCTAACTTTTGCCTAAATTCTCTTCCTTTATCTAGCTTCTTAGTCACGTATGACTCTATGTAATACTTTTCTGGAGGGACTATTAGCAGTATATTCATAAGGCCTCTATAATTTTTTTAGTAGCAATTTTTGGCGTGAAAAGTTTTTCTGAAAGATTCAAACACCGTCTAGAAATACCACTGTCTAACAAATCATTACCTACTATCTCTTCTAGACAACGCTGCAGTATCTCAACGGAGTGATCAGTACAGACCCTTCCGACATTTTCTTGTTCAATCATTTGCTTCAGATCATTACCACGATTAATACAAGCCAACACCGGAATACCCGCCTGCATATAAGACAAAAATTTACCCGGAATATTATGTGTTTTATTGCGCCGATCTAATGAGATAATCCCCACATCACACTTCTTATAGAGTGCCGGTATCTCTTCTGGTTCAATCTCATCAAAGAATAGAACATTATCTAACTCTCGAGTTGCTACATCCTGTTTTAACGATGCAACTGCATTCCCCCTTCCCACAAATAAAAACCCAACTGCACTATTTTTTTGCATCCTCTCTGCCAGTGCTATAAAAATAGAGAGCCCCTGCGCATCCCCCATATTCCCTGCATAGACAAATATTTTTCGCCCCTTCAGCACTGTCTCTTCCACCACAACAGTGCATGGCTTATCACCCCCTTTTGCAAGCCAGTTTTGTAACACCTCGATTGTAACCCTATCATCATCCACCACATTTCTGTTAAAATAGCTCAGATTTGCAGGGGTCTGCACACCAATCGTATCAGCCGTTGAGTAGAGATAGCCCTCCACTTTTTTCAGTAGATAATAGGGCAAGCCTGAACCACTTAAAAGCCCGACATCAACTGCCCACTGTGGAAAAATATCTCTAATAATAAGATAGTTCTTACAGCTACTCTCTCTCTTTAGGTGATTTGCCAGGGGACCTAAAAAAATAGAGGGGGCATAGGTAATCACCCCCTCAAATTGTACGCTCTTAAATGGACTCTGCTTCAGATGATAGATCATCATAAAAGGCATTAAAAATTCACCGACCACTCGACGAAGATAACTAATATCTTTAATTTTAGGCGCCTTTAAGCGTAATACCTGCAACACACCACGCTCACCACCTGTATCCCACTCATCCAACTGGCAAGGGGCATCAATCTCAGCAGAGGGGGTGAGCACTAACACTTCATGCCCCTGCTTTGCAAACTCAAGAGAGAGGTCTCTTATCTGTATCGCCCCGGAGTTTTTCAGTGGTGGAATAGAGTCGGTTATGATGGCAATCTTCATATAACTTTAAAC
>MPLZ02118889.1_pt1 | contig 10706 bp, 10 predicted proteins | sample 1617311 | NCBI WGS metagenome assembly MPLZ02 (sample SAMN05944806, study PRJNA350692) | marine metagenome | biome: marine; feature: ODZ; material: water; isolation source: 160 m water sample filtered on 0.2 um supor filter | place: Pacific Ocean | collected 2012-04-08 | depth 160m m
CGATCTTACGAAAGCGCGATATGTCGAACGTCACAATATAGGTGATAGCCCAACCAGAGGTCAAAGAAGAAACCTGTCTGACGTCAGCACCTCTGGGACATATTGAGGGGTTTTCATAGGGGAGGATTTCTGGCTCATCGTAGTGACCGAAGGGAACGAAGATGAGGCAGAAATCTATGATCAAGAAAGACTCGGCTGAGAAAACAATTCGGGATATCCGTCGCAAGACGCGGCGGTATTATTCGTCGGAAGAGAAAATACGTATCGTGCTTGAAGGTCTGCGTGGCGAGGAGAGTATTGCCACGCTGTGCCGTCGCGAGGGCATCGCCGAGAGCCTGTATTACAGTTGGTCGAAGGAATTCCTGGAAGCAGGCAAGAAGCGCCTGGCCGGCGATACGGCACGCCAGGCCACCTCCAATGAGGTGAAATCGCTTCGTGCCGAGGCGCGTGATCTGAAGGAGGCACTGGCCGAGCAGATGTTGGAGAACCGGTTGCTCAAAAAAAGCATGACCGGGCATGGGGACGACCAAGAATGAGGTATCCCGTATCAGAGAAACTCGAAATCATCCGTCTGGTGGAGCATTCCCATCAGGGCGTCAGGTGGACCCTGGACAAACTGGGTATCCCGAAGACGACATTTTACCGCTGGTACGACCGTTATCTGGCAATCGGCGAAGCCGGCCTCGAAGACCGCAACAGCAATCCTGGTCGGGTGTGGAACCGGATCCCGGATGACGTCCGCCAAGAGATCATCGATCTTGCCCTGGAGGAAACCCAGCTCTCGCCCCGGGAACTGGCCGTCAGGTTCACGGACACCAGGGGCTACTTCGTCTCGGAAGCCTCGGTTTACCGGCTTCTCAAGGCCCAGGACCTAATTACAAGCCCGGCCTTTGTGGTCATCAAGGCGGCGGATGAGTTCCGCGACAAAACCACGGCACCGAACCAGCTTTGGCAGACCGACTTCACTTACCTCAAGGTTATCGGCTGGGGATGGTTTTATCTCTCAACCATTCTCGACGACTATTCCCGCTACATCATTGCCTGGAAGCTCTGCACCAACATGAAGGCGGATGAGGTGACGGCAACACTGACGTTGGCGTTGGAAGTGTCAGGCTGCAATTGTGCCAATGTCGTTCACAAGCCTCGGCTGCTCAGCGACAATGGCTCGTCCTATGTCTCCGGCGATCTCGCCGAATGGCTCGAGGGCCAGGGTATGGGTCACGTCCGTGGCGCACCCTATCACCCGCAAACCCAAGGCAAGATCGAGCGTTGGCACCAAACGCTGAAAAACAGAATCCTGCTGGAGAACTATTATCTGCCAGGCGATCTAGAAAACCAGATCGGCGCCTTCGTCGATCATTACATCAACCAGCGTTACCATGAGAGCATTGACAACGTCACACCCGCTGACGCCTACTTTGGGCGTCGCACGGCCATCATCGAAAGGAGAGAAAAGATCAAGAAACAGACCATCCAAAACCGCCGCTTGAACCATCAACGACAAGCGGCATAACATCAAACCTAGATGAGCCAGATCCTCCGTTAAGAAATAGGCTCAGATGTCCCAAATCATTTGACGACGGACAGCCCGACCGCGGACCCCGCAACCGCCAAGATAAAAGTCGGCCAGTTCGACCAAGTTTGGTGCGCCTGTCGAGTAGAGCCCGCCGCAATATCCGTCATTTTCGCCCCCATAATCCGCTGCTACCCAAATCGACGTCGCGTTAGTCGTCGATGGTGACAGAAAACCGGTTGAAAATCAACGATCTAGAGGGCGATAATAGTTCAGCCAAGCAGGATCGGCAGAGCGACTGCCGACTTGCATTCTTTCGCAGCTAGCCCCCTGCCTCTTCCCAAGTAAAGATCATCTGCAACTGGCCGGCCGTGTTGCCGATGGCGGCGAGGCAGGCGTCGGCGCGGTTTTTGGGGATGGAGACGGCGAAACGGGTGGCGTATTCCGAGCGTCCGCGATCGATCTGGCGTTGCGAATTCATGCTGACGATGTTGGCCCCGAACTGGCCGAAAACCTCGGTCAGCCGGGCCAGCAGGCCGGGCTGGTCGCCGCCCGTGACCTGGATGCGGTGGCTGACGCGGCCGGAGTGCTCGTGCTGGGGCTGGTATTTGAAGTTGCTCACCCGCACCTCGGCATCGGCCAGCGGCTCGAGGGCCCGCAATTCAGTTTCGGCCCGGCGGTTGCCCAGGCTGTCGGGCAGCTCGCAGACGCTGGAGAACTCGAAGCTGGTGCCGAGCACGGCAAAGTTCGTATCGCCGAGATCGGCGCCAAGCTCGAAAAGCTGCGCCGTGATGGCGGCGATGACGCCGACCCGGTCGGCGCCGGTGATGGAAATCAGCACAGTCTTGGCCATGGTCTCCCTCGTTAGTACCCACTATCTTAGCCCATGTCGGAATTGATCCAAGCTTTCAAGGAAACTTCGTGTCCGCATCCCTACCCGACTACGGCCCCGACGTCGTGCTCAACGACCCCGCCTTCATCCATCCCACGGCCTTGCTGTTCGGCAAGGTCACCGTCGGCCCCGGTGCCTCGATCTGGCCATATGCCGTGATCCGGGCGGAAAACCACGAGGTGGTGATCGGGGCCCACAGCAACATCCAGGATTTCGCCATGATCCACGTCGGCGACCAGACGCCGACGCTGATCGGCGAGAACTGCTCGATCACGCACCACTGCACCATCCACGGCGCCGATGTGGGCGACAATTGCCTGATCGGCATCAACTCGACGCTGATGGACGGCGCCGTGATCGGCGCCAACACCACCGTCGGCGCCGGCACCCTGATCACCCCCAGCACGGAAATCCCGGCCGATACAGTGGTCGTCGGCTCGCCCGGCAAGGTCATCAAGGAACGCAGCAACTATGTCCGCAACCGGATCAACGCCTTCATGTACGAAGGCAACGCCCGGGCCTATGCGGCCGGCCGGCACCGGCTTTGGGACGATGCCGATTTCCTGGCCGAGATCGGCACCGAGGTCAAGCGCCTGCAGGCGGAAGAAGCGGCCACGGCGGCCGACTGAGGAAACCACGCCATGCAATCTCCATACTTGCTGTTCATCGGCGATGCCCGCGACCAATTGGCGGCCAAGACGGCCCAGGGCGTGGCCGACTGGCGGCCCCAGCAGTGCCTGGGCCAGCTCAAGCTGCCGGGCTGTCAGGCCGACCTCGGGATCAATGAGCTAAGCCCGGCCGCCGCCGCGGCCGCCGGCGCCCGGACCATGCTGGTCGGTGTGGCCAACGCCGGCGGCGTGCTCTCGCCGGCTTGGACGGAGACCATCCGGGCGGCTATCGAAAGCGGCCTCGACGTGGCCAGCGGGCTGCACATGAAACTGGCCGACGTGCCCGAGCTGGCGGCGGCCGCCGCCGATTGCGGCCGCCAGCTATATGATGTGCGCCACCCCACCCAGGAGTTCTCCGTCGGCACCGGCCGGCCCCGCCCCGGCAAGCGCCTGCTTACTGTCGGCACCGACTGTTCGCAGGGCAAGATGTACGCCGCCCTCGCCATCGAGCGCGAGATGCAAAAGCGCGGCCTGGCGGCAGACTTCCGCGCCACCGGCCAGAGCGGCATCTTCATCGCCGGTCACGGCGTCTCCATCGATGCCGTGGTCTCGGATTTCGTCTCCGGCGCCGTCGAATGGCTCTGCCCCGATGCCCAGCCCGAGCACTGGGACGTGGTCGAGGGCCAGGGCTCGCTCTTCCACCCCTCCTACGCCGGAGTCAGCCTGGGGCTGCTGCACGGCGCCCAGCCCGACGCCTTGGTCATGTGCCACGAGCCCACGCGGCGGCACATGCGCGGCCTGCCCGACTGGCCGCTGCCCGACATCGCCGAGTGCTGTGCCGCCAACCTGGCGGCGGCGCGCCTGACCAACCCCTTGGTCCGCATGCTGGGCCTTGCCGTCAACACCTCGGCGCTGGCCGAGGCCGAGACGGGCCCTTACTTGGAAGCCCTCGAGGCCGATCTCGGGGTGGCTTGCGTCGATCCCCTGAAACACGGCGTCGGGCGTCTGGTCGAGGCCCTGCCGTGAGCGGCCGCCGGGTCATCCTGCGCGAGGAGGTGTGGGCCATCAGCGGCGCCTTCACCATCTCCCGCGGCCGGCGTTCGGCGGCCAAGGTGGTGATGATCGAGATCCACGAGGGGGGCGCCCGCGGCCGCGGCGAATGCGTGCCCTACCGGCGCTACGGCGAAACCCTGGAAGGCACCATCGCCCAGATCGAGGAGCTGCGCCCGGCCATCGAGAACGGCACCCTGAGCCGCCAAAGCCTGCAACACCTGCTGCCGCCCGGGGCCACCCGCAACGCGCTGGATTGCGCACTATGGGACCTCGAGGCCAAGCTCACGGAGCGGCCGGTTTGGAAGCTCGCCGGCCTGCCCGAGCCCAAGCCCCTGGTCACGGCCTACACCATCAGCCTGGACGAGCCCGAGGTCATGGCCGAGCAGGCCGTCGAACACCGCTCGAAGTCGCTGCTCAAGCTCAAGCTCGGTGGCGTCGACGACATCGCCCGGGTGCGGGCGGTGCGCGATGCCGTTCCCGAAGCCACCATCATCGTCGATGCCAACGAGGCCTGGACGCCGGTGATGTACGCCGAAAACGGTGCCGAGCTGGCGCGCCTGGGGGTGCGCCTGGTGGAACAGCCGCTGCCCGCCGACAGCGACCACCTGCTCGATGGGCTGGGCCGTTCGGTGCCGGTCTGTGCCGACGAGAGCTGCCACGGCGTCGACACCCTGGCCCAGGTGGCCCGGCGCTACGACTATATCAACATCAAGCTCGACAAGACCGGCGGCCTGACCGAGGCGCTGCACCTGGCCGCGGCGGCCCACCAGGCCGGCGTCGGCATCATGGTGGGCTGCATGGTCGGCACCAGCTTGGGCATGGCACCGGCCTTCTTCCTGGCCGGCCTGGCCCAGATCGTCGACCTCGACGGGCCGCTGCTGCTGGCCGAGGACCGGGTGCCCGGCATCGACTATCAGCAAAACAAGATGCAACCGCCGCCGCCCGAACTTTGGGGATAGAGTGGCGCCACAGCCAGCCGATAGGAGCGAGCAGGAGCACACATGAGCGCAGCGACCACCCCCAGCGAATGCCAAATGGCCAACGCCATCCGGGCCCTGGCCATGGATGCCGTCGAGGCGGCGCAATCGGGCCACCCCGGCATGCCCATGGGCATGGCCGACGTGGCCACGGTGCTGTTCCGGCGCTTCCTCAAGTTCGATGCCTCCGAGCCCCGGTGGCCCGACCGCGACCGTTTCGTGGTCTCGGCCGGCCACGGCTCGATGCTGCTCTATGCGCTGCTGCACCTGACGGACTACCAGGGCCTGGGCATGGACCAGATCCGCCGCTTTCGCCAGCTCGGCAGCCGCACCGCCGGCCACCCGGAATACGGCCACACGCCGGGTGTCGAGACCACCACCGGGCCGCTGGGCCAGGGGCTGGCCAACGCCGTCGGCATGGCGCTGGCGGAGCGCCACCTGGAAGCCCGCTTCGGTGCCGGCGTGGTCGACCACCAGACCTACGTCATCGCCGGCGACGGCTGTTTGATGGAGGGCATCAGCCACGAAGCTATATCGCTGGCCGGCCACCTGGGGCTGGGCCGGCTGACCGTGCTGTTTGACGACAACGGCATCTCCATCGACGGCAGCACGGATCTTACCTGCGGCGACGACCAGCTGGCCCGCTTTGCCGCCAGCGGCTGGGACGTGGGCCACTGCGACGGCCACGACCACGAGGCCGTGGCGGCGGCCATCGCGGCGGCCCGGGCGGCGGCGGCACCCTCGCTGATCGCCTGCCGCACCACCATCGGCTACGGCGCCCCCAACAAGGGCGGCACCGCCGCCACCCACGGCGCGCCGCTGGGGGCCGACGAAATCGCGGCCGCCCGCCAGGCCCTGGGTTGGCCGCACCCGCCCTTCGAGATCCCGGCCGACGTCGCCGCCGCCTGGGCCGAGGTGGGGCGCCAAGGCGCCACGGCGCGCGCTGACTGGCAGGACCGGCTCGAAGCCCTGGATAGCGGAGAGCGTGCCGAGTTCGAACGCCGCCAGGCCGGTGACCTGCCGCCCGACTGGCCCCAGGCATATGCTGCGCTAAAAAGCCGCCTCGCGGCCGAGGCGCCGGGCTGGGCCACGCGCAAGGCCAGCCAGGAAGTGCTGGAGACGGTCAACGCGGTGCTGCCCGAAAGCATCGGCGGCTCGGCCGACCTGACCGGCTCGAACAACACGCGAAGCTCCGGCCAGGCCGCCATCGCAGCCGGCGACTTCGGCGGAAACTACCTCTTTTACGGCGTCCGCGAGCACGCCATGGGCGCCATCATGAACGGCCTGGCGCTGCACGGCGGCATCATGCCCTACGGCGGCACGTTCATGGTCTTTTGCGACTACATGCGCCCGGCCATGCGCATGGCGGCGCTGATGGGGCTGCGCGTGGTCTACGTGCTGAGCCACGATTCCATAGGGCTGGGCGAGGACGGCCCGACGCACCAGCCGGTCGAGCACCTGGCCAGCCTGCGCGCCATGCCCAACCTGGCCGTCTTCCGCCCCGCCGATGCCGTCGAGACGGCCGAGTGCTGGGCGCTGGCGCTAGAGCGTCACGACGGCCCCTCGGCCCTGGCGCTGAGCCGCCAGGGTCTGCCGGCGCTGCGCCTCGAGGACGGCGTGGAAAACCGCTCGGCCGCAGGCGCCTATGAACTCGCCGCGGCGCCTGAGGGCCAGACGGCGCAAGTCACCCTGCTGGCCAGCGGCTCCGAGGTCGCGGTGGCTCTTGAAGCTCAGGGCAAGCTGGCCGCCGAAGGCGTCGCCGCGCGGGTGGTTTCGATGCCGTGTTGGGAGCTTTTCGAGCAGCAAAGCGAGGCGGCGCAAGAAGCGCTCTTGGGGCCCGGCACCTTGCGCCTGGCCATCGAGGCGGCACTGCCCTTCGGCTGGCAGCGTTGGGTCGGCGCGGACGGCATCGTCATCGGCATGCCGGGCTTCGGCGCCTCGGCCCCGGCGGCCGAGCTTTTCCAACATTTCGGCATCACCGCCGACGCCATCGTTGCAGCCCTCAAGGCACGGCTCTAGCCCGCATTTCTCGCCGGGTCATGGCCTGCGCGTCGCTGTCGCGCCGACAGGGTAGGAGCGCTGCGCAGCGCGATGTGGGACATCGGGCAAGCACAGCTATGCACCCTGTCGGTGCGACAGCGACGCCCGAAGGGTCGCCCCCAGCTGCGCGCCCGCTACGAAAAAGGTCGAAGAGCGTAGTCCCACTACGCTCTTCGACCTTTTCCTTCCGGATCGCATCACCTGGGGGCGACGCAGGCCGTGACCCGGTGAGAAATGCGGGCTAGATTGCACCCCTGCCGGCCCGTCCGGCGACAACCCAGACGAAGAAAACGGAGGAACCGATGGCGGTTCGAGTAGCGATTAATGGCTTTGGACGTATCGGGCGCAACATCCTGCGCGCCGTGCACGAAGGTAAACGGCGCGACATCAAGGTCGTGGCCATCAACGACCTGGGCCCGGTGGAAACCAATGCCCACCTGTTGCGCCACGATTCCGTGCACGGCCCCTTCGCCGGCAGCGTCAAGACATATAAGAACGCCATCGACATCGGCCGCGGCCGCATCCAGGTGACGGCCGAGCGCGATCCCGCCAAGCTGCCCTGGGCCAAGCTGGGCGTCGACGTGGCGCTCGAATGCACCGGCTTCTTCAACAGCCGCGAGGCGGCGGCCCAGCACCTCGAGGCGGGCGCCAAGCGGGTGCTGGTCTCGGCCCCGGCCGGCGGCGCCGACGCCACCGTGGTCTACGGCGTCAACCACAAAACCTTGCGCAAATCGCACCGCGTGGTCTCCAACGCCTCGTGTACCACCAACTGCCTGGCCCCGGTGGCCCAGGTGCTGAACAACACCGTCGGCATCGTGAGCGGCTATATGACCACGGTACACGCCTACACCGGCGACCAGCCGGTGCTCGACACGCTGCACGACGACCTGCGCCGGGCCCGCGGCGCGGCGCTTTCGATGATCCCGACCTCGACCGGAGCGGCCCGGGCGCTGGGCCTGGTGCTGCCCGAGCTGGCCGGCAAGCTCGACGGCTCGGCCGTGCGCGTGCCCACGCCCAACGTCTCGATGGTCGACCTCACCGTAACGGTCAAACGCAAGACCAGCGTCGACGAGGTCAACCAGGCCATGAACAAGGCCTCCCGCGGCCGTCTCAAGGGCGTGCTGGCGGTCTCGGACGGGCCCATGGTGTCGATCGACTTCAACCACAACCCGGCCAGCTCGATCTTCGATTTGACCCAGACCCAGGTGGTGGGCGGCAAGCTGGTGCGGGTGCTGAGCTGGTACGACAACGAGTGGGGCTTTTCCAACCGCATGTGCGACACCACCGTGGCGCTCGCCAAACTCGGCTGAACCGTGGCCTTCCGCAGCCTCGAGGAGCTCGAGGTCGGCGGCCGGCGGGTGCTGTTGCGGGCCGACCTCAACCTGCCCATGCGGGAGGGCCAGGTCAGCGACGCCACCCGCATCGAACGCCTGGTGCCCACCGTCAAGGCCCTGGTGGGGCGCGGCGCCCGGGTCGTCATGATCTCGCATTTCGGCCGCCCAAAAGGCCGGGCGCTGCCCGAGATGTCGCTGGCCGCCGTGGTGCCGGCACTCAGCGCCGCGCTGGGGCAGTCCGTCGCTTTCGCCGAGGACTGCGTCGGCGAAAAGGCGGCGGCGGTGGTCGCAGGCCTGTCCGACGGCGAAGTGGCGCTGCTGGAGAACCTCAGGTTTCATGCCGGCGAGGAAGCCAACGACCCCGATTTCGCGGCCCGCTTGGCCGAACTCGGCGATTGCTACGTCAACGACGCTTTCTCCTGCGCCCACCGGGCGCATGCCTCGACCGAGGCCCTGGCCCGCCTTCTGCCGGCCGCCGCCGGACTCGGCATGGGCGCCGAGTTGCGGGCCCTGGGCGACGCCCTGGAAACGCCTGAGCGGCCCCTGGCGGCACTGATCGGCGGCGCCAAGGTTTCGACCAAGCTCGAGGTCCTGAACAACTTGGTGACCCGCGTCGATGTGCTGATCATCGGCGGCGGCATGGCCAATACTTTTCTGCACGCCCGCGGCATCGACGTCGGCCGCAGCCTTTGCGAGCACGAGCTGGCCGAGACGGCCCGCGATGTCGAGAGCCGGACCAGGGCCGCCGGCTGCACCATCGTGCTGCCCGACGACGTGGTGGTGGCGGACGAACTCGGGGAAGGCGTGGATTTCCAGACCGTGGCCACCAGGGCGGTGCCAAGGCAATCCATGATCCTCGACATCGGGCCCGAGAGCGCCCGCGATCTGGCAGCCCGTCTGGAGGCCTGCCGCACCATCGTCTGGAACGGCCCCCTGGGCGCCTTCGAAACGCCGCCTTTCGCTGCCGGCACGGCAACCGTGGCCCGGGCCGCGGCCGAGCTCACGGCGGCCGGCCGGCTGACCAGCGTGGCCGGCGGCGGCGACACCCTGGCGGCGCTCGCCCAGGCCGGGGCGGCGGACGATTTCAGCTACCTCTCGACGGCCGGCGGCGCCTTTCTCGACTGGCTGGCCGGCAAGACCCTGCCCGGTGTGGCGGTGCTGGAAAACCCTTAGGTTTCTGTCCGATCTTGTGGGTTGGCGGGGACCTGCCGACCCGTCGGGTCAGCTTTTCACCTGCCTGCGGTCGTGATGGCTGGCGGGCCGCGGCGACGCGAATAGCCAAAAGCAGAAGTGACATCTGCTCATTCATTAACCCCGGCCAATGTCGTTCGACTGGACCTTATCGGCCAATCCCTTCAGATTGCCGTCGAGGATTTTGCCCATCATCACTTTCATCATGGTCTGACCCAATACCCATCCGAACGGTCCGTATTTAACACGATAATTCATGCTCCACTTCACTCTCGATCTCCCGGCGTCCAGCGGCTCGACGGTCAGCTCAGCATGAGCTTCATGTAGAGGCATTGCTTCCATTTCCGACAAACGAACACGATACCCTCGATTGGCCTCCCATCCAGTGACCTCCTCCACCACCGAGGTGCCGTCAGCAAAATGGCAGCGCCTGATCGATCCTATCCCATCTGGGCCTTCAGTAAGCGCGTCCACGGATTTGACCAGCGGTGCGAATTCGTCGATGTGCATGAATCGGCTGAGAACAGCCCATATGGTGTCAGTCGTGGCGTCGATATCATGGATCCGTTCATGGTGTATCATTCTTTTGGTTCCTGCATTTGCGGCACAATTTCGTTTCGGTATTCACGATCAGCCAATCCGTCCGTCCCGGCGAGGTTTCGGAGCGACCATATCAAATACATACCGACAGAGTAGCTTCAGGATAGTCCGATTAGATGGACTTTTTCGAGAAGCCATTTCGGTGAAACTTATATAGGGAGAAAGGAAAATTCGAACTGTCCGTTCTAATGGCTGCTGTGGGTCAACCGCGTCAATTCGGCGCCACCTCCGGTATGTTCGCTGTACCCTCAGCACCGGACGCCCAGGTATCGAAAGCGGAAATGCTGGCCGGAAGATCGGCTTGCTGGGTCTATTCCCCCGGGCGCGCTCTGGCCCGTGACGAGCGTAGGCTCGCATTGCGGCCATCAGCGGGCCGGTGCCCCGGATGTTGATGACGCGCGTGAGGTTGTAGGCGTGCACGTGCAGGGCCATCTCGGTGGTGACGCGGGTATCCGAACCTATGAACGATCGATAGCAATCCTGAATAAGGATAGCTCC
>MPLZ02017279.1_pt1 | contig 10652 bp, 6 predicted proteins | sample 1617311 | NCBI WGS metagenome assembly MPLZ02 (sample SAMN05944806, study PRJNA350692) | marine metagenome | biome: marine; feature: ODZ; material: water; isolation source: 160 m water sample filtered on 0.2 um supor filter | place: Pacific Ocean | collected 2012-04-08 | depth 160m m
TAGAAGGCGCGGGTCTCCTCGGAGTCGCGACAGCGGTAGGCGTTATGGTGCAGTCCCTTGATCATGTAGATTTTTGTCCTTGTGATTCAGTCCATGAGTGTATCAGTGCGTATACGTTGCGCCTTGGCAGCCAGGTGCAAGGACGTAGCTTTGCCATACAACTCGCGGGTGCGCTCGACGCTTGTGCAGAGGCTTTAAGGCGCTCCCGGTTCTAACAAAGTTACCAGCATTCGTCTGTCGGGTCGTCATTTCCGTCAGTTGCGTCCTGTTCGCCAAGATGGGTCAAGGTCAGCGTTTTACAGTTAGCCTCATCATTTGTTTTTTGTGCACCCTGCGGGGTAGCCGTCAGAGTAAAGGTGCTGGCCGACAGCGTAGATGCGGTCACCAGATAATAGCCTTCGGGCGAGGTCTGACTGACCGCGCCAGCCGTCACAACAGAACAATTGTTGTCATTGTATTCAGAGAACTGCGTATAGCAGCGCTCGAGCTCCTGGGCCACCTGCAATAAGGTGCTTTGGCCATCGATGCGCCGGCTGCGCGTCACATAATCGGTGTATTGCGGTAGCGCAATAGCGGCCAGTATGCCAATGATCGCCACCACGATCATCAGTTCGATCAGGGTGAAGCCCCTCTGGTGTCGCATTTTCAATATCCTCGTGAATTTTTTCCGCAGTCAGTTAGTTTAGAACAATGTGCCTGTTAGTCTGGGAAGAGCTGGTTCCAGGACAGCCGGCCGGTGACGGTGGCTTCGGTTTCCGCCAGCACCGTTTCCTCGATCTCGCTGCCCTCATCGGTCGCACTGCCCGGAGTAAAGCGTCGGTCACCGATGATGGAAGGGCCAGCCGGCATACCTTTATCAGGATCGAGTTTCCTTCCTGCATAGCCAACGGTGGATTCCGAGCCGTCATCACCGACTACAGTGTAGGAATCGCCACCTTTTCCCTTGAGTACTTCTCCATCTTTATCAAAGTCAAATACGGCATCGTCGGGGCTGCCTCCGTTCTCCACCTTAACTGACATCTCCCAGCCACTGCCGCCAGAGGCGCAAACGCTGATTTCCGGAATAATTGTGTTGAAGTAAACGATACCGTCGCGCACCAATGCTTCTGAAACCACCCGCTCGCCGGCGTCAGGCAGATCTATGTACCAGCCATGTTGACGTCCTGTTGTCGTGGCGTATTTGACTTCAAGGTTACTGACAGTGACTCGCCCGGCGCTGTCGCTGTTCAGTACGAATGACTGGGCAGCCAGGTTCGATCGGGTGAGGCCTCCTGTGCCGTTGTCCCAGACGCCGTAGAAAGACTGAGAATAACGGAGGGTCTTGTCAGCATCTGCCAAGAATTGCCCGGTGCCAAACAGCACCATCAAGTTGGGGTCTGTGCCATTGTTGATAGTAGGATGGCGAATAACTGTTGGCTTGACGGTAATCGGTTGGTTGGCCTGCCCGGTAAAAAGTGGGTTGGAACTATGAGCGATGCCCCAGCCATCCTGGCTGGTACTCGAGAGATCAAAAGCCCAAAGATTGCCTTTAAGATCGCCGGCATAGACACGATCAGCAGTGCCATTACCATCGAGATCAATAGTGGCTGGATCAAAAAGTCCATTCCGATTACCGGTGGACCCTGAACCGGTTGAGATTCGAAGAAAGTCGCTGCCTTCTGTCCATGTGCCGTCGATACCGCCGTCAAGGTAAATAATGAACAACTGACTCTGTCCACCGGTGCTGTCTGTTGCGGTATCGTCCAGGCCGTTGCCACTGATCACCGCCCAGCGGCCATTGTTCATCAGTGCAACCGTTGGCCGGCTGTAGGTATAGCCCAGGTGACTATCATGACTGTTGGTGAATTCCCACAGCACCACGTTGGCAGCGTTGCTTTCGCGAAAGGCGGTGCTATCAGGGTTGGTGATATCAAGCGCGAAAAGCCCGCGCCCCCCGCTACCCTCGGTGCCGATGAGAACAGTATGCCAGGTTGCAGAGTCTGTACTGGTTGAGCGAAACCAGGCATCACTGATCGTGGGTGTGCCATCAACATAGAGATTGTTGTGATTGAAGTTGGGATCAGTCAGGCGATGATAGCCCGCGCTGATACTGTTGCTGAAAAGGTTACTCGGTGCATAGGCAATCAGTTCCTTACCGTCACTGGCGCGAAAGCCGTGCAGGAAGCCGTCATTAGCCCCCACGTATACCATGGGAGTTCGCCCGCTTTTGTCAGAGGCAAAGGCCGAGTACTTGGCATCTTCAGGAAAGCCACCGCCCGAGTCTGGCCAGGGCCGGTTGGGTTTGCCGACGTAGATCGCGCTGGAGTGCCAGATGTCACCAAGGCGCCCGCCCATCCACTTGCCCTTGGGATCCTTTCTGCGCGGGCCACGGTAACGAAAGCCCAGGCCAGTGCCTTCGTTAGTTCTGTCACCACGCAGGTAATTGAGTCGGGCAATACCCGAGGAGGTCGCACCGGTACTGCCGTTGGGCTCGGTCCGTAGATCCTGTTGCTGGGCGCTGGTCAGAGAGCTCCACTGGAGGGGCACGCCGTCAGCTACGCCCCGGCTGATACCTTGGGTCATCATCACCCGACTGGCGGGGTCGGTACTATCGAGTTTCTCGGCAGCGCTCCATGCTCTATCGCCAAGTGAGCCGTTGTCATCCAGCTCATAGGCAACCACATCGCCGGACCAGTCTTTGGCGTTGAAATGGCTCTGGTATAACTGACTACCTTCGGTTAGAGAAGCCGTGCTGAAGGAAACCGCGGCGGCCGAACCCGACTGAGCAATGCCACCGGCCACCGCATCCAGGATGGCGCTCACTGTCCCACTGGTTCCGCTGACGTTGTTGGTCAGAGTGCCGTGGGTGGCATTGGTGATCACTGAGGCCTGGCCATCGGGCGCACCTGAGCCGAACGCGCAGGAACCACTCGCGGTAGAGGCGCGATAATCAATACCGCGATCTTTGCTGTGAGTATTGATACCGGCCACAATCACGTTGTTGGCAGCAAGCGCGGCAGTAACCTCGCTGTTGTCTACAGTTGTGGTCCACGAGCAGGCATCGCCAAACCAGACGATGATTCGGCCAGAGTCCGCGCGCCAGCCGACGTCATAGCCGGTTGCAAACCCCTTGTCGGAGCAGGTTCCAGCAGAGGGTTTGCCATCATGGGCATGGAGCGGATCTATACAGGTGCCGTCGGTGGAGGCACCGCCCGTGGCCAACTGATGCAGGGCAAAAAAATTGGCCTCCGCCCAGTCGCCGCCGCAACCACCCGGACTGCTGCAGGGGCTCCATTCGTTCATGGCTGCCTGGATCTGTGATTTCGAATCGGTCAGCGGCTGGTTGATTCTGAATGCTTTTTGGGCTGCAGTTGTGGGGTCTTTGCTACCGCAGTAGCCCCAGCGACTACAATAATGCGGCCAGGTCCCCCCCTCACACCAGTAACGACTGCACCACGAGCAGGTTTCTCGAGCACAGAACCATGGCCCGGTAATGTACTCACGCGGGTCACCCCAGTAGGTGGCTACCGCATACTCGGTATCGATGCCGGCAAATCTCGGATCACCTCCTGAGATCGCATCCAGGATGGTCGAGGCATTGTGTTTGGTGCTGGTGATCGGGCCGCCCATACTGCCGGTGTTGTCCATCAGGAAGACTACGTCGGCCCGGCAGGCACCTGCATCTCCGGGGGCACCTGGGTCGGGTTCATAAATTGGCGGCGGGGGCGGGGGCGGCGGATCTGATGTATCAGAATAAGTTATTTTCACATACCCGTGGCCCGATCTTCCTATCATGGTGCCACCGGTCGGGTCAGGCATGGAAGAATTTCCGGCAATAGTTTGACCACTGTCAACACCACCAATATAGCCAGAGCCACCACCGCCACCAGTACTGTTCTGGCCAACTTTCCCGCCCCAATAACCACCCCCACCACCGCCGCGTAAGTTGTTGCCAAGTGAATTTGCGCCGAGGCCTGGTGAATTGCCTGATGATTGGGTGCCGCCTTTTCCTGCAGTCCTGTTATGGAACTGGGTTGAACTTGGCATCTGAATGCCTGAAGTGCCACCACCTGCACCGCCATTACTCCGAACGGTTGAGTTCTGACTGTTTCCGGCACCACCACCACCGCCGGCCACGATTATGCGATTTGGATAAAGATTGCCTCCGAAGCGCACATCGGTCGCGCCACCGCCACCAGTCATTCCATACTGGTTACCAGTGCCACCACCATTCCACCCCCCCGCATAAGTTGCCGAACGTGATGCCACTCTTACCCCGACTGAACTTGCGCCTTGGCCGCCGACGTAGATATACAAGACATCATCTTTCTTTAAAGACTTTTCTCCCTTAGCGTATCCTCCTTTGCCACCAATTCCTGTTGCATGCTTATAGCTGTACCATCCAGCATCTCCTCCTTGGGCACCCCAGACCTCTATTGTGTAAGTGGTAGTCCCCGGCACTGTCCAGGTCTGATAGGCGCCGGTATAACTGAAAGTGACAGTCGGGAGCAGGCTGGTGTAACTGTCGACCTGGATGGCTGCGGTAGTGACAGCGCCGTAAGCGTACTCAAGCTCCCAGTCTCCACCTAGGCTCTGTGTGCCGGTCGGATCAGTGGAGGCGGCCACATCGGCCTGGGTAAGCCTGGCGAGTTCATCAACCAGGGCAGTACCGGCATCAGTTGCGGCGACATTACAGCCGTACAACAGGATATCGCCCTGCTCACTTAAGGCATTGCCGATGGCGGCAAGCGCCCCGGTATTCTCAGTAATGGTCTGGGCGTTTAAGGTAGTGGTGCCGAGAGTGGCGGCCCCGGCAGCGCCATGGCCGAGCACGTGCACGGCAGCGATATCACTGCGCCCGGAGAGGGTATCGGCCATCACTGCCAGGCCATCGGCGCCTTCTTCAACCAGATGTATTTCAGCCCGGGTATTTACGGTGTTGATCAGGGTCTGATGATCGCCGAGGGTTGAATCAATAAAGGCGATCTCGGTCGTGACCTTGACCTCACTTGCATAACTGAACTGACCGACGACGACCAGGAATACTGCTGTGGCCGTCAGGACGAATGTGTGGCCGCGGCAATGTCGGCAAAATACTGTAGCAAACCTTGGCGAAAACCAGCTCATAACGGCAGATACGGATGATCCGGAGTGATTATGAACTGTCCGTCTGGGAACACAATCGCCCGAATAGATTCCACCGACAATAAAGAAAATAACTTGATTTCCAGCACACCGAGCACTTCGGGTGTCGCGCACTCGAATTCCCAGCCGGCGCTGATCCTGGGACCAAGTGCAGCATCGGGTTTGGTATGGGCTATGGCTTCGCCGCCCATCCTGCGGCACCCGGCCGCCTCCGGCAGGATAACGACGCGCGCCACGTCTTTCAGCATTCCAGCCAACGCGCGTAGGCGTACCGCGAGAGTATCGTCGGAGACGGTAGCGGTAGCGGCAATGGATGCCGGTATCTCCAGTGCCAGCAGAAGAGAGTGCCCGATCTGAGCGGCACTGACCGTGACTGGCGCAGGTGTGTCAGATTGGCTCCAGCTGGTATTACAAGTGAGCAGCAGGATCGCGGCACTGAGAATTAATCGGGTCATTAAAGTAATTCCGGGATCATTAAGTCACAATATTGCCTACCGGGTAATACCGATACTTGCCCCAGCGGGCAAGAGGGCCTCCGGTTTGTTCGTTAAAGACGACATCGATTTGCGCTAATACGCCCTGGCGTAATGACTCCGCAGGATAGTCTGGGTGCTGTCGTCGCCCTCGGTTTGCTCGCAGCCGGTGGCCTCGGGCAAGACAAAGGCACGGGAAACATCAGGCAGGGCGCGCGCCAGGGTCTGCAGGCGGGTGTTGGCGGCACTGGCAGAGTCTCCATCAGCGGCTGCGGGAATCTCAGCCGTCAGCAGCAGATTCTGGCCGACCCGGCCTGTATTAATGGTGATTCGGCCAGGCGCGTCGATTTGACTCCAGCCAGTATTGCAGGCGAGCAACAGGGCAAAGACACTCAGGGTCAGTCGGGCCATTCAGTTATCCGCAGAATATTAGAACATAAAGTCGGCCAGCAGGCGGTGCCAGGATTCGAGTTTCAACAGGGCATTTAATCTTTTGGCGCATGCCGGCCTCTTTATTCGGGGGCTAACTGATCCCAGGACATCCGTCCGTCCAGCGTAGACTCGATTGACGCAATCACGCTGACATCCATCTGAGTGCCTTCTTCACCGGGGTGCTGGGCTGTCTGCGTGCCGGTGGTATAGCGTTTGTTGCCGATAATCGCAGGCGCTGCCGGCAGACCTTTGCTGGAGGCAAACTTCTCTCCCGCAGGCGCGTACTGCGCGCCATCGTGCGTTATGGTATCGCCAGCAATGAGTACTTCGCCATCATCATTCAGATCAAACTGAGGAGAGTCCGCATCCGGATTAGAGCCATTGCCTGCCTGCACAGACATCAGCCAGCCGCTGCCACCAAAGGCGCAAGGCCTTTCGTCTGGTATCTGAGTATTGAAATAAACAATACCGCCTCGAACGAGGTAGTCCGAGACCACCCGCTCGCCCGCGTCGAGATCCAGGTACCAGCCGTACTGAAGTGACCCTCCCGTGCCAGTGTAGTTAACATCATTCTCGGTAATCAGCCGCACCGAGGCGCCGGTGCCGGCTACCAGCGCTTGAGCCTGCAGATGGGCCCGGATGCGGTTACCCTCACCCCGATCCCAGATGCCGTAGAAACTCTGGATACCGGTGGTCGCCTTATCGGCTTCGACAAGATACTGGCCAGTGCCAAACAGCACCATCACATTAGGGTCAGGCCCATCACTGACGCTCGGGTGGCGGATTATCTGCGGACGGGTCGTGATCGGTTGCGGGTCGCCTGCGTCATTGGTGGCCACAAAAAGCGGCTGGCTGCCATGTGCGATACCCCACCCAGTCGAGCTGGTGGCGCTGATATCAAAAGCCCACAGCCCGCCATGCAGGCTGCCGGCGTAGACCCGGTCGGCGACAGCGTCACCGTTGAGGTCGACTACTGCAGGTGTTGATAAGCCATCGGGATTTATCGAGGTACCTGAGCCGGTGCTGATACGCAGATAATCACTACCGTAGGTCCAGATGCCATCCAGGGCGCCCTCCAGGTAGACGATGAACAGCTCTGCCTCGCCGTTGCCACTGTTGCCATAGCCGTTGCCGACGATAGCAGCCCACTTGCCGTTGTTCAAAAGGGCAATGGTCGGCTCGCTGAAGGTATAGCCAAGGTTGACATCGTCGGCGTCACTGAATTCCCACAGCACTACTTGTGCCGCCTTGCTGGAGGTGCCGAGGAAATTGCTGGGGTCGGTTACATCGAGAGCGAAAAGACCTCGCCCACCAGCGCGGTCGCTGCCGATCAGCACACTGCGCCAGGCCGCGCTGCCCGCGGTTGATGCCTTTACAAATGCATCGCCAACCACTGGTGAGCCATCAACATAATAGTGGTGGCCGTAGTCGGGATCACTGAGGTAATGATAGCCACTGGCGCCAGCTGTGTTTGCCAGGTGGCCCGGAAAGTAGGCGAGGATTTCTGTGCCGGTATCGGCATCAAAGGCATGCAGAGCACCATCGTTGCCGCCGGCGTAGACGGTGCCAGCTCGCCCGGCAGCCGCGCTTTTGAAATCGGAATACAAATTGCCAGCGCCATAATCAAAATCGCCGTCATCTGGCCAGTTGAGGTTGGGATCGCCGATGTAGACTGGTTTGGAGTGCACAATATCACCCATGATGCTATCGGCGTTGCGGGCACGAAAATCATAGGCCGAAGCGGGCGCTTCTTGTGTGCGGCTGCCCAGCAGGTAGGACAGGCGGGCGGTAGCTTTGTCGGTAGCCGGGGCTTCGCTGGAGCCGTCGGGATCCACCTGGTAATCAGCCAGCAGGTCGGTGGTGCCGAGTGAGTTTTTCATCAGCACGCCGTTTCCTGCCAAGGCATCCCAGGTATAGGCAACTCGACTGGCGGTAGTAGGGTCATCAAAGTAGTCGTCGCTGAACTGTTCTTTAGCGCTCCAGTTCGCTACGGTCGCCACCGTACCGTCTTCAGCCAGGTCAAAAGCCAGCAAATCCCCCGACCAGTCTGCCGAGTTAAACTGCGTAAGGAAGAGAAGACTGCCGGCTTCAATGGCACTGGATGAAAACGAGGCACCGGCCGCGGCGCCAATCTGCGCAGTAATGTCTTGCGCGATATCGCTGAAGGCCTGATTAAGGTCATCGGTGTTGTCGGCGGTGAAGTAAAGTCCGCCACTTTGCGAAGCCGTATCACTTAATAGCGGATGATCAATTGCAAAACCAACGGTGTAGGTCACTACATTGTTGCTAGCGCTCTCACCGTCAAGGTCGTTGATATCCGGGCGCAGGTCCAGCTCGTAAAGGGCCTGGGCGACATCATCGAGGTAGTCACTGCCACCCGAGCCGTAATCCCGATCGCTTTTGCGATCGTGAGATTCGCAGCCGCCACCGGCGCAGTCACCATCGTAATCGCGCAGTCCACTATCGGCGCTGATGTTGTTGTCGTAGTAGGGTTTGCCATCGGTCAGCAGTACGATAAAGTTTTTCTGGCACCAGTGGCAGATGGGCGACGCGCCCGAAACCCCGCTGGCGAGCAGCGGGACATCATGAAAAACCGTGTCGTCGTCCTCAGGTAGTGCAGCGCCTTCCGGATGCAGGGTCAGCAGACCATCGTACTGGCCGTTGACTGTGCAAGCGCTTTCCTGATTGCCCGGGTTAGTGGCACCGGCAAAGCCCGTGAAATAACGGCCAATGTCGTGCAGTGCTTCAGCCAGCGGGGTCCAGTTGCTTGGGCTAAGCCCATCGATCGCAGCGCGAATGGCCGACTCGTTGCTGGCAAGGTCGGCTACGCCATGGTGAAGTGTCGCGCCCGCGCCACCATTGAACCCGGCCACCCCGACACGCACGTCACTGATGGAGTCCAGCAGTTGGTTGGCGGCCAGTTGGGCTGCTTGCATACGGTTTATTGCCGCCGGCTTGCGGGTGGCGCCTGGCCCAAACGGGTTGCCCCCATCGTAAGGGCCAAAATACCAGTTGAGGTAGTTGCCGCTGTAATAGGCGGGATACCCCTCAAGGTGCGCATAGTACGTTTGCGCCGGATCAAAACAGTACTGGGGATTAGAGCCATAATAGTTGAGGTCACCCCATTCGCCCCAGCCGCCCCAGGCCATGCTCGGTGTGTACCAGGTGAACCGGGCGTACCCATCCCACCAACGGTATTCGGCATAGAGGATACCGAGGGTAGCGGAGTTCAGCGTAGCGCCGGACGGACAGGCGTAAGTTGTGGCTGAATCAAAAGGCGTGCCTGGCGCTATCGCCTTCATGGAGCCCGAATCATCCAGCAGCAACATGATATTGGCCTTGGTAGTACTCGCAACAAAAAGTGGCGTCTGGGCGGGTGTGGTGATCCCTGCATGTGAAGGCAGGTACGCGACGATCGTCATTGTGCAAAAGAGGACGATCGTCAGTAGTTTGTGGTGCCGGGTGATCATGAGTGTTGCCTAGTACGCTCTGGCATAATGACTGCGCAGTACCGTCTGGGTGTTGTCGTTACCGCCGGTACCGCGCGCGGTGATCCGGTAGATCACCGACTTCTGGCTGAGATCGGTTTCACCATAGCCGCCGATATTAAGCGAGCCCTCATCACCGCTCTCGCCCACTTTTTTGATCATGTAGCGAGGTGCAGTGGTCACGCCCATCGGCGCGCTTGAAAGAATTCTTGAGTTGGTAGCACTCCAGGTGGTGAGAAAGGCATTGGGCTCAGTGTTGCCCGATTCTGTGCCTTGTGCATAAATGCCGGCGCTGGTGGTGGCGAACAGGCTGTCATCGGACTGGCTCTCGATAAATATCTCGGCGCCTCGTAGCGCTGTCTCGGCGGCTTCGAAGGATAGATTGATATCGCGGGTGGCGCCGGCCATTTTCTCTTCCATCAGTGTGGTGCGCATCAGGGCGATGGCGATAATGCTTAGCATCACCAGCACCACCAGGCCAATGACCAGCACCCAGCCGCGCTGTTTGTGACCTCCAGGAAAATAAGTTGGGTTATGCATGATGGCTATCCTGCCTTGTTGCGCAAGGTGATCGTGGTTGTGAATACCTTGCGCAGGTATTTATCCGTAGCGCCTGGGGTCACCGCAGTGCCGTTAAAGGTGTAAGGGGATGGCTCGGTGGTCAGGTTATTGTTCAAAGAACGCGCCAGCAGTGAGAGCCGCACACTGACAACTCGGTCGATATCCAAGCTGGCCGTACCGATAGGGACATAGCGATTCGCTGTGCCGTCACCGTTGGCGCCGTCGCTGTCGGCGTCCGTATCTTCACCGTACAGTATCTGCATGTTTTCCACACCCTCAATCAGTTCATCACCATTGCTTGCACAGCTCTGGCCGGGTGTCGGGTTAGTCAGGCGTCTTAAAGAGGGTTGCGAGGGGTCGGCTCCGGGTGCGATGCAAAAAGTACTCTGTTGAGCCTGGTAGACCCGCGAACCGCTGGCGTAGACCTCGCTGAGATCAGCCGAGGTATTGGTGTTGGCGCCTACGGCATGTGCCAGCGACGTCCCTGAGATACCGGTTACCTGGAATATATCGCCGTTGTCACAGTCGCTGATCAGTACGGCCATGTCGATTTTCAGGTTGCTCGCAATATCCA
>MPLZ02270624.1_pt1 | contig 10645 bp, 4 predicted proteins | sample 1617311 | NCBI WGS metagenome assembly MPLZ02 (sample SAMN05944806, study PRJNA350692) | marine metagenome | biome: marine; feature: ODZ; material: water; isolation source: 160 m water sample filtered on 0.2 um supor filter | place: Pacific Ocean | collected 2012-04-08 | depth 160m m
CTCCCGGCCAAGGGCTACATCTTCGACGGCTGGACCGGTGCGCTTGAGAGTGCCGAGACGCCGACCACGCTGGTGATGGACGCCAACAAGGCCGTGGGGGCGAACTTCAGCAACCCGGTGCCGCAGATCATCGCCATCAACCTGCCGACCAAGGCGCTGGCCAAGAAGCCGGCCAGCTTCAACGCCACGGTGAGCGATATTGATGACGAAAACCTGACCCTGTCGTGGGAGCTGGGCGATGGCGCCACCAAGACCGGCGACACCGTCACTCACACCTACCAGGAGAGCGGCGAGTACACCGTCACCCTGACCGTGACCGATTCCAACGGAGCCAAGGCCACCGGGACAGCGTTGCTGGAGGTGGACGATGACTTTGCACTGTTGCAGTTCACCAGCGCACCGGTAGTGGAGGTGCTGGAGGGTGAAACCTACAGCTACACCGTGGCTACCGTGAAGGCGGGCACAGGTCAGGTCCTAAAAATTGAGTCAACGACCAAGCCGGACTGGGTCAGCTTCAATGACAACGGCGACGGCACAGCCGCATTAACCGGCAACCCGCTCAACGATCAGGTCGGCTTTCACCCGGTGGAACTGGTGTTGAGCGACCAGAGAGGTTCGGCTGCGCAGGCGTTCAGCATTGAGGTGATCAATGTCAACCAGCCCCCGACCATCTCAGCCATTGAGGATGCTGTGATCCGACGGGACACATCACTTGGCCCGGTCAGCTTCACCGTCAGCGATCCCGACAAGGGAGACCAACTCAAGGTCACGGCCAGTTCCACTAATCAGGAATTGCTACCGACCGACGCCATCCTGTTGGCCGAGGTGGAGGCAGGCTGGACACTCAACGCATCCCCGATAGCCAAGACCATTGGAGAGACAACCATCAACGTGACCGTTTCCGACGGAACCGTTGAGGCGAAGGAGAACCTCCTTCTCACAGTTGAACCGCCGCCGATACACACCGTCACCCTGACACAACCCAAGGGCGGCAAGATCACCATTGAACCGGCGGGGACCGAGTTTGAGGAGGGAACAATCGTCCGTCTGACCGCCGAGCCGGCTCAGGGTTACGAGTTCGTCAACTGGACAGGTAGCGTCGAGAGCACCGAGAGCCCGCTGGTCCTGCCCATCGACAAGCCGATGGAGGTGGGGGCGCAGATGCAGGACATTGCGCCACCGGTGATCACCATCACCTCACCCACGCCGGGGCCGGTGATTGATCAGGTGCTGAACATCGTGGGCAGTGTCACCGACAACGACCAGTTGGCTTCCTATGAGTGGTATCGTGGCGACAAGCTGGAGGGATCGCTTAACCCGGATGCCTCGGGCAACTTCACCATCGGCGGTCTGGAACTCAAAGAAGGCAAGAATCCCTTCAAGATCACCGCCAAGGATGTTTCCGGTAACGAGGCAAGCGAGGCGTTCGTGGTCAACTGGTCTGCCAGCACTGTTCTGACGGTACTGGACGGTAAGACCACAGTGGAGGGCAAGGTCATCAGCTTCCCGGTCATGCTAAAAAGCGAGGGCGAGGTTGGAGGTGTGACCTTCAAGCTTATTTATAACCCAACCTTCATGGGCGACCCGGTCTTTGAATGGGCCAGCCTGTTCGGTCTTAGCATCAACAGCATCAACACAGACACCTCGGGCGAGGTGGTGGCCACCTTCGCTTTCGCCGGGCAGGCCGTGCCAAAGGGCATCCGGCCGGTCGGCACACTCAAGTTGCGGGTGCGCAGTATGCCGTTCGGCATGGAGACCCTGATTGAACCGGAGATTATTGAAGTTTCTGATTCGTTGGGTGACTCGCTTGAGGGCGGCTTGGCCTCGCAGATTGGTGCTGCCCGGATCAATCCACGTCGCATCAAGGGGGACATCAACGGTAACGAACGGTATGACGTGGGCGATGCCAGCCTGATTCAGGAACTGATCGTCAAGGGGATTGAGCCGTTACGAAGCTGGGACCTGTCCCTGAACGACATCAACAACAACAACAATCTGGACTCAGGGGATGTCATCCGAATTTTGCGGGTGGTGGTTGGCTTTGAAGAACAACCCAACGGCAACAAGGGCAATGACGGCGGCGATGGTGGCAACGAGCACAGGCTGTTGACCCATCACAAGCTGGCCCGGCCCATAGTTAAGCTCGGCCCGGACGGTCCAACTGCAGAAATAACGCCAGCCGACCTGACCGACCTAAAGCCGGGTCAGGTCGTGGAAGTGGCTATCAGTCTGGATGGAGTTGAGGACCAGTTCCGTGGCGTCTCATTCAACCTGCATTTCCCCGAGGACCTGATGATCCCGCAGAACGGTTTGTTCAGTTACAAGCCGGGCGACATCGTTCCGCAGAGCGCCGTCAAGATCTGGAACCCGGAGAACGAGGAACGGGGGTCCATCTCATTTGCAGCAAGTCAGGACGAGCCGTGGGCATTGAAGAACGGGTCAGTCACAAAGATCACCTTCGTGGTGCGTGAGCTGATTGCGCCCCAGTCGTCGTGGTCGCTGGCGGTTACCGATCTGGAGATCAGCTATGACGGGTATGAGAACATTATCCTTGAAACCGGGTTCAGAGAGCTGAAGACGGGGAGTTTGCATCCCAAGCCTGGGTTTGCTGAGTTTGGTTTCCAGAACGGCGACATCGCAGTTGTGGTGGACGGCTCTGGCGGCAACCTGCTCGTGGAGTATTCAGAAGACTTTGCGGATTGGTTCCCGCTGATCACCATCCCCAACACTGCAGGAATCATCCAGTTCAACGATCCAAGTTCACTGGAAGCACTGATGCGCTTTTACCGGCTGAAATCGTTCGTACGACCCACAGCCCCCCCGAGGTGGACATTGGAACCCGGGTTCGGCGGCGATAGAGGAAACGAAGGCGGCAATTCAAATCCGCTACCGCCACTGAAGGTTGGCCCGATACTACCCGGACCCTGAGCATTGTAAGTTTTAACAACAAACTAAAATAAAATGTCCAGTATAGAAGAGCGTTACAGCATTTGGGGTGTGGACAAGTTGGTCTATGGCCCGGTTGACAGGGAAACACTGCTTCGGTGGACGAGGGATGGGCGGGTCACCAGCGAGACCTGGGTTCATGACAAGCAGATTGATTTTTGGCTTCAGGGGGAAAAAATCGACTTTATCAAGCCGAAGTTGGCCAAGCATGAGGGTAAAACGATCCGGGTGGGTGCAAGCCCTGATGTCGACGAGGAGGAGGTGAAATTAACACCGGACAACTTGAGGTCGTTTGGGCTTTTCGCAGAATTGTCCGACCACAAGCTGGAACAGATCATTATGTTCTCCTGTATCAGGAAGTTTGCAGGGGGGACGATGATTGTTCGGAAGGGGGAACCGGGCAAATCCCTGTATCTCATTGTGGAGGGTCATGTGACTGCCAGTGTCACCGTGGGTGGCAAAAAGGAAACACTGGCCGAGATAGGTGAGGGCGATTTTTTTGGGGAATTGGCGCTGTTCACAAGGATGCCCCGCTCGGCTGATGTTTACTGTGACCTGCCCACCATCACGCTGGTGCTGGACTTTGACACGCTGGAATTGATGGCCCGGGAACTGCCTGAGCTTTCGTCGGTGATTTTGATTCGCATGGGCAAAGTGCTGGCCCTGCGGATTTTGGAAGACAACAAGCGATACCAAGAACGGGTGGCCGGGGAATTCTTATGGGTTTGAAGCTTGGATATGGAGTATGGACGGTAAAATGAAGATGATGAACTGCAAACCTGATGCATTGGTTTTTGGGACGGTGCGGCCCATCTTCAGTCCGCCTCCGTACAACATCAGCGGCGCCACGCCGGCCCAGTGCTCCCGACCGCCCCGGGCGTTCACCTTGGGCGTGCGGCCCATCTCACCGCAGCAGACGAGCAGGATTTTGTCGCGCAACCCGCGCGCCTCGACGTCCTCGATGAACGCGCTCACCGCATGGTCGAACGGCGTGCCGACGTAGCCCATGCCCTCGATCATCGTGGCGTTGTTCGCGTCGGCGTGCATGTCCCACACGAAGTTGGTGGTGATGGTGATGAAGCCCGCGCCGCGCTCGGCCAGGCGCCGGGCTAGCAGCAGCAGCTTGCCGAGGCTGTTCACGTGCTCGGCGTAGCGCGGATGGTTGTTCCACTTTTTGCTGATGCGCGAGACATCCATCAGCCTCGATGTGTCGTATCGCTCGATCAGCTTGGGGTCTTCGCGCGTAATGTCGAATGCCTCCGACACGCTCCCCGTGAGCGTTTGATAGGCCTGCGACTGGAACCGGTCGAAGCTCTCGGCGATGTCGCTCTCGCCGATGACCCGTCGCCACTGGTCAAGCTGGGCCAACAGGCTGCGCCGGTCGTCGAGTCTCGCCGGATCGATGGCCAGTTGCATGTCGCGCTTGAGGTTCCCGTCGCCACTCGGCGCAAACGGCGCATAGGCCGAGCCCAGCGGCCCGGTGCTGTCGAACCGGCCGAGATCCATGAACACCGGCTTGGCGGAACTGTCCACCGCGCGTGGGAACAGCGACAGGTTACGCGGCATGCCATTGCGCGGATTGTTCGCGACGGCGACGCGGGCGTAGTGCGAGCCGACGTGCGCCCCAGCCGAGTACCGCTTGCTGATAATCGGCTTGGTGTCGTGCGCGTTGCTCTCCGTGGTGAACGAGCGCACGATGGAAAACTTGTGAGCCAGCCTGGCCAGGCGCTGCATCGTGCTGCCAAACGTGATGCCCGGAATCGTCGTCGGGATCTCGCCGGTCATCGAGCGGATGCCGGACGGCGCGCTCATCTTGGGGTCGAACGTCTCGTACTGCGACGGCCCGCCGTGCTGGAAAAGAAACACGACGCACTTGTCCCTGGCCAGACCGCCAGCCTGCTTGACGGCTTCCTCCGCACGGAGCAGATCCGGTAGCGCCAAGCCGCCCAGTCCCAAGCTTCCCACCGAGAGAAACTCGCGCCGACTCCAATGGTTGGTTCTCAGCCCCAGCATGATCCGCGAATGACAAAAACTGTATCGCACACCTCTCTCTGGCAACCTAAAAACACTCGAAAAAACCTTTAATTTAAGGAGTTTGCTCCTTGACAGTAATCTATCAGATTGCTTCCATCGATCTCCCCATGGGTCCAGACGTTTTTATCAGCTACTCGAGGGAAAACCAGCAGGAAGTCATCAGGCTGGTTGAGTATCTGCGTGAACAGGGGATTGCCGTTTGGATGGATGAAACCGATATTCACGGTGCCACCATATGGACCAAGGAAATCGTCGAGGCCATCCGAGCATGCAACCTGTTCATCCTAGCCATCAGCCGACATTCCACCGGTTCCAAAAACGTCGTCAAGGAACTCGCCATGGCCAGCGAGCGGGAGAAAATCATCCTGCCGATCTATCTCGAACAGTGCGATATCCCGGAGACGATGGAGTACCAGTTGGCCGGCATCCAAAACATCGCGCTGTACACGCTCGACAAGGCCAAGGCCTACGAGTTCGTCCACCAAACCATCCGCCGCCTGGGTGTTGGCCAAGCGGAGCAGGACGCCCAAACGCTTGCCCAAGCGGAGACTGCACCCAGCCGCCCTGGGCGCGGCACCAGCACGGGCCACATGCCCCCGCCAAAGGCCAAAGGCGACGCCGGCAAGTGGATCGCCATCGCTGCAGCCGTTGTCGTGCTGGCCGTGGCCGGAGTCTTCCTGACCAAAGGCAACCGGGACGCGCAACCCCCTGGCTCACCATTAACCCCGCAAAACACATCCAGCTCAGCCCAGCCATCCAACGGCTCTCACCGTATCGCCCTGCTGCCTTTTGAGGTCAACGCTGCAAAGGAGGAGGACAAATGGGTCGGAGGCGGCATGGACAACGAACTCAAGACGGCTCTCAACAAGATTGACGGCGTCACCATCATAGCAGGGCTTTCGGTGAACACCTATCGAGGTGCCAACCGGGATGTTTCAAAAATAAAATCCAACCTGAACGTCGATTATATCCTGGACGGCTCCATCACGGTGACCGGCGGCAAAACCTCGCTCAATCTGGACTTCATCAACGCAGACAATCTCTCCAACGTCTGGAGCGAACATATCGAAGCCACGCCTGCTACCGTCTTCGACGGCAAGGGCCAGATCGCCTCCAAGTTGGCGAGTTCACTGGATATCCAACTCGGATCCAAAACATCGGAAAACATCAACTCAAAGCACACCGACAACGCCGAGGCCTTTAGGCTATACACCCAGGGCCGATCACTCTGGATGACACGATCGCAGGCTGGCATGAAGCAAAGCATTAAACTTTATGAACAGGCCATTGAGCTGGATGATAATTTTGCGTTGGCGTTTGCTGGAATCGCAGACGCATACAGTATGCTGGCGGTGTACGGATACATGAACACCGATGAGGCCTATCCCAAAGCAAGAAAAAATGTACTGGACGCCATCACGAGAAATCCAAACCTAGCCGAGGCATACATATCACTTGGCTGGATTCAATTTGATTACGAATGGAAATACAAGGACTCGGAAAAGAGCTATAAAAAAGCGATTAGCCTGGATTCAAAAATCACCCAAGCGCATCAATGGCTCGGAATCAATTTAGGCACCCAAGGCCGCCTTGAAGAATCATACGAATCATTGTTAAGGGGAAAAGAACTGGATCCCAACCATCATGTGCTAATGCTGAATTTGAATAGCACCTGCATAAGGCTTGGAAGATTTGAAGAAGCCGAACAATACATAAAAAAAGGATTAACCATCAACCCGAGCTTTTACCAACTTTGGGTGAGCCTATACAACACATACTCGCGAGCGGGAAACAAGGAAGAGGAAATAACGAATCTCATTAAGGAAATCGAAGGCATTGCGAATAAAAATCAAGCGATTTACGATGTGTTGATTCATTACTACAAGGATACCGACCCTGCCAAATCCGATATGTTTTATAAAAAGGCGGATGAACTAGATAAAACAACGAACGATACAAGGCTCAAGCATAGGATCGTGCTCAAAGTTGGCATCGATAAATTTCTCGAACTTGCCAATGACGCATTTGAAAAAGGGAGGTTGACCAATGGTTTTGGAAACAGTTTTTTCATTTACGAATACAAAGATCACCCAGGTTTTAAAGTTCTTGTGGAGAAGGTTCGCAAAGGCAGATAATCCAAAGTGAGTCCGGACGTATTCATCAGTTACTCCCGCGAGGATCAACAACAGGTGAACCGGTTGGCGGGCTATCTTCGCGAACAGGGCCTCAACGTCTGGATGGATGAAACCGACATCCACGGCGCCACCATGTGGACTGAGGAGATCGTCGAGGCCATCCACGGTTGCACCCTGTTCGTTCTCGCCATCAGCAGCCACTCCACCGACTCCAAGAACGTTGTCAAGGAACTGGCGTTGGCCAGCGAGCGGGAAAAGAAAATTCTCCCTCTATATTTGGAGGAATCTCAGATTCCGAAAAACATGGAGTACCAGTTGGCCGGGATTCAGAACATCGCGCTGTACACGCTCGACAAGACCAAGGCCTACGAGTTCGTCCACCAGACCATTCGGCGGCTCGGCGTTGGCCAAGCGCAACCGGACGACCAAGCGCTTGGCCGAGTGACACCGCCCCCCACCACAGGCCACGGCACGGGCCATATGCCGCCGCCGAAGGCCAAGAGCAACGCAGGCAAATGGGTCGCCATCGCCGCCGGTGTGGTTGTCCTGGCCGTGGCCGGTTTATTCCTGATCAATGGCGGGGATAAGTCGACAAGTAAAACGCCTCTGTCCACTGCCGTTGCTCCGGCTCCAACGGGGGGAACCGCGCGGATTGCGCTCCTCCCGATCGAGGTCAACGCCCCCTCCGAGGACGACCAATGGGTGGGCGGCGGCATGGGCACTCAACTCAGGGCGGCGATCAACAAACTGGACGGAGTCACGATTATCTCGGGGGTCTCTGTGAATGCCTTTCGCGGAACAAACCGGGACATCAACAGGATTCGCGAGAATTTGAACGTAAACTACATCCTCGACTGCGAGATGGCGGTCGTGGGGGAAACCGTCACTGCAATTGTAGAGTTCATCAACGCCAACAACTCCCAAGCCGTTTGGAGCAAGACTTACGAGGATGGCATCGATTCCATCTTTAACATCAAATCGGATATCGCCGCGAAGATTGCAAACTCCATCGGCATCGATGTGGAATCCGCCACCGCAAGCGCCATCAGCAATGTACCGACCGCGAGTTCCAAGGCGTTCAAGTTGTACACCCAGGGCCGGACATTGTGGCGCACCCGAAGCCAAGCCGGCATGAAACAGAGTATCAAGCTGTACGAGCAGGCCATAAAGCTGGACGATCAATTTGCACTTGCCTACGCCGGCATAGCGGACGCTTACAATATGCTGAGCCAATACGGCCACTTGGAGTATGATGACGGGTATCCCAAGGCCAGAAAGTATGTTCTCGAAGCAATCACCCGCAATCCCAATCTGGCGGAAGCGTATATTTCGCTCGGCTGGATTCAATTTGCCTACGAATGGAAGTTGAAGGATTCCGAGAAGAGCTACCGAAAAGCCATTCAATTGAACCCGAAAATCGCACAAGCCCATCAATGGCTGGGAGTCAATTTAAACTCCCAGTTGCAATACGATGAAGCCTACGAGACATTTAAGCATGGCCTTGAACTGGACCCAAACCACCCTGTTCTCCTACTAAATTTTTCGAATACGGCATCAGAACTCAATAAGTTCGATGAAGCCATCACAGCACTTAACAAAGGGTTCAGCATTAATCCTAATTATAAGGTTCTTTGGCATTCACTATACCAAGTTTTTGTTATGAAAGGTAATAGTGAATCAGACATATCAGAATTGATTAATGAAATTGAGACACTGGAGGAGAGGGGCAAATCCATTTATGCACCACTTACTCACTATTATCGAAACAAAGATAACGCCAAATTTGACCGTTATCTTGCGGAGTGGAAAGAGGACAACAAAACCCGCAGCAAATCAGCATTTCCGATGTTTAAAATATACGAAATTGGAATAGACAGTTTTATTGAACAGGCGGAAATTGCTTACGAGAACAATCGACTCGCTTTCGGATTCACTCACGATTTGTTGCTGATCGAGCATCGGAATAATCCCAACTACAAAAAATTCGTGAAGAGAATTAGCAAAGGGAAGTAGCCTGACATGAAACCGGACGTTTTTATCAGTTACTCGAGGGAGAACCAGAAGGAAGTCATCAAACTGGTTGAGTATCTGCGTGAACAGGGGCTTGGCGTCTGGATGGATGAAACTGACATCCACGGGGCAACCTTGTGGACCAAGGAGATCGTCGAGGCCATCCGCGCCTGTTCGCTATTCATCCTCGCAATCAGTAGCCATTCGACGGGGTCCAAGAACGTCGTCAAGGAACTCGCCCTAGCCAGCGAGCGTGAGAAGATCATTCTGCCAATCTATCTCGAGCAGTGCGATATCCCGGAAACAATGGAGTACCAGTTAGCTGGGATTCAGAACATCGCGATGTACACGCTCGAGAAGTCCAAGGCATACGAGTTCGTCCACCAAACCATCCGTCGCCTGGGCGTTGGCCAAGCGCAGCAAGACGACCAAACGCTTGGCCAAGCGGAAGCCACACCCAGCGCGGGGCACGGCACCGGCGTGGGCCACATGTCCCCGCCCAAGGCGAAGGTCAACAACGCCAAATGGATCGCCATCGCCGCCGGTATGGTGGTTTTGGCTGTGACCGGTTTATTCCTGACCAAGGGCGGCGATGAGGCCCGAGCCCCTGTTTCACCCGGTTCAGGCACTTCGCCAACAGCGCCAATCGCAACGTTGGATGGTTCTGTACGAATCGCGGTTTTACCGTTTGAGAACCTTTCCACGGAAGACAATCAAACCAAGTGGGCTGACCTGATTTCGCAGGAGATCATCGGCAGCTTGGCCCCCATGAACGGCGTCACGCCCATTGTCTGGTCATCCGTCAACAAATACCGCGGTGAGCTGAAGGATACAGATCAGATCACCCGCGACCTGAATGTGCAGCGCATCCTCGACGGTCGAGTGGTGGCGCAGGGCGGCCAGATTGAAGTGTCGTTCAACCTTACCGATACGCAGACCAAGTCGTTCATCTGGAACCACAAGGAAAGCGGAACGCAGAACGATTTCTTCAAGCTCAGGAATGCCATTGTAGCCAAGGTCACTTCCACCCTGAAACCAAACGAGACACCGCAAGCCACTACCGAGGCTGCTCCCACGGAAAACATTGAAGCCTACAAGCTCTACCGCAAAGCACGCGAACTCTGGGGCACGCGCGGCGAAGCCGAGATGAAACAAAGCATCGAACTGTACAAACAGGCCATTGAGATGGATTCCAACTTTGTGGAGGCATACTGTGGCCTGGGTGATGCCTACGCGATGATGATCCCCTACGGCTATGCCCCGCCAGATCAAGTCAGGGAGACAATTCAACTGGCAGAGGATGCTTTTTTTGAAGCGATCAAAATTAACCCTAATTATTCAGGAGCTTATCCTGCCATGGGCTGGTTGGAGTGTATGGCAAAACACCGACATGGCAAAGCACTTGAACATTTTGATGAGGCGCTCAAACACAACCCGAACAACGTTCAGGCTTTGATGTGGAAAGCAATCACGTGTCGATCAATGCAAAGATCCAATGAAGCTATTCAATTATCTTCCAG
>MPLZ02052797.1_pt1 | contig 10622 bp, 10 predicted proteins | sample 1617311 | NCBI WGS metagenome assembly MPLZ02 (sample SAMN05944806, study PRJNA350692) | marine metagenome | biome: marine; feature: ODZ; material: water; isolation source: 160 m water sample filtered on 0.2 um supor filter | place: Pacific Ocean | collected 2012-04-08 | depth 160m m
CACCGGGTCTTCGGCTTTCTCACCCAGGCCAAAGGCGCTGGTCGGGGCAGTGGGGCCGGCGATGATGTCGCACTGCTTAAAGGCGCGGTCGAAATCCTCAGCGATGATGCGGCGAATCTTCTGGGCCTTGAGGTAGTAGGCATCGTAGTAGCCAGCCGAAAGTGCGTAGGTACCGATCAGAATACGCCTTTTTACTTCCTCGCCAAAACCTTCGGCCCGGGTCTTTTCGTACAGAGCGAGCAGGTCTTCGCAGTCGGCAGCGCGGTGGCCATAGCGCACGCCGTCAAAGCGCGCCAGGTTAGAAGAGGCCTCGGCCGGCGCAATGACGTAATAACATGGGATGCCAGCGGCGCTGTTGGGTAGTTCGATATCGATCAGTTGTGCACCCATTTGCTCGAAAATGGTCAGCGCATCACGCACCCCCTGCAACACTTGTCCGTCCACGGACTCGTCGAAGAACTCGCCGGGCAGGCCCAGTTTGAGACCAGTCAGGTCCATTTCCAGGGTCGCCTCGTAATCGGGTGTCACCTCGGTCATCGAGGTGGAATCGCGTGGGTCGAAGCCGGCCATGCTCGCCAGTAGCAGGGCGGCGTCTTGGGCGGACTGGGCCAACGGCCCAGCCTGATCCAGCGATGAGGCGAATGCGATCATGCCGTAGCGTGAGACCCGGCCGTAACTGGGCTTAAGGCCGGTCAGACCACAGAACGCTGCCGGCTGGCGGATAGAGCCGCCGGTATCAGTGCCGGTCGCTGCCGGCACCAGTCGCGCTGCCACCGCAGCGGCCGAGCCCCCGGAACTGCCTCCCGGTACTCGCGCCCGGTCCCACGGGTTATGCACCGGTCCAAAAAAAGAGGTCTCGTTGGATGAACCCATGGCAAACTCGTCCATGTTGGTCTTACCAAGGAGTACCGCGCCGTCTCGGCGCATGTGCTCTACCACCGTGGCATCGTAGGGTGAGATGAAGTTCGAGAGGATTTTCGAGCCGCAACTCGTCAATATACCGCAGGTGCAGAAGATGTCTTTGTGGGCGATCGGCAGCCCCATAAGCGGCGCTTGATTGCCTTTAGCTATGGCCTGGTCGGCAGTGTCGGCTGCTGCCAGCGCGCCTTCTGCGTCAACGGTGATAAATGCGTTGAGATCGGTAAAGCGCTCGATCCGTTCAAGAAAGTGCCGGGTCAGTTCGACGCTCGAGATCTCACCCTGGCGCAGCATGTCCCGCAGAGTGCTGAGGCTGTATCGATGGGGCATGCTAGGAAATGACGGCGTGGGGTGAGGTGGTGCGACGAATGCAGAACCGAGGTCAGGTGCTACTCAATGACCCGGGGCACGAGGTAGAGCCCGTCGTCGACGGCCGGCGCGCCGGCCTGAAAGAGCGCCCGCTGGTCACTCTCGTCGACTTCATCGTCGCGCAGCCGCAAAGCGATATCCTGTGGATGGGCCATCGGCTCGATTCCGGCTGTATCACAGTTGTTCATTCGGCCGACAAGTTCCAGTATGCGGGATAACCCGCCACGGTAGCGGCCGAGCTCCTCGGGGGAAATTCGAATGCGGGCGAGTCGGGCGACTCGTTCAACGTCAGCTGTAGATATTGACACGGTAGCTTGGGGTTGTTGATCAGAAACGATAAATTATAGCCCAGGGATTTGAACGATCCGGGCTGCGCTATGCTAAATTACGCCCGTCTGTCGCCGTCCCCGTTACCCATTCACTACCCTATACCGATGATTCTCAAGCGCTTATTCGGCCTGTTCTCCAATGACCTGGCCGTCGATCTTGGCACGGCAAACACTCTAGTCTACGTACCTGATCGCGGTGTGATCCTGAACGAGCCCTCGGTGGTAGCGATCCGTACCGGCTCCATAGCACCGGACAAAACGGTGCTTGCAGTCGGCCAGGAAGCCAAGATGATGTTAGGGCGCACGCCCGGCAACATCCAGGCGATCCGGCCGCTCAAAGAAGGCGTTATTGCTGACTTCACTATCGCCGAGGTAATGCTCAAATATTTTATCCGTAAGGTCCAGGAAAATCGTTTCTTCTCCAGCCCCAGAATCGTGATCTGTGTGCCGGGGGGTTCCAATCAGGTGGAGCGCCGTGCGATTCGTGAGTCGGCCATCACTGCTGGCGCGCGCGAAGTGTTCTTGATCGAGGAACCCATGGCTATGGCTATTGGTGCCTCGCTGCCGGTGGCCGAGCCCACCGGTTCCCTGGTGGTAGATATTGGCGGCGGCACCACCGAGGTGGCCGTGTTGTCGCTTGGCGGCATTGTCTATGCCACCTCGATCCGGGTGGCTGGTGACACTTTCGATGAGGCCATCATCAACTACATCCGGCGCCGCCACGGTTTACTCATCGGTGAGGCCACAGGCGAGCGGGTCAAAAATGCGATAGGCACGGCCTGGGAGGAATCGGATCACCGCGAGCTGGAGGTCAAGGGTCGAGACGTGGCTGACGGTATGGCACGTAGCTTGGTCATCGGCAGCGACGAGGTATACGAGGCTATCAGTGATTCGCTGCGGCAGATCGTGCAGGTCATCCGCGAGACGCTGGAGAACACACCCCCGGAACTGGCGGCAGACATTGGGGACCGTGGTATGGTCATTGCCGGTGGCGGCGCTTTAATCCGGGACATGGATCGACGGTTGATGCAGGAAACCGGCCTACCGGTGGTTGTTGCCGACGACCCGCTTACCTGTGTCGCCCGCGGCTGCGGCAGGGCCCTAGAAGAAATGGTCGTCCTGGGAGATGTGTTCACTCAAGAGTAGCGTGGCCAGGCGTGCGCTCCCCCCAGTTTGTTGAATGCGCCTTGAGCCTCCCCCCGGCAATTTGAACAGCCAATGGAAACTGTGCGGTTGAAGCCCGCAAGCCGTAAAGCGATCATTGGCCTGCTGCCTTACGCGCTGCTGTCGGTATTGCTGATGGCGGCTGACCGCCACAGCGACAGCGTGCGTCAGGCGACCCACGCCGTCGCAGTCGTTGGTATCCCCGTACACTTCCTCGCGACACTGCCGACGCGGACATTGCGCTGGATGGAAGGTAGCCTTGAGTCACCGCAGGAACTCAAGCAGCAATACGCGGTGCTGCAGGAGAAGCACTTGATTTTGCAAACCCGGCTACAGCGGTACGAGTTGCTGGAAGTAGAAAACGCCCGGCTCAGGCGGCTATTGTCAGCCTTACCGACTGCGTCCGAGCAGGTACTGCTGGCCCGCCTGATCGATGTCGATCTGGACCCGCGCGCTCAGGACATTCTCATTGACAAGGGCAGCGCCGACGGAGTGTTCGACGGCCAGCCGGTGGTTGACGGTGGCGGTATCGTTGGCCAAGTGACCGCTGCGGGCCTTTTTCGCAGCGCAGTCAGGCCGGTGACAGATCTGGCCCAGGCCGTACCAGTCCAGGTACTGCGTAATGGCTTGCGGGCTGTGGTTTATGGCGGCGGCCGGGGTCAGTTGCTGCGCGTATTGTATTTAGACCGTAATGCTGACATCAGAGTCGGCGACTTGCTGGCCAGTTCCGGCCTCGGGGGCCGTTACCCGGTTGGCTACCCGGTCGCGCAAGTGAAAACGGTGGAACGCAATCTGAGTGAGTCATTCATGACGGTACGCGCGGAGCCCGCCTCACAGCTTGGCAGTGAACGTGAAGTGGCACTGCTGTGGCTTACTGATGATCGGCCCGGCAATGCTGGGATACCAGCAGGGGAGGGGGAAGGTGCCGGTGATTAGCGTGGATACAGGCCGCAGGCGAGGCTGGGTGTTGCCGGCAACGCTCTTCGTGGCTTTTGTCCTGCATGCGCTGCCAGTGAACGATCCCCTGCAGGGGTTTGTTCCAGACTGGGTATCGTTAGTTTTGATCTACTGGAGCCTGGCACTGCCCGGTCGGATGAGTGTTGGTGCAGCTTGGGCGGTGGGTTTGTTGCTCGATCTGGTTTCATTCGGCCTGCTTGGGAGTTACGCTCTGACCAAAGCGGTACTCGTATATTTCAGCCGGCGTGCAGCCCTGCAGGTGCGGACTTATCCGCTGTGGCAGCAGGCGGTGGTGGTGTTGGTGCTGCTGGCGGTAGAGATGTTATTGTTGGTTGTCATTGAATTTGCCGTGGAACAGAGTCTGCATGGGCTCGAGCGCTGGACTGCTGCCGTTGTCGGTGCTTTGCTCTGGCCCATCGCCTACTTGCTGTTGCGGCGGTGCCGGCTCTGGGCCCAGTTGTCCTGAGGATCGGGATTTCTCCATGAGCGCAGACCAACCAATTACTGACCAGGGTCGTGACGGTCGCCTGATCAGGGCTCGCCTGCGCGGTGCAGCACTGCTGGTTCTGCTGATGGTGTGCACCATTATCGGGCGTCTCTATGTTCTGCAGGTAGCGGAATACGACAAGTACCAGACTTTGTCTCTGGGTAATCACATCCGACTGCAGGCACTGCCACCGGTACGCGGCCTGATACTCGACCGTTATGGTGAAGTATTGGCCCGGAACAAGCCGGTTTACGAACTGCAGGTCATTCCGGAGAAGACTGAAAATCTGGAGTGGGTTCTGCAGGAGGTGGGTAAGATAGTCACTCTCAGCGAACGAGAACTGGCACGTTTTCGCAAGCGGCTACATCAGCGTCCGTCCTTTGAAAAGCACCTGCTGAAGAGCCGTTTGACCGACCAAGAAGTAGCTCGTTTTGCCGTCAATGAGTATCGCTATCCTGGGGTATCACTGGATGCCGGTCTGCAGCGGGTCTACCCGGCCGGCGAACTAACCGGGCACGCGCTCGGTTATGTCGGCCGTATCAATGAAAGAGAAGAACGCCGCCTTGACCCGGTGGCCTACCAGGAGGTTTCGCATATCGGCAAGCTGGGTGTCGAGATGTACTATGAAGAAGAATTGCTTGGCCGGGGGGGCTTCGAGCAAGTTGAGATAGATGCCCATGGCCGGGTGGTGAGAACCATTAGCCGCGGCGCTGCTAGGCCCGGCAAAAACCTGCACCTGACGCTCGATCGAGGTCTCCAGCAGGTGGCCTGGGAAGCTCTGGGCAGTCGCCGAGGTGCCGTGGTGGCACTACAGCCAGACACCGGTGAGATTCTCGCTCTGGTCAGTGCGCCGACCTACGATACTAATCTGTTCACTGACGGAATCGACAAGGAATCCTACAATGCGCTCAGGAGTCTGGCCGGCACACCGTTGCTGAATCGCGCCCTCTACGGCCGTTACGCGCCAGGTTCCACCATCAAACCGGTAATTGCGCTAGCGGCGCTAGAAGCCGACCTCGACCCCCGGCAGAAAATCTATTGTCCGGGCTGGTTCATGTTGCCCGGCAGCAGTCGTAAGTACCGCTGCTGGAAACGTGAGGGACATGGCTGGGTGCACTTGCACGACGCCCTGGAACAGTCGTGTGATACCTATTTCTACAATACCGGTGCGAAACTCGGTATTGAGCTCATGGCCGATATACTGAACCGGTTCGGCTTCGGTCGACAGACTGGGGTGGACCTGCCGGATGAGCCCGATGGCCTGGTGCCGACCCCGGCATGGAAGCAGCGCACCCGTGGGCGGTCCTGGTACCCGGGCGAGGACGTCATTACCGCCATCGGCCAGGGCTACTTGCTGGTAACCCCCCTGCAACTGGCCACCGCTACGGCAACCCTCGCCAACCACGGCCGGTCGGTGAGGCCACGGCTGCTGCGTGGCTTGGAGAATCCACTGACCGGAGAAATGGAATACCCTGCTGGCCGGGTCGTGCAGTCAGCCACCATCAAGGACCCCGCGGTTTATCAACGCATCATTGATGGTATGACCGCGGTGATGCACGGACCCCGCGGCACTGCCCGGGCCAGCGGTAGGCACAGTGCCTACCAGATGGCCGGCAAGACTGGAACCGCCCAAGTTATCGCCATTCCGCAGGAGCAGGACTACGATGAGCAAGGCGTGCCGGAGCACTTGCGTGACCACGCGCTGTTCATCGCTTTTGCCCCGGTGGAACAGCCGCAGATCGCGGTGGCGGTTATCATAGAAAATGGCGGCAGTGGCGCCCGTTCGGCTGCTCCCGTGGCTAGGAAGATACTCGACTATTTTTTCATCCAGCGGCTGCGGCGGGCCGCTATCGGGGGGATAACCCGTGTTTTCGGGTAGGCAAATACACCTTGATGGCCCGCTGCTGATCGGTATCCTGGCTTTGTCGGCACTGGGAGTGGTCGTCATCTACAGCGCCTCGGGGCAGAGCCTGGATATTATGTACCGCCAAATGTTGCGGCTCGGTATCTCCATGGTCGTGATGGTGGCGCTTGCGCAGGTGCCCCCAGAGGCCGTTCGGCGTCTGTCGCCACATATTTTCGTCATCGGCATTGTAGTGTTGACGTTGGTGCTGGTGGTTGGCGCGGTGGGCAAGGGTGCCCAGCGTTGGCTGGATTTGGGGTTCATCCGTTTTCAGCCCTCCGAGGTGATGAAACTGGGCGTGCCGATGGTGGTTGCTTGGTTACTCGCACGCCAGCAGTTGCCACCGCGTTTCGGCGAAGTTCTGATCGCGCTGACTCTGACCTTGTTGCCTGCTGCGTTAGTAGTGGTACAACCGGATCTTGGCACCGCTATCATGCTGGCCATATCGGGTCTGTTGGTGCTGTTCCTGGGCGGCATTCGCTGGCGACACTTGCTCATGATGTTGGCCGCTACGGCAGCTGTTGCCCCGTATCTTTGGAGTGAGCTGCACGACTACCAAAGGCAGCGCATCCTGACCATGTTCAATCCTTTTTCAGATCCGCTTGGCACGGGCTACCAGACGATACAATCCCAGATAGCGATTGGTTCGGCCGGTGTCGCCGGTAAGGGCTGGCTTGCCGGCAGCCAATCGCATCTCGAGTTCATTCCCTCACGCAGCACCGACTTTATCTTCTCCGTATTCGCTGAGGAGTTCGGCCTGATCGGCTCGGTGGCACTCATACTTCTGTATCTGTTTGTGGTGGGCCGCTGCCTGGTCATGGCCTATCAGGCCCGTGAAACCTATTCAAGGCTGCTCATTGGTGGATTGGCACTAACCTTTTTTTTCTACCTGTTCGTGAACTTGGGAATGGTGTCAGGTATCCTTCCGGTAGTGGGTGTGCCCTTACCACTTATAAGTTACGGCGGCACCTCAATGGTGACACTGATGGCAGCATTCGGAATAATCATGGGCCTGCATAGCCGGCGGCGGCTGATGGCATGAGGCGAGCAAGTTGACTAGACCGCGCATCTGGCGGCACAGCCTTTTGGCCTTTGCCGCGCTACCTTTGTTGACGCTATTTGCCGGGCCTCTGGCCTTTGCTGTATCGCTGGAGAAGTACCCGCAGCTCATCGAGTTGACCGAGCGCTTGTCGAGTCGTCACGGTCTCAACCGCGAGCGTATGAACGACTGGTTGGGTGAGGCGAAGATCAAGCCGAAAATCATCGAAGCAATGGAACGACCAGCTGAGCAATTGCCCTGGCACCGTTACCAGGCGCTATTCGTGAACAATGCGTCGATCAACCGTGGAGTGCAGTTCATCAAGACTCACGCCGGGACTCTGGCCCGGGCCGAGGCGCAATACGGGGTACCGGTCGAGATCATCACCGCGATCATCGGCATTGAGACCCGCTATGGTACGGTTACTGGCAGCCTGCGGGTGCTGGACAGCCTGGTCACGTTGTCGATGGAATACCCCCGGCGCAGTAAGTTTTTCTTGTCCGAGCTGGAGCACTATCTGCTGCTGGTCGCGAGGCAAAGGTTGGACCCCCTAGTCGTCAAGGGTTCTTATGCCGGCGCCATCGGTGTGCCCCAGTTCATGCCCAGCAGTTACCGGCGGTTCGCGGTGGATTTCGATAATGACGGCAAGGCGGATCTTATCAACAGCGTGGCCGATGCTATCGGCAGTGTGGCTAACTACCTTGGCGAACACCGTTGGCATCCGGGTGAACCGATTGTAACGCGCCTAACAGACAGCGCAGCAACTGTCCTGGATCCCTACGTGACTCGAAAACTCAAAGCCAATACCCCGGTTGCGACGGTCAGCGCGGCAGGGGTGAGCCTGGCTGAGGGTATCGCGCTTGATGCCAGTGTGGGAGTGATGCGGTTCGACGGTGCGCTGGGCAAGGATCACCGGCTGGGCTACCACAATTTCTTTGTCATCACCCGCTACAACCGCAGCCAGAACTACGCCATGTCGGTGTTCGAGTTGGCCGAGAGAATTTCCCGGGCTTTGGGGAGTTGACAGGGATGGCCCGGTCCGTTTTTGTTTGTGCCATGCTGGCATTGGCGCTGCAGGGGTGCAGTTTTTTCGGCAGCGAGCGCCCGGGTGGCTACTTCGAGGACGACGGCCCACCACTGCTTGGCGGTCCCGACCCGGCATCCGTGCCGGACCCTATACCCCGCATCGAACCGCTCAGCAAAACCGGTAACGCGCCCTACGAAGTCTACGGGGTGCGGTACCGGCCAGTGCAGGAAGCACGCGGCTACCGCGAGACCGGTGTCGCCTCCTGGTACGGCAAGAAATTTCATGGTCGCAAGACCTCGAGCGGTGAGATCTACGATATGTATGCTATGACCGCAGCCCACAAGACTCTGCCTCTGCCTACCTATCTGCGGGTGTACAACCTCGACAATGGCAACGAGGTTGTGGTGCGGGTCAACGATCGTGGCCCGTTTCTGGGTGGCCGAGTGCTAGACCTTTCATACATGGCGGCGCGTAAGTTGGGGCTGGTGGCGACTGGCACCGCCCGGGTCCGGATCGAAACGGTGGATGCTGTCTCCCCGGCATTGGCGCCGGTGCAGGAGGTGACACTGACTCCTGGCGGGGGGCAAGTGCTTTTGCAGGCCGGCAGTTTCCGCTTGTCCGGTAATGCCCAGAAGTTGCGGCGGCGGTTGGAGGATGCAGGAATCAGGCCGGTCCGGGTGGCGACGGGCCGAGTGGGAAATGACCTGTATTATAGGGTTCAGGTTGGCCCGGTAGCAGCCGGCGAGATGCGGATGCACAGCGCCAGGGTGCACGAGGTAATCGGTGTCGAACCGACGGTGGTAAGCGATTGCTGTTGACTATGAGGATCAAGATGAAAAAAGGTAGTTTGTTGTTGCTGGCGTGTCTGCCGCTGGCATGTATGTTGCCGGCGGCCTACGCCGAGATCGAATCAGATTTGTCGACCAAGGCGCGGTCGACTATACCCCCGCCCCGATTGCAGGCTTCCTCGTGGCTGTTGATGGATGCTGGGACGGGCACAGTGATCGCGGCACAGGATCCTGACCAGCGCATCGAGCCGGCCAGCCTGAGTAAGCTGATGACAGCGTTCATCGTGTTTCGTGAGATCAAGCGCGGTACCCTCAGCCTGGATGAGGAGGTGGTCGTCAGCGAGAAAGCCTGGCGAACGCAAGGCTCGCGCATGTTCATCGAACCCGGTGATCGAGTTCGGGTGGAGGATTTGGTGCTGGGCCTTATCGTGCAGTCTGGCAACGATGCTGCGGTTGCCCTGGCCGAGCACGTGGCGGGCAGCGAGGACGGTTTTGCTGACCTTATGAACCGTGCGGGCACTAGCATAGGCCTTGAGAATACTCATTTCGTCAACAGCACTGGCCTGCCCCATCCAGATCACTTTAGTTCTGCCCGGGACCTTAGTTTGTTGACGGCAGCGATTATCCGCGATCAGCCGGAGCACTTCGGGTACTACGCTATCCGGGAATTCACCTGGAACGGCATCACTCAGAAGAACCGCAATCCTTTGCTCGGGCGGGACGAGACTGTGGACGGCGTCAAGACCGGTCACACCAGTTCGGCGGGCTACTGCCTGATCGGCTCCAGCGAACGCAAAGGGATGCGGCTGATCGGCTCGGTCATGGGCTCCCGCAGTAACCGGGAACGGGCCGATTCGGTCTACGCGTTGCTAAAGTTTGGGTTTGCCGCTTACGAGAGCCACGACCTGTACCAGGCTGGCACCAGGATACTTAGTACCGGTGTGTTCAAAGGCGTCGTTCCCGAGGTCAACGTTGGCCTGGCGGATACGGTGCAGCTGGTTCTACCCAAGGGATCGGGGGCGGGTCTCGAGGCAGTTATTGAGCTGGTCGACCCATTGGTTGCGCCGCTGGTACAGGGGCAGCAGGTGGGCACACTGGCCATTACCCTGGGTGGTGAGCCCCTGCTGACGCGGCCACTGGTGGCGCTCGCAGCGGTAGCAAGCGGATCCTGGTTTGATGCGATGGTCGATTCGGTACGGCTGTGGTTCCACTGATGACAGGCCTGGATAACAACGGGGAGTCGCCGGAGGACCTGCTCACCTTTCCCTGCCAATATCAGGTCAAGGCCATGGGTCGGCACGATGGTGGTTTCCAGACCCTAGTGTGCACGGTGGTTGGGCGCCACCTGGATGGGGGTGAGATACTAGAGACAAACATTCGGGCGAGTACCAAGCGTAGTTATATCTCGGTAAGTTGCACCATAGAAGCTGTCAGTCGGGCCCAGCTGGATGCCATCTATCTGGACCTCAACAGCGAGGCCGAGGTACTGGCCACTTTGTGATTCCAGCTGGCGCCCGCGGGATTGCGATGACAATGAGTGAACTGGCCGTACGGCGCCTTGGCCGGGTGGACTACACGACGACACTGGAATCCATGCGCAGTTGGACTCGTGCCCGGGGCCCGCACGCTATGGACGAGATC
>MPLZ02058501.1_pt1 | contig 10601 bp, 11 predicted proteins | sample 1617311 | NCBI WGS metagenome assembly MPLZ02 (sample SAMN05944806, study PRJNA350692) | marine metagenome | biome: marine; feature: ODZ; material: water; isolation source: 160 m water sample filtered on 0.2 um supor filter | place: Pacific Ocean | collected 2012-04-08 | depth 160m m
CCCATGCGGGGGTGCGCACCGGCGTGTGTGCGCATGTCGATGAGTTCGGCCGCGCGGGCGACGCCGGCGAACGCCGCGTCGCCCACTACATCAGGCGGTGCGACGAAGGTCACGACCGTGCGGTTGGTCTCGCCACCCATATCGATGTCGAGCACCTCTGCGCCTTCGACCGATGTGATGGCGGCGGCGATGGCGTCAATCACCTTGCGGTCGCGCCCTTCCGAGAAGTTGGGCACGCACTCGACCAATCCGCTCACGCCGGCCGACGATTCAGGCCTGTTAATAGGATTATAGCTGAATCTTCTTTTCCGTCTTCGGTTATTATGTGTCGTTATTTCTGTAAAGGCTTTTATAACTAAGATAGTTCAAGCGGCAAGTGGACCGACACGACCTGCAGTATGGCGACAACACCCAGGTTCTGGCCCCTCAGAAGGATAAACTTGTCGCAGGGATATTGGGAATTGTTATAGGTGGTTTAGGGATTCACAGGTTTTACTTGGGTTATATAGGGATTGGGATAGCCCAGATTATAGTCACCTTGATTACACTTGGAGTGGGGGCTATCTGGGGTTTTATCGAAGGAATCCTGATTTTAGTCCAAGATGACTGGACTGACGCGCAGGGCAGGCCTTTGAAGGGCAATGAAGCGACGAATTATCTATCGAACCCTTCCGCGCAGTTTGCGAGTCAACAACAATCAGGTGACAGGGTTTCCCAACTCAAGGAATTGGGTGAGCTGAAAAAGGCGGGTGTGCTCACCGAGGATGAATTTGCGCGTGAGAAGCAGAAAATTTTAAGATAAGTAATTAATGCTGCAGGTCGCTCCCGGGGCCAAGCGATGGGAATAAGTCACTTTCTGTTCACCGTCCAGTGGACTCACTATCGCTAGCTTTCAGCTTGCTTTGCTTACGCTTCCGCCGGTGTAATTTTCTTATGGGCCGTTCCTTCGAAAGATTGCCAAAATCGGTCCAACCTGAACCACGCTGTATGCAGTCCGGCTCCTCGCTCCAGTCGCTTGCCATTTTTTGTTTCCTCCCTCTAATGGGGTTCCGCCGCCCGGCCATGTCTGATATATATAGCTGTCGTCGGAAGTCAGGGAAGTACTGTGAACGGGAGTGGCCAGGCGATGGGAGTAAGCCCCTTTCTGTTCGCCCCACGCGATTGCTCGTGTGAGGTTGGCGGCATTCAGCTTTGCGTCCTACCTGGCGCTCCCGGGCCGGTCGTCGCGCCTGCTTGGACTTGCTCCGGCAGGGGTGGCCGTTTCACCAAATCCGCCGGCGACGTCACGCCCGTGGCGCTCATCCCATTAACCGGCGGCTGTGCCGTTTCTGCTCCATTGCCGACCCTCGCGGGCCCCCGAAGGCTGCCTTGCCCTTGGAGAGGGGACTTTCCTCAGCCCGAAGGCCGTAAGCCGCCCTCCATCTCCTGGCCGTCAGTAAATGAACCTCCAACGTTCTTAAAATTATGTTTCCACCCGGAATGGTTGTTTCCACCTAAATAGTCCAAGTATTATTAGTGACACTCCTTCAGGTTTGCCGGATGGACGAACTTCGTGTCCTGCTCACTGCAGCTGGCTGCCCCGGAGCGGCGCCTGTTATCAGGCAGCTGAAACAGGTTGACGAGCGCTCAGTCAAGATAATAGGGACCGACATTGACCAGTACAAGATCGGGGCACACTGGTGCGACCGCTTCCACCTAGTTCCCCGGGGAACCAGCCCCGAGTTCATACCACGGCTACTCGAGATTATCGAGCTGGAAAGACCGCATGTCCTCTTCCCCCAGTCCCCCAGTCCTCCTCCGAGATTATCGCGATTGCCAGTAACAGCGAACTGCTGGAAGCCGCCGGGACCAGGGTTATGGTCGCTTCGGAACGGGCCGTTAAAATTTCAGAGAACAAGGCAGAACTGTACTCTTTTTTCGAGGACAGTCCCGTGAAGGTTCCTGAATTCAGGCATGTCAGCAGCCTCGAACAATTTGTTTCGTCCACCGAAGTGCTGGGATACCCTGACAATCCTGTCTGTTTCAAGCCTCCCTTCTCGAAGGGGTCGAGGGGTTTCAGGATACTTTCCGAGGATGTCTCACGCAAGGAGATTATACTGAAACAGAGACCATTCAGCTATTTTATCTCCATGAATGAGTTCATGGACGTCTTCGGAGAGGACGACGATTTCCCTGAATTACTCGTCATGGAATACATCCAGGGTATCGATTGTACTACCGACCCCCTGACTAGGAACGGAGATGTCCTGCTGTGTCCCATTAAGTCCCGACACAACGAACGTTGCGGCTTGCCAATGAAATTTATCCAGGTTGAGAGTCCTGAGCTGCTCGAAAGCACCAGGCATATCGTGAAGGCGCTGGATCTGGACTGGATTGTCAATGCCCAGTTTATCGGGGAGTACCTGATTGAACTGAATCCCAGGATATCTACCCAGATTTTCGCACCGGGGCTGAACATTCCTTACCTAGCCATAAAGCTGTTACTGGAGGAGATTACGCCTGACGAGGTGCGGGACTGCTCCAGCAAGATAAAAATCGGACAGACATCGGTTAGGTACTACAACCAGATATTTTTCGACGATAATTAATCGCTAAACTCAGGTAGTCACTCGCCGATAATCCTTATTACATCCACACCTCCGGAGTGCGATGACTTCGCCCGATGGAGCCGGGAGCGGTGGCGGCAAAAAGTCGCGCTCCGGCGACCTCGAGGCGGAGCGGGCGCGCTGGGAGCGCGAGACGCTCGCGCCAGCGCTCGAGCGGTACCCTGAACGGCTGGAGCGTTTCATCACCACCTCGGGGCAGGAAGTGGGGCGACTCTACACCGCGCTCGACAACGCGAGCCTCGACTACGACCGCGACATTGGCTTCCCGGGCGAGTATCCCTACACCCGCGGCATCCACGCCACGATGCATCGCGGCCGACTCTGGACCATGCGCATGTTCGCCGGCTTCGGTTCGGCGCGCGAGACCAATGCGCGCTTCAAGTATCTCCTTTCGCAGGGGCAGACCGGGCTCAGCACTGCCTTCGACCTGCCGACGCTCTACGGCTACGACTCCGACTCGCCCACCGCGGCGGGGGAGTTTGGCGAATGCGGGGTCGGCGTCTCGTCACTGGAGGATATGGCGCAGCTGTTCGACGGGATTCCGCTCGACAAGGTCACGACGTCGATGACCATCAACTCGCCCGCGGCAATTACCTGGGCGATGTATATTGCCAACGCCGAGAACAACGGCGTCCCTCGCGCGAAGCTGGGCGGCACCATCCAGAACGATATCCTGAAGGAGTTCATCGCGCAGAAGGAGTATCTCTATCCACCGTTACCGTCGCTGCGGCTGGTGACCGACACGGTCGAGTTCGGCACGCGCGAGATGCCGAAGTGGAACACCATCTCGATTTCGGGCTACCACATTCGTGAGGCTGGCTCCACTGCGGCGCAGGAACTGGCGTTCACTCTCGCCGACGGCTTTGCCTACGTTGACGACGCAGTCAAGCGTGGGTTGGGCGTCGACGAGTTCGCACCGCGGCTCTCGTTCTTTTTCAACGCGCACAATGACTTCTTCGAGGAAATCGCCAAGTATCGCGCAGCGCGCCGCATCTGGGCGCGCGAGATGCGCGAGAAGTATGGTGCCAAGGACCCACGCTCGTGGAAGCTGCGGTTCCACACGCAAACCGCCGGCTGCTCGCTGACGGCACAGCAGCCCGAGGTCAATATCGTGCGCGTCGCCATCCAGGCACTCGCGGGCGTGATGGGTGGCACGCAGTCGCTACACACCGACGCGATGGACGAGGCGCTGGCGCTGCCGTCGGAGAAAGCGGCACAGATTGCGCTGCGCACGCAACAGGTGATTGCACACGAGTCGGGCGCCGCCAACGTGGTTGACCCGCTCGGCGGCTCATACTACCTTGAGTGGCTCACCGACGACCTTGAGCGGCAGGCGCGCGACTACTTCGACCGCATCGATTCGCTCGGCGGCGTCATCCCCGCCATTGAGAAAGGCTGGTTCCAGAAGGAAATCGCCGCGGCGGCCTACGCCTACCAGCGCGAAATCGACTCGGGCGAGCGCAAAATCGTCGGTGTCAACGCGCACACGGTCGATGAGCCGGTCGAAATCCCCATACTGGAGATAGACCCGAAAGGCTTCGAGCGGCAGTGCGCGCGGCTGGCGCGGCTGCGCAAGCAACGCGACGCGAAGAAGCACACCTCAGCGCTCGACGCGGTCCAGAAGGCGGCCGAGGGCGATGACAACCTGATGCCGCACTTTATCACAGCGGTCCGCGCCGACGCAACGCTAGGCGAACTGTGCGAAGTGCTGCGCGGGGTCTTCGGCGAATACCGCGAGCCGTCGGAGTTCTGATGACCATCATCGCGCTGACAGGCATGCCCGCCGCCGGCAAGGGTGAGGTGGCGGCGGTCGCGCAGCAGCGCGGCTGGGCGGTGCACCGCATCGGCGACCTGGTGTGGGAGGAGACCGAGCAGCGCGGACTCGAGCTGGCGCCCGCCAGCGTCGGCGCGGTCGCCAATGGTGAGCGCGAAGCGCACGGCTACGGCGTCTGGGCTTCGCGGTCGCTACCGCACATCGACGCGCTGCGCGCTGCCGGCAGCCATGTGCTCATCGACGGCATGCGCGGCGAGCAGGAGCTGGTGGTGTTCCGCGCCGCGTATGGCGACGCGCTGGTGACGGTCGCGGTCGTCGCGTCGGCTGAACAGCGGCTGGCGCGGGTCCAGCAGCGCGGCCGCATCGACGACGGCGACGCAGCCGCGTTCCACGCGCGCGACGAGCGCGAGCTGGGTTGGTCGCTGGCGGAGACGATTGCGGCGGCCGATGAGACGCTCGCCAACGAAGGGGAACTTGATGCGCTGCGCGCGGCGGCGGGGGAACTGCTGGCGCGGTTTGAGTCGCTTTAGCTGCGGTCGTAGACCGGCCGCTCGTCGAGGTACCAGAAGAGGCCGGTAAACCACCACGCTATCATGTCCAGCGACGCGACCAGGTTCTGCTGCCCCGTGGCGTTTGCAGTCGCCATCCAGTCAACCATCTCATCCAGTGTGTCGCACGGCGCGTGGTAGCAGTCGTAGCCGCCGGTTATGGCGCCGAAATCCAGCGAGACGACCCCGAGCCGGTCGGCGAAGCGCACGTAGTCGCTGCGCCCGCGCTGCGACTCGTGGACCGAAATAGTGTCTGGGTGGGGGTGGTCGTGGTCCTTCATCGCCGCGTAGCCTTCGGTGTAGTAGAGTTCGCGGCCATTGCGCAGCACCGGGGCGATATCGTAGAAGGTGGTCCCAATCCACTCGGTGAGCGAAATCATCTCCCACTGCTCGTTGAGCTTGTTGTCGGTCTCGGGGATGATGTCGACAACCAGCGTGTATTCACCGGGATAGTTCACCCCGGCGCTGTCGATGTTCAGGTAATTAGTTATGTTCACGCCGGGCGGGATGTTGTCAATCCAGCGGTCGGCGCCGTCGTAGCCGTTCTCTTCGTTCGACCAGAAACAAACGGCGAGCGTGCGCCGGCTGTCGAACTGCGCCAGCGCCTCGGCCGCCGCGAGCGCCATCGCCACCCCGGCAGTGTTGTCGTGCGCGCCGATGTGGGTTCCGCCACCAGGTGGGCTGCCCGGCTCCGCGAGGTCGAGGTGAGCCCCGAGCACCAGCCACTCATTGGGGTAGACCGTCCCCGTCCTGTAGCCGCAGACGTTGACCGCGTAGGGTGAGCTGGAGAACTCGTAGCGGTGAATCTGCCCGTCGAGCCCCATTGAGTCAAACTCGCCCTCCAGGAACGCCAGCGCCCGCTCATAGGCAGGATCGCGCGGGACCAGTGGCCCCCAGCGCTCGTTATAGCCGTCCTGTTCGTCCGTTACGAATTCCAGCCACTCATAGATGGAATAGCCGTCGACTAGCCCGGTGCTGTGGTTACCTCCCTGCTCCAGGGCAATACCGTCACGCATGGGACGCGAAACCGGGAACTGCAACGTCTCGATGCCGGCGGCGGTGAGCCTTTCCGGGACCAGCGCCGGCAGTTCACCGTCACCAGCTACGCGCAGCGCGCCGATGCCGTCGGCCATGCCTTCCGCGGGGCCGCCGCGGTCTATCCACTCGCGCCAGCTCTCATTGGTCGCGCGCAGCGGCCACGCATCGCGCCCCTGCTCGGCGACGAGGAACGTGGCCGTGGCGTGGCCGGGCGGTGCCAGCATTTCCACCTGCCGCGAGTCAAATGCCCTAGCGAAGTCGAGCACGGTGCCGTTCTGCACCAGCCCCGTGATGAAGTCGCGGACCGGGTAGGGCACCAGCAGGCTCAACGGCTGGCGCGCGGTGAACTCGACCGGCTGGAAGGTGCCGCCGATCAGCTCGCCCGGCGCCATGCTGACCGAGGCGGCGAGCGCCGGCTGCGCCGGCTCGCCGCTGTCGAGGCACCCCGCGAACGCGGGCAAAAGAAGCAGCAGCGCCATTGAAGGCGCGAAGTGTGGCGTAGTCATGTCGCGTCTTCGCGCACGGTTCGCGCCACTTATGCTATTTCCTGCGTCACGACCAGTAGGAACAGGAACACCATCGGCAGCAGGTGGAACACGAGGCCGGTCGCGACATTGACCAGCATCCAGCGCCGTGCATACGCGTCGGGCTTTTCCATCACCTTGTCGACGACCGTGTTGGTCGTGTCGATCACGCGCGTGGCGAGGAAGCCGACAAAGCGCGCCACGCGTTCGTGCGCCTGCGCCTGCACGCCGCGCTCGGCCGAGCCGTGAAGCCAGTCGCCCATCGAGAGCATGCGGTCGACCATCGGCCGGTAGCGGCTGATGTCGATGCTGATGATCCGCACCGCCAGCTCGCGTGTGTCCCACACCCGCCGGAAGTCGAGGTAGGTGTGCGCGATGAAGAAGACGGCGATGGCGAGGTAGTGCCACTGCGATATTTCGCTCCACGCCGGGACATGCAGCGTTACGCCCGCCAGCGTGACGAGGCCATCCGTGTCGGGGCTCGGGACGAAGAAACGCAGCAGCGCAATCGTCGCCGGCACCAGCAGCCCGATGGTGAACTTGACCGCGATGGTGTAGCCGCGCGGGATTTCCTGCAGCCGCTCGAAGAGCCACTTGAGGTGGTGACCGTGGAGTTTGATGGCTGTCAGCGCCGGCCCGCCCAGCACGCCCAGTCGCAGGACAATCGGAACGAAAATCAGGAAGTGGAAGTAGAGCTCCCACGCGGAGTCCCACCGCAACAGGTCGCCGAGCACGCTCGCGCAGCCGGTGCCCATTAAAAAACCGGCCACTCGCGGCGCATGTCGTCGCGTCGTCGCGGTCGCCGCACGAACCGCATGGAGACCATCGCTCGCGAGCGCATCGCGCACCTGCTCGAGCAGGCGGAGCGCTGGGCGCTGGAAGGGCGGCAGCGCGACGCTGACCGTTGCGCGCAGCTGGCGCGGCTCATTGGCAAGCGCTACCGGCAGAAGCTGACGCGGGAGCAGCGGCTACGCGTCTGCCGCGGCTGCGACGGTTTCCTGGGGCCGGCGACCGCCCGCGTGCGGCTGTCGCGCAAGGGGTGGCGCACCACCACCTGCCTGCAGTGCGGACGCGTCTGCCGCCAGCCGCTACGGAGCAAGGCCAGCGCCCCCGCACGGCGAGCGCTAGACGAGCGATGAGTGCAAACCCCGCGCGAACGCGTCTGCTCGACTACCTTGAGCGGCGCGAATACCTGCGTACGCCGGCGGTCCGGGCGGGGATGGAGGCGGTCGACCGCGCCGCGTTCGTTCCGCAGCCGCAGCGCTACGCTGCGTGGGATGACACGCCGCTGTCTATCGGCCGCGGGCAGACCATCTCGGCGCCGCATATGGTGGCGATGATGCTCGAGGAGCTGCAGCCGCGCCCCGGCCAGCGGCTACTCGAGGTCGGCGCTGGCTGCGGCTACCACGCGGCGGTTGCGGCGGCGATGATCGCACCGAACGGTGAGGTGCACACCGTCGAACGCATCCCGCAACTGGCGCAACGGGCGCGCGCCAACCTTGCGGGCATTGCGAACGCGACGGTGCACCACGGCGATGGCTCGTGCGGCTTGCCCGAACTGGCGCCGTTCGACCGCATCTTGGTCACCTGCGGTGCGCCGCGACTGCCGGGGCCGCTGCGCGAGCAGCTCGCCGTGCGGGGGCGCATGGTAGTGCCGGTCGGCGGCCGCACGCTGCAGGCGTTGCTAGTCATCGAGCGCGACGGCGACGAATGGCGCGAAGAGCGGCGGCCCGGCGTCGCTTTCGTCCCGCTCATCGGGAAACACGGCTACGAAGACTAAATAGCGCTGTCGATAAAACCGGCGTGCTGAAACGTCCGTTTCAGCTCGACTCGATGACCTTGCGCTCTAGCTCGGCATGGTAATCTTCCAGCGCGGCCGCGATGGCGTCATCGCCGAGCGCGAGAATCCGCGCCGCGAGCAGCGCCGCGTTCTCGCCGCGGCCGAGGCCGACCGCGGCGACCGGGACGCCGGGCGGCATCTGCACTACCGAGAGTAGCGAGTCGAGGTTGCCGGGCGAGCTGTCGGAGGTGCATGGGATGCCGATGACCGGCTTGCGCGTGTGCGCCGCGACGACGCCCGGCAGCGCTGCGGAGAGGCCTGCGACGGCGATGAACACCGACGCATCGCTGCCCTCAACGAGCTCGACCACGCGGCGCGGGGTGCGGTGCGCCGACGCGACGTGCGTCGCGTAGCTGATGCCGAGCTGCACCAGCACCTGCTCCGCCTTCGCAGCTACTGGCTTGTCGCTGGCCGAGCCGAGCAGCAGCACCACGCTTGCCATGCGGCGCCAAGGCGCCGAGTCTTAATGGTTTGAGTATTGCGGAATCGTTGCCAGCGAGCCGCCGCGCCTTCGCCGCGGGCTTTAAAGAAGGCGAGCCATCGCGCCGCGCGCCCGGATGGTGTAGCTAGGAATCACTGGAGCTTGCGGAGCTTCGAACCCGGGTTCGAATCCCGGTCCGGGCGCCAGTTCTACGGGTAAACTATATATAGTTTATATACTTTATCCGGGCGTGGGTTTAAGCACACCGGTCTGGAAACGGCGGGTTGACGTGTACGCGCAGAGCCTCGAAATGAAGCAGCGCTGGCGTGATGTCGCCGCCGAGGCGGGGATGACGCTCTCCAACTACATGATGCACATGATGGAGCTCTCGCTGGAGCAGGAGGTGCTGGGAACTGACCGGCAGACCCTGCTGGAGAGCAACGAGATTCTTTCGGAGCGGCTGCATGAGGCGGAGGACCTGGTTCGGGCCCTGGAGGCACTGCGCGACAAGCAGGACAAAGATCTGCTGGCGTACCGCGCCCAGCCGTTCGCCAATCAGGACTTCCGGGGACTGCGCCAACTCGACCGGAGGCTGGTGGAGCTGCTCAAGTCACGCACCAGCCGCGGCAAGCAGGTCACCATCCCGTTCGACCGGCTGCTGCACGAAATGGGAGTCCAGCCGGACGAGCACAAGATTATCCAGGCGCTCTCGGCTCAGCTGGACGCATTCGTCGACTACGAGCTGGTCGAGTACACCAATACCGGTTACAGGTGGTGTGGATGATATCCGACCAGGCCCTGGTGGATGCCTACGAGCACGATGCCAACCTGCAGGGGATGGCTCCGACGACCCTGCGCGACTACATCTGGTGCCTCTGGAATTTCATTGACTTCCTGCAGAAGTCGCCAATCAGACTGAAGCATCAGGACCTGACCGCCTTCCTGGAGTACCTGATGGTCGATCGGGAGCTGAGCATCAGCACCATCAGCAAGTACTTCAGCGCGCTCGGTAGCTTTTACGAGTTCCTGGAATACGAAGAGCACGTCGAGAAGAATTTTGTCCCGGCGTTCCGTAAGCGGTACGTCCACCGCCTGACCAAACGGTCGAAGCAATCCGGTTCCCGACGGCAGCTGATAACGGTCAAGCAGGCGCGGACGCTGATTCATTCCATCCTCTCGCCGCGTGACCGGGCGATCAACGTGCTGCTCGCCAAGACCGGCATCCGGCGCGCCGAGCTGGTGACAATCGATCTCGATGATGTCAACTGGGAGGAGATGTCAATCTTGCTGAAGCCGAAGGCCAAGCGGTCTAACCTGACGGTATTCTTCGATGACGAGACCAACCGCGTCCTGCAGCGCTGGCTGAAGATCCGCAAAGGGTGGCGCAAGGTCGATGCCGACGCCGAGAGGGCGCTATTCCTGAGCCAGCGGGGAACCCGGCTTGCCCGCTCGGGGGTCTACAATATGGTGGTAAAGTACGCCAAGCGGGCCGGGCTGCACGACCCGGAGAGCAAGGAACTCCGGAAGCGGTTCACGACCCACTGCTACCGTCACTTCATGACCACGCATCTGTTGCGCAACGGCATGCCGCGCGAATATATCCAGGAGCTGCGCGGCGACTCGCGCCACGAGGCGATTGACATCTACCACCACATTGACCCGCGCGACCTGCGTGAAGCGTACCTGGCGGCGGTGCCGCAACTCGGACTGTAACGGCCGCTGCGAACCATGTGCGGGGATACGAAAATCCGCTACAACGCCAATGCCGAGAACGGGTCGCAGCGCGCCTCCTTGAAAAGTTCAGGGCGGTTTTTACTCGAGAACCGATGAAGACCGTGAAAAGTTTTGTC
>MPLZ02047817.1_pt1 | contig 10551 bp, 9 predicted proteins | sample 1617311 | NCBI WGS metagenome assembly MPLZ02 (sample SAMN05944806, study PRJNA350692) | marine metagenome | biome: marine; feature: ODZ; material: water; isolation source: 160 m water sample filtered on 0.2 um supor filter | place: Pacific Ocean | collected 2012-04-08 | depth 160m m
CTAATAACTGGTTCAATATTTTTAGTTGGTGAAGTGATATGAAAGAAAACCGGAAATATGAAATAGCTCGCGATAGTATGGCCTTTGGCAGCATTCTTTTTTATTTAATTGTAATAATAAGAGCCATAATTGGCAAATATATGCCCTTTGTTTACCAGCTTTTGATTGCAATAATAATTTTAATAATATCTTCTTTCATAATTAAAAATGCAAACCATCATTTAGCCAGGGCATTTGTTTTGGTGGTCTTTACAAGCCTCTTCTATAAAGATAGTCTTTTTACAGTCTTTGCAGTTTTGTTATGGGTATCCATGATTGGGGCTGCGTTTTACATCAAAGAAAACAAGAAATCAATATTCAAGGGCGTATTCTTGGGGATTGTTGTTGCTTTGTTAAGTTATTTTTTGAGTTTGGTTATTTAATCCTAACACTCTCTAAATTCCTCGGAGCTGTTGTTTCTAAGCGAAAGTTCTTATGCAAAGAACTTGCTAAGTCAAGGCATTTTGAGCTCTCGCCATGGTTGACTATGATTTTTTTAGGTCTTGGTTCGCATTTCCCTACAAAATTCATTAATTGCGTTCTGTCACTATGTCCGCTAAAACCTTCTACAGTATGCACTTCCAGCTTTATTTGCACAACCTCATTCTTCTTTCCATTTCCACCATTAGCAGTATATTCTTTTTCCCCTCTTTGTACCCTTCTTCCTAAAGAGCCTTCACCTTGGTAATTAACAAAAATCATTGAATTCTTTTTATTATCTGCTAGATGCCTTAGGTACTCCACAGAAGGTCCTCCCTGAAGCATTCCAGATGTTGCTAATATGACACAAGGCCCAGTTTCCTCAATAACCTGTCTTCTTTCTTCCCGGCTCCCTACTCTTTTGAATATGTCAGATAAAAACGGATTTTGGTCTTTATGGAATATAAGCTTCCTTATTGAATTATTCAGGTATTCAGGATATGCCGTATGTATTGCAGTCACATCCCATACCAAGCCATCAATATAAACTGGTATCTTATCAAGCATACCAGTCCTGACCATATTCTCAATTACAACCATGATTTCCTGGCTTCTTCCTACTCCTAAAGTCGGAATCAGAACCTTGCCTCCTCTTTTTATTGTAGCCTGTACAATTTTCTTAAGCTCAATATCACTCATCTGCCTTTCCTGGCCATTATTATCTCTTCCGCCATACGTGGATTCCAAAAGCAGTGTTTCAAGCCTTGGAAACATAGTTATAGCAGGATCCAAAAGCATGGTCCTTCCATATTTCTGATCACCAGTATACAAAATGTTGTGCAGACCATTGCCTACATGCAAATGCACCATTGCGCTTCCTAAAATATGGCCTGCATTATACAGCGTTATTCTAACATCAGGGGTTATATCAGTAACTTCATTATACTCTAAGGTGATAGTATGCTTTACCATTTCTTTTATTTCTTCTGTAGTAAATATTGGATCTTTATTTTCCGATCTTTGTATCTTTACATAATCCAGGAGCATCAAAGACATTATATCTCTTGTCGGTTCTGTGCAATATACAGGACCCCTATAGCCATATTTGAATAGATAAGGTATAAAACCGCTATGGTCTACATGGGCATGAGTTACAATTACAGCATCCAAATCGTTAATATTAAACTCTGGAGCTTCCAGATGGGGGTATGGGTGTTGTTCTGATGCTACATCTACACCACAGTCCAGCAAAACCCTGCTTTCTGGTGTTTGCAGAAATAAGCAACTTCTTCCAACCTGGCGTGCACCACCTAAATAACTTATTCTTATCCATTCTTCCTTCTTTTCCCTTATCCAGCCGTCATAAATCCTATGTCCTGCTTTATCCAGGAATTTTCTTCTATAGTCACTGTGCTGATAAAGTACGGCCCTTATGGTTTCTATTAACTTTGATCTTATAGCCGGCTTTCTATGTATCAAGGGCACCCATAAAGTTTTACCTCTTATATCCCTTAAAATAGCACCTTGCTTTCCTATTGCCAAGCCAGGCTTTTCAGCTTCTATTATAACTCTGGATCTTTGAGGATCAAAAATTACCTGGTCAACTCCAGCTTCTTCTGGAATTATTTTTTTGATTTCCTTTTCCGCTTTTTCCATCTCCATTGTTATGCTTGGATCAGGCCTTAATTCCACTCTTTTCTTTATACTGTCAACTATCTTCTTGATAAGGCCGTTGTTGTTAAGAAAGAAATCCTTATCCTTTGTATACAGCACAATGTTTGCTGCTTCAAAATTCGCTTCGCTTATTTTGTCAGAAGGCAAATTTTTCAGTATTTCTTTGATTATTTCTACCATTTATATCCTCATTAGAATTTTTTAAGAATATTTTTAAAGATTTATTTTATTAATTAAAAATAATGAAATATTAACAAGATTATTGTTATATGGTTGTTAACTTTGTTGTTTTTAAAGAATACCTTAGACCTCAATTCTTGTGTCAATATCCTTTGACAAAACCTTTTTTACGCCGTCTTTGGTTATTGTAACAATATTTATCCCATTGCCTGATGCTATATCTCTCTGGACAGCGGCATTTATTGATTTTGCAGCTAATTTAATCCCTTCATCCATACTCATGTTTTTTTTGTATAATGTTTCTAATACACCATAAACCATTACACTTCCAGACCCCGATGTATTATAATCATCAATCTCTGCAATGCTTCCGTCAGGACTTAAGTCATAGATATGAAATCCATGCTCGTCTTTTCCGCCAATTATGAAATGAGATATACCTGGAATTAAGCTCAGTTTTCTTATATTGTTGTAAACCATCATCGAAAGCAAGTTTGCAGCTTCCTTAACAGTGCTTTCTCTATCAGTTCTTATTCGCTTTAACTTTAATTCCGCTTTTATGTATTTTGCCAGTAGCTGCACATCAGAAACTGTTCCTGCAACAGTTACAGCTATGTCATCTGTTATACTAATTATCTTGTCAAATTTCTTATTAGCAATCAAATATCCTGATGTTGCTCTTTTGTCTGCTGCCAAAACAATCCCATCTTTACATAGCAAAGCTAGTGTTGTTGTGCCTGTTTTCATTAATTCTCTATCTTCAACCATTTTTTATCTAAGAACTCTTTAATTGAGTAATTTGTATGTTGTATTTAAATCTTATGTTTTTTGATAATAATATCAATTATTAGGACTCAAAATAAAGAAAATATATTCTACTTCAAACCCTTCTGAAACAAATTATTAAGAGCACTAACAAAGTAAGGGCTTTTAATCCAAACACCAGAATCATATTCAGGATCTTTGCCAGCCATAACAAAAAAGATTTCTTCATTATCAATACTTGCAAATCTTGCATCATGTTTTGTGTCTACTATTTCAATATTTCCTAAATCAATATTTAAATTTACATTTGTGTAAAATTTAACCTTAACTTTTTTCCTTGCAAGACTATCCTTTGCTTTTTTCAAAACCTTAATCTTGTGTTTTAATCCTTCTTCATTTGTAACTACTGTTACAGATTTCTTTGCCCTTGAAAGCATGTCTTTCAAAAATTTGTTGACATTGCTTCTTCCAACTACAGAATCTGTTATATTTTCTACATCAATTTTCTTGATTCCAGTTTTATGCAAAAGCTCCAGTTCCTCAAAAATATCTGTTTCTGCCAGCTTTTCAACTGTTTGTATTTGCTGCTCTGCATCTTCCTGCAGCCTTTTCTTGATCCTTTCAACAACAGCTTCTGGCTGCACAGCAATATACTTAATTGGCTTTCCTATCTTCATTATGATAAAGCCTTTCTTCTCCAAACCTTCAAGAACATCATAGCATCTGCTTCTTGGAACTCCAGATATCTCCGCTAGCTCTGAAGCAGCCGCTATACCCTTGCTTAATATAGCAGTCCATATCTTTATTTCATAAATATTAAGTTTAAAACGCTGCCTTAATTCCTGCAGTGATTCTTTTTGAATTAACATGTTATAACTAAGAATGAATTACTTGTATTTAAAGCTTTCTATTTATTTGTTACTTTAAAGTAAGGACACAAAAGAGTATGTAGTAAGACCATAATAATTATGTACCTAGTAAACGTTAGAATAATAATAAATTAAACAAGAAAAAATAAAATCAAAAAAGAAAGAAAGTCTTACTGACTTCTCTTCTTAACTACTGCCACAACAAGCAATATTGCTATTAAAACAAGCAATACTTCTCCTACAACCAAAGCAACCAAAAACCCTGAACTTTCGAACAGTGATTTTTCCTCTGTTACTGGTAAACTAGGAGTTGTTACTGCTCCAGCAGTTATTAAATCTGAAGGAGTTGTATCTACAGGAGACTGTACAACAACAACATCTTCCTCTTCTTCCTCCTCCTCTTCGTCTTCCTCTAAGATCTCACACTGTGCTACAAGCAACTCGGTTGTTTCAGTTTCTGTATCACTTCCATCATTGAAAGTGACCTTGGATTGCAGGGGGTATATTCCTGGTGCCACATCCTGTGGCATTGATAGTGTAAATGTCTTTCTGAACTTGCTGTCATCATCAAATGCATCACTGGTTAAGTCAAATATCTCCCTTAAGCTAATCCCTAATTCTGCATTAGTGATTTCAAGCACAACATCATCCTCATCATCTTGGCCTGTATTTATAACAGCAGTTGAAAGCTGCAGTGTTCTGCCGCATTTGATTTCTGATGGTGTTAATGAATTTCTCAAAAATTTTATCTCATTATCTTCTTTTTCTACTTCAAGTTCAAGATCAAATTCAACTGTATGAGTTGTTCCATTCTCATCTTCACCTGTTACCTCTATTGAGACATCGTAAGTATCCTCATCAACTTCCAGAGGAATTACAAATTCAACGGTTACATCATTATTCTTTCCATCTTTCAAATCCTTAATTTCATCTTCTTCCTCTAACTCATCACCATCATCAATTCCATCTATTGTTACAGTAACCTCAATATCCTCTATTTTAAGATCTTCAGTACTGGTAAAATTATTTTTAGCTTCTATAGTAAATTTAACAGCATCACCAGGCCTTGCCTCTTCTCTTATTTTATCCCCAAAATCCATATTTTTATCTGTCTTGCTGCCAACCTTAACATCCATATCAGTTATAAGAAGTTTTCCACCTTCTATCACATTTCCAAATTCGTTATCTGCCAGTACAGCAGGTACCATTAATAGAATCAAAAACAATCCAATCATAGCATTTAGTATCTTCATTTTTTATTAACCCCATATAATTTAATTATCTTTTACCCTGTGAAATCGCTACTAGTATTTAAATCTTTTGCTATTGAGCAATAGTAATAAAGCTTTAATTATTGCCAAATGGTTAAAATATCTCTTACTATATATAGTATAACCCTGGCTAGATATAAATGATAAAACTCTTATCTTATAGCAAAGAGCACAAATAATTGGAATATAAATTATGCTCTTTGCTTATTACGAACGAGCAACAAATGCTCAATTATTTTTGTGAGTGAGTATAGAATTACTATTGCTGCTGCATAGCAGCCCCATCCCAATCATTTGCCCGCATGGTACATTGTTTTTTGTTTTCCCAGTAATAGTGGCAATCCTTGCCAAACTTTTCCCATATGACGCAGCCAATACAACATTTCGATGCGGAATTATCCACCTTAGTTTCTGTTTCCATTTTACATCAGGAATTATCCAATATTAAAAAATTTATGGTAAGAATTTTTCAGTGTGCTTAATCTTATTAGGCAGGTATTTCTCGATTACATAGTTGAGTCCCCACTTAGCTAATGCTTGTTGTTCCGCACGAACTTTCATCTGGTTCATCTGCTTAAGAGCTTTCTGCCATTCTTTATGATGGATTATGAAAGGATCATTCTTTAAAAGGTCCTTAATCTTTTTGATATCCACTTCCTTTAAAGGATGTGATGGCAGTTTGTAATCAACAATATCTTGGGGGGTTATTCCCAAAAACTTTGCTTTTGGTACACAAAAATATTCATTGATATGCGCAGCATTGCCAGAACCTACTTTTAATGTCCTATATATAGAGCCGATTCCATAAGGATCCCCATCCACAAATACATATACCGGTATTTTCCTCTCATCACTCAATCTACGGATAAATCTGCGCAAAGCTCTAGTAGGAACCCCACCCATTGAAACTAAAATGCAATTTGCCTTTTTCCAATAATTGTGTTTCAATAATCTTTGAAACATACCTGCTGTCTCAATAGCCAGAATAAACTTTGCATTGGTTTCAAATTTCAAATGTTCAACGGATGTTGGGATAGAGTAAGCGCCTGAACCAAACTTAGTGCAGTCAATCCTTATCTCTTTTCCAGTATCAGGATCTTTATCAACAACAATCAATTTTCCAGCAACTTCTCCGCCTTTTTCTTCTGGAATAAAACCAAGCTGCTCACGATTGACCATCATCATTGCTTCTAAATCATCCATGACTGTATCGGATTCTGGTTGTTCCTTGAAAGATGCTTCTGCCCAGTTCTTGGAAATATAATACATTTCTCTCTTTGTTGTTATGTCATCTTCTTTGATAATGCCTTTTGCATGCGCCATCATACGCAAAGTTTGAGCAAAAGTTTTGATTGTACTGGCAGTTAAAGTACGCTCTTTCATTTTCCCAAGAAGCTCAAAAAAGCCATCTTTAGGATCATACTTAACATTAGTTAATGCCCTTAAAGGCATCTTAAGTTCTGGAGCTTTTTTCTTTTTGATTCTGGAATAAACATCATTTGCAGTATCTTCTATTTCTTTCAAAACCTGCTTATTACTTGTTTTCGTCATTTTCTTCCCCTGTTTCCCCCTTACCTATATTTGCAAACTCCTCATCATACTCCAGATTCTTAGCCTCTATTTCTTCTAAATGACCTCTTTTCTTTTCCAAAATTTCTGCAAGCAATTTCTCAACTTTCTTCTCATCATTTTCATTTAATTTTAATAATTCTTTTAATGCCTCCCCAACATGAGGTATAAACAATTTTATATAATCTCTTTTCTTGCCCTCAAACTGAATCTTTCTTTTCTTACCCACATAGCTTGCTAGCTTCCTGCCGCATTCCTGCAAAGCCAACTTAATTTCCTTAACAATCTCAGGATAATGCGCTATAGCTTCCTTGCTTTCAGAAGTAAAAGGGACCCAGACAGAAGCAATATGCACAACAAGAGTTACAGGACCGATTGGTAATGCTCCACGACTTTGGCTTAAACCATAATTTCTCCACATTGTATTTATGACAGATCTTGTTACTGCGCATGCACCTTGTTGATACAATAGAGGAACGCGATTAGCATACCTTAACAAATGCATGCTTTCTTCTGCATTTTGCTCACCGCCATAAGCTACACCTGCTTCAACAATAAATGGATTCCCACGATAAACACTGGGAGGTCTTGTTATCGCTGTATAAAATTCTGCATTTATCTCTTTCTTTAGACCTTTCTCTAATAACTCTTCACCAATTGGACTTATGCAATCTACTGGAGGAGAAATTATTTTTGTTTTTTTAATACCCTCTACTAATTTCTCAGCTATTTCCATACCCACATCCCTCGGTTTTGTATTTGGGAGCACAGCAGCATTCTCACAAATCTGCTTGGCAGTACCAGAACCAACTCTGGAAAACTCGCTTGTCAAAAAACTCTGCAAAGTACGTGATTCTGTCAATTTTAACATAGAAAGCAAAACACCTATTTCCACGCCATAAGGATGTGGCTTAATCTCAACAGGTTTTTTAGGCAGCTGTTCAGCAGCTTTTGCAAAGATTATTTGCTCGGCTTTTGGATTTGTATAAATTAATGTGACATGAGGATTTACAATCGCTGTTTGCTTTAGATATTGGTCAACACTTTGGTCGCCTTTTTGATAGCTTCCTTCTAGATCTAACTCTATCCTAGTTCCATGCTCTTTATCCCACTCAACAGTTTCATCTTTAATTATCTGAGGCTTATTGTTTTGAGTATCAATATGAAGCTCATAATAATTTGCAGAATGCTTTTTTCCTATTCTGGAAGTAATTCTTGCAGGCTTTCCTGTTGTCAGCTGCGCATACAAAACAGAAGCACTTATTCCTATACCCTGTTGCCCGCGGGATTGGGATAACTTAAAAAATTTGCTTCCATACAACAGTTTTGCAAAAATATTTGGAATCTGTTTCTTGACAATTCCAGGACCGTTATCCTCGACAATAACTCTAAATCTATTTTCACTCATCTCTACCAATTCAACATTTATTTCCGGCAGAACATTAGCTTCTTCGCAAGCATCCAAACTATTATCTACCGCTTCCTTAATTGTTGTCAACAAAGACTTCCTGGGATTATCAAAACCAAGAAGATGCCTGTTCTTCTCAAAAAAACTCGCAATAGAAATATCTCTCTGCTTTTTTGCCAGTTCAATTGCAATAGGTACATCTTCTGCCATTTTGTTAAAAATCAAATATAACTTGTTTAAATAGTTAATTGTTTTTGAAAATTAAGAAAAATAAAATAATCAAACCATCTCCATTATCCTTTTCCTTTTCATTTCTCTTCTCTTTTGCTCCAGCCATTTGTAAACGCTTGCATGAGTGCTTCCCTTCAGCAAAGCCTCTACAGCACGTTTTGCTATTGCAGCTGATTCAGCAGTTCCAATAATACTTACTGATTTTCCATAAACTGAAATGTAAGATTCTGATAATTCTTCTATTAGCATCCTTGATTTGCCTTCTTTGCCAATAACACGACCTTTTAACCTCAACAAAGTATTTTTTGATTTTCCAGTATAGTCATTTAATTCAATATATTCAAAAACATAATCTTGTTTTAGCAATAATTTTGCGATTTCAGGATTAAAGCCACGGCCTATGGCCCTCACCACCTCACGAGCAGTATACAATCCTAAAGCATCCTTACCATAAACAAAAATATCCCCTTCTAAAGAATCAACTTTGATCTGGGTTTTTGTATCAGATTCTATAGTTTTCTTAACTTCACCCTTCTTTCCAATCAAAACCGCAACTCTTTCTTGCGGTATCTTCAATTCATACGAATAGGAGGCCATAGTGAAAGTGAAATTATTATGTGTTTTAAAAGTTTTTGTTAGTTTTTATTTTTTAATATTTAATTGTATTAATTTTTTTATGAATTTGTCTTTTATTGTAATTTTCCCTTATTGTAGTAATTTTTTGAACGAAACCTTTAAATATAACTGATATTTACAATTGAGTTATCGCCACCGTCTATATTTTAGATATTTAAATTCTAAAATTTAACATTGGATTTTATGTTTACGTGCTTGATATTGTTATTAAGTATGTGTAGTTTTGTAATATTGCGACCAATAAAAAGCGAAAGCAAATCCTAGGGATATGGGAACAGAAATCCTGTTGATCCTGCGGGAGGTTGCTGCTATTGGGATTCGACTAAGCCATGCAAGTCAAGGGGTTCTTCGGAACACCGGCAAACTGCTCAGTAACACGTCGATAATCTGCCCTTAGGTCGGGGATAGCCTCTGGAAACTGAGGATAAGCCCTGATAGGGAAATTCTACTGGAATGTGTTTTTCTATAAACGCAAGGCCTAAGGATAAGTTGGCGGTCGATTAGGTTGTTGGTGAGGTAAAGGCTCACCAAGCCGTTGATCAGTAGGGGGGATGAGAGTCCTAGCCCCGAGAAGGACACTGAGATAAGGGTCCTAGCCCTAAGGGGTGCAGCAGTCGCGAAACCTTTACAATGCACGCAAGTGTGATAAGGTAATCCAAAGTGCTTACAATTTTTTGTAGGCTTTTGCCAAGTGTAAAAAGCTTGGAGAATAAGCAGTGGGTAAGACCGGTGCCAGCCGCCGCGGTAACACCGGCGCTGCGAGTGGTGATCATCTTTATTGGGTCTAAAGCATCCGTAGCAGATTATGAAAGTCTTCTGTGAAATCTTTGGGCTTAACCCAGCGGCTTGCGGAAGATACTACATGGTTAGAGACCGGGAGGAGCTAGGAGTATTCCTTGGGAAGCGGTAAAATGCTTTAATCCTTGGAGGACTACCAGTGGCGAAGGCGCCTAGCTAGAACGGGTCTGACTGTAAGGGATGAAAGCCAGGGGAGCGAACTGGATTAGATACCCAAGTAGTCCTGGCAGTAAACGCTGTGAATTATGTGTTGCGTAATCTACGTGGTTATGCAGTGCCGAAGCGAAGGCATTAAATTCACCACCTGGGAAGTACGGTCGCAAGGCTGAAACTTAAAGGAATTGGCGGGGGCGCACTACAAGGGGTGCGGCGTGCGGTTCAATTCAATTGTACACGGAGAATCTCACCAGGAGCGACGGCAGAATGAAGGTCAGATTGAAGGTTTTACCTGACAAGCCGAGAGGTGTTGCATGGCCGCCGTCAGTTCGTGCCGTAAGGTGTGCTGTTAAGTCAGTTAACGAACAAGACCTATATCTACAGTTGCTAGCGAGTCTTCCGAGATGATCGAGCACACTGTTGAGACTGCCCGCGTAAGTGGGAGGAAGGTGTAGGCAACGGTAGGTCTGTATGGCCCGAATCTTCTGGGCTACACGCGCGCAACAATGGCAGAAACAATGGGATGCGACTCCGA
>MPLZ02155225.1_pt1 | contig 10551 bp, 19 predicted proteins | sample 1617311 | NCBI WGS metagenome assembly MPLZ02 (sample SAMN05944806, study PRJNA350692) | marine metagenome | biome: marine; feature: ODZ; material: water; isolation source: 160 m water sample filtered on 0.2 um supor filter | place: Pacific Ocean | collected 2012-04-08 | depth 160m m
AGATTGAATAAACCCTTGACATTCACCCTCAACGGCGTTATAATATAATTAGAGATTGAGAAATAACCCTTTTGGAGATTGATTATGGCATTTGCTGATACTACAACATATTTTGATACTGGTGATGGTTCTATCATTGGTGGGTTTACTGAAAAAGAGAACGGAAACTTCTTTGAGTTTTCGGCTGCGAGTGAAGAAGAGGTTGATAATTCCTTTGGTACAATTTCACATCGTATTTGGGTGACTACTCCTTGGAAGAGTCATGCCGGACATACTATGGATTGTGGGTATCGTTTGGGAAATGTTCTCAAAACTGTTGCGTATCTCATTGTTGATGAGGATGAATTTGGAGAACCGATTGTTGAAAAGTGGAACATCAAAGGACATACTGAATATACTAGGAGTTGAAAAAAGATTGAATAAACCCTTGACATTCATCTCCAACGGCGTTATAATATAATTAGAGATTGAGAAATAACCTAAACGAGAGATCGATTATGAAAAAAGAAAAAATGGAACTTGAGTGTCAAGAATGTGAAAAGGTGTTTTCAAGAAGTACCAAAACCGTATTTCCGAAATGTCCAAGGTGTAAGTCAGAAGACCTCTACCCTACAGCTTTTTTTGGAAAGAAGAAAAAAGTTTGAATAAACCCTTGACATTCACCCCCCAACGGCGTTATAATATAATTAGAGATTGAGAAATAACCCTTTCCAAAAGATGGATATGAAGAAACCGAAAAAAGTGTATATGAAGGTAAAGGAAACAAAGACCAGAAGATCATCCGATATGTATTCGGTTGAATCCGCGGTTGACTCCGGAATCGAATTCAAACGTAATACTCACAAAGTTGTAGGTGAAGTAGTACTTGATGGTAAAACCTATAAAATTCTTGGTTAATATGGAAGAATATTTCGTGTTTGATGTGGGTGGTCATTTCACTGGTGAGGTGATCGCCACTACAGAAGAAGAAGGTTGGGTTTTTGATGAACTCAGAGATATTTCTTCTGAAAATATTATGAATGGATATCCTGCAGCCGTAGAGATGGTTCATTATAATATAGAAATAATTTGAATAAACCCTTGACATTTACCCCTAATCTGTGGTATAATATAATTAGAGAGTTGAGAAAGAAACATTTTAGAGAGATTTTAATATGGAACATAAATTAGTCACCAAAGAACAAAAGTCAATTCTGGCGAAACTTCTCGCTTCAGAAAACTTGATTGTCGAACATGGTAACTATAATACAGCATCATTTGACGTAAAGAATCGCGTTCTCCGTCTTCCAGTTTGGAAAGAGATGAGCGGGAGTCTTTACGATTTACTTGTGCTTCATGAAGTTGGACATGCATTGTTCACCCCAGAAGAAGGATATCATGATGCAAAAGGTTATGGAAAGGGTTTCAAATCTTTCCTTAATGTTGTAGAAGACGCAAGAATTGAGAGAAAAATCAAAGCGAAATTTCCTGGAGGTCGCCGTTCATTTGTTGATGGATATAAAAACCTGATGGATCGTGACTTTTTTGGTCTTTCTAAAAATGATATTAGTAAGTATGGATTGATTGATAAAATTAATCTCCACTACAAAGTTGGAGATTATGTCGATCTTACTTTTGATAATGAAGAACAAAGTTTTCTTGACCGAATTGATAAAGCGGATACTTGGAAAACTGTTGTTGAGATTTGCAAAGATCTTTATAAGTATGCAAAAGAAAATGAATCAGAAACCGATATGTCTGACCACGATTTTGGTGAGATGATGATGGGTGATGATGATGATGAAATTAACTTTGATGATGAAGATTATGATCCTAGTGATTCTGTAGAAATAGAAAGTTCTGAAAATTCTTGTAAATCTGGTGGAGCCGGTGATGAGAATGGTGAAGAAGATGATGTAAATGAAGAGAATGATTTTCGTGATGATTCAAAAGAAAAACGTGGAGAAGGAAATTCTGAAGAAGAGGATTCCAAAGATTCAAATAACGAAAGCGGTCTGGATTGTGAAAATAGTAAAGATTCCGGTGCGGGTTCAGGTGAAGAAGGTGGAACTGATGGAAACTTTGATGATTACGAACCAGAATCAAAAACTGATGATAATTTCAGGAATAATGAAATAGAATTGGTTTCTGATGACGCAAAACCTTATAAGTATGTGAATATTCCTCATGATATTCCTTTGGAAAATGTTATCGTTGATTTTACAAGTCTTTATAAGGAATATGAATTTCATTATGCTAACGATGCTGATAGGTATGGGAGCAGTGGTGAAACTCAGATTGCAGCCGCAACAGAAAAGTTCAATGATTTTCGTTCCAAGAACAAAAAAGTTGTTGAATATCTCGCGAAAGAATTTGAGATGAAGAAAGCAGCAAAAGATCATGCAAGAGCAGCAACTGCTAACTCTGGAATTCTTGATTCTGAAAGACTTCATACTTACAAATATAATGAACATCTTTTTAAGAAGTTAACAGTAATTCCAGATGGAAAGAATCATGGATTATTGATGTTTGTCGATTGGTCTGGTTCAATGTCACGGAATATGAAAGGAACTATCGAACAAATGATGGTTTTGGTTATGTTTTGTAAGAGAGTGAACATTCCTTTTGATGTCTATGCATTTAGTGATAGTTATGGTAACTATGTAGATGGTGGCCGCAAAGGTGTCGATGAAGATGGAATCCTTGAAGGAAAAAATGGAACAGTTTATGGTAACATGATTGTTCGTCAATTCAATCTTTTGAATTTGTTTTCCTCAAAGATGAGAGCAAAGCAGTTACGTGATGCATATATTTACATGACAGCAACAGCGGAACACTTCACTTCAAATTATTCTTATGGTTTTCGCCGTGATGAAGTAATTACAATCCCTTCAAGAATGACATTAGGTGGAACTCCTTTGGATTCTTCTTTGATCATGGGATTTTCAGTAATGAGAGATTTTATGAAAAGAAATCCTGTTGATGTAATTAACAGCATTTATCTTACTGATGGTGAATCACATTCCTGTAATGAAATGTGGACAACTCCTTATGAATGTAAGTATCGTGATGGAAGAATGAGTAGCAGAGGGAATTTCGATGTTAGAGGTGAAAATGTGGTTCTCCGTGATCCAATTTCCAAAAAACAACATCTCTGCACTAGAGATTCAAATAGATATAGTCGAGGAGTCTTGACGGAGAATCTGGTAAAATTTCAGAGAGAAGTTTTTGATATTAATATCGTTAACTTTTTCTTGGTTCAGAAAATGAAAAAATGGGATATCATCGATATGATTGATGATATGAAAGCCGCAGGTGATACAACATATACTTCTAATGAAGATTATGAAAAGTTCGCAAGAAAGTTTCGTAAAGACAAGTATATGATTTCTCCTGAAGGAAGAGGATTCAATGAACTCTATACAATTTTGGGTGGAAAACATCTGGAAGTTTCAGAAGAAAAGTTGGAAGTTGCAGAAGATGCTTCTGTAGCACAAATGGCGAGAGCATTCAAAAAGTTCTCTTCTGGAAAACTTGAAAAGAGAAAACTCCTTTCACGTTTCATCGATATGGTGGCAGCGTGAAAAAAAGTTTGAATAAACTCTTGACTTTTACCCCCAAACGGCGTTATAATATAATTAAACAATAAGGAAATATTTCCTTGAATATTCACATTATGAGAGAAAGTGAAATGGAATATACATTAAAACAAGAAAGTTTTTTGAAAGCTGCAATCGCCAAATATGGTGAAGGTGCAATTTTATCTAAACTGAATTTGTCAGAAGTCGCAGAAGATAATGGGATGAAATTCCCATTCTGGATGACCGACACAAGGCGTTTAGGTTCTTTTACTAAAATTGGTAAAGATGAGTATCGTCTTCCCGCAATAAATGGTGGAGAAGGTGCATCGATTGCTGATGTTGTAGTAGTAGATGAAGCATCTGAAGTGGTTATTGAATCTAAAAATAAAGAAAGTGAGACATTCGATATGTCAACATATTTTAATCCAGCAGAATTGATCCCTTCAAAAGATCCGTTGTTCGTGCCTCACGGACATTTTGGTGATCTTGTCAAGGTTCTTAATTCCAAAAAGTTCTATCCAGTATTTGAAACTGGTGAATCTGGAACTGGTAAAACTTACATGACAGAACAAGCATGTGCTAAACTCAAGAAAGAGTTTATCAGAGTTAACATTACAGTTGAAACTGATGAAGATGATCTTTTGGGTCACTACGCATTGATTGATGGTAATACAGTATGGCAGGATGGTCCTGTTGTAATCGCAATGGAACGTGGTGCAGTTCTTCTCCTTGATGAGATTGATTTGGCATCCAACAAAGTGATGTGTCTCCAACCTATACTTGAAGGTAAAGGTGTTTATCTGAAAAAGATTAACAAGATGGTTACTCCGGCTGCAGGATTTACAGTAGTCGCAACTGCAAATACCAAAGGTAAAGGTTCTGAAGATGGTAGATTTGTTTTTACCAATATTCTGAATGAAGCTTTCCTTGAAAGATTTCCGATTACAATGGAAGTTGGTTATCCTTCAGCTCCTACTGAAAAGAAAATTGTGAACAAAGTTCTTGATTCTCTTGGAGTTTCGGATTCTGATTTCGCAGAGAAGTTGGTAAACTGGGCGAACGCTATTCGTAAGACTTTTTACGATGGTGGAATCGATGAAGTAATCGCAACTCGTAGGTTGGTTCATATCTCAAACGCATTCGCTATTTTCGGTGATAGAATGAAATCAATTGAAATGTGTGTGAATCGTTTTGATGAAGATACCAAAACTTCTTTCTTGGATTTGTATTCCAAGATTGATGCAGAAGCAGTGATTCCTTCTGATGAAACTGAAGCTGAAGAAGCTCACAGACTCTTGGATGAAGAATCCGTAGATTCTGGATACGCATCTGAAAATGATGAAAACAATCCGTTCTAAAAGGTCTGAAGTCGCGGATAGAATTCGCGACAAGATCATTCAATTGAACTTAGTTCAACCGTATGGAGGAGAAGTTCTCAAAAAGAAACGGTGTTATAGTGTTCTATTTTGTAAACCAGTAAACCTTGATGGAGTGATTGAGATTTATAGTCCAAAATGGATTAGAGTAAGTTATCGAACTCGATTTTTACATGTACCGCATAATGATAACAGAGTATTTACTTCTGAAAAAGATGTGGTAGATTTTTTAAATGAGGCTTTTGTCAATTTCGATGAAGAAGCCGCAATGTCAATCCCAATCAAAGGATAAATATTATGGGAACAAAAAATATAACAATAAAAACAGCAGTAAATGAAAAATTTAGATTTCTTGCAAGGGATCTGGATGGCTCTGTTTTTGCTTTTGTGGACAAACCAAGTATTGCCACAGATATTGCGTGTGATACATGGGATGTAAAAACAGGCGCAATTTTACAAATTACTCCATCTATTCCTGAAATGGGAGATTCCGAGAATCTTACAGATTGGAGAGAATCGTTAATAGAGATAGATGATGAAGTTATATGTAATTGAAGTAACTAAAGCAATATTACTTTTTGGAATGATGTATGTCGTTTCAGTAGTATGGCTTTGTTTATGAATGATATTAATGTAGAAAATGTTTGTAATTCTCTAAGGGAAAGAGAGAAGCGTGGTATGTCCAAGTATGGTGTAAATACTATGCGTGAAGATCTTTCTCCTCTAGAGTGGTTGCAACATTTGCAAGAAGAATTAATGGACGCATGCGTCTATGTCGAAAAACTTAAAGGCGAAATTAAAGATGACTCCTGAACACATCAAAGATAAAATTAAATTACAGATTGCGGTTAATGCTCTTCTTGAATTACGAGAGGAAGCAATATCCGGGTCACTTGAAATGTGCACTATTGATGCTACATTAAGTAATATTGGTGTCGAAAAGAAATTTATTCATCACACACCAATAAAAACCAATCAACACTGGAACGCATTTGGAAATTATGAAACAAACCAAAAGACAGAGAAGGACAAAAACTCCTTCTCGACCACAAGTTAATCCTAGAAAAAAGGGCAAATTGCCTTGGAGAACATTCAAAAAATATTTCAATCAAATGAAATTAATTATTTTTGTTTGTGAAAAAGATGGTTGTAAGGCTCCATATAGACATGAATACAGATTAATGAATGAGGTATAATGAAAACAGCAACAATTGAAATCCTTGAAGAAGGTGAAACTATTTTTGGTTCACGTACCGCAGGAGAGTATTTCGTGCGTGAGTACGAAGATGGTGAAGAGATGGGTGGAGGTTTCTTCAAAACAATAACCGAGGCGGAAGCCGCAGTAAGAGAGTATCAGAATGACAATAAATGAATTTATACAGAAGTATAGAAAAGTGAAAAATCTTGTACCGGGCATAACAAGTTCTCATACCCCTCATGTAATTTGTAAAGATGGGTTTGAAATGTCTGTTCAGGCAGGACAATCTTTGTATAGTGAGCCGCGAGATGTGGTAAATAGTTATAAAGAAATGGAGATTGGATATCCGTCTAAAGAGGAACATTTGATTGCAAGATATGCAGAAGATGGAGAAAATCTTTGTGATACTGTTTATGGTTATGTGCCATGTTCAATCATTGATGATGTACTTAAAAAACATGGTGGAATAGATGAACCTGCTATAATTGAATCAATGAAACAATAAGATATATATGTATAAAGGCAGAAAACGCGAACGTAAAGAAGAAGCAATAAAACGCACTGAAGCATCTATTCTTTCATACGAAGAATTAATGTCCACTATTCCAAGAATTGACCCTGACATTGGGTTTAATCCAGAAGTTGAGAAGAAACGACTAAAGAAAAAGATTGAACGTGCAAAGATAACAATAGAAAATACAACAAAGAATATAAGATAACCTAAGCATTCCGAGCTGGTGGTGGTCTAGGTCAGAGGTATGGTGGAGGTTCGTTGACCAAAGCTGTAGGGTAACATCCCCTTCAATGACTCTGAGGTAGGAATGTTATGTGTGAATGTTGCGATTAAGTCCCTGTCATTTCAGGAAATGATATTCAATCGCATACACTAGAGCGGTGATGACGATTCGTGAGAAGTTCGCAGACCCAATGTTCTAGGTATCGAAGTACAAGGACATGATCATGGTTATCTTCACTAAATATTGAGATAATAATTAACATATTATAGGAGTTTGAATTGGAAATAAAAATTAAGATTGATGAATTAAGAGAAAAGAAAATATTTGTTGGCACGCCAATGTATGGTGGTCAATGTCATGGAATGTATACTAAAGCTTCTTGTGATTTAGCAACTACTGCTACAAAATATGGTATGGATCTAAAGTTCTTTTATCTCTTTAATGAAAGTTTAATTACAAGAGCGAGAAATTATCTAGTTGATGAATTCTTGCGATCCCCCTATACCCACCTGATGTTCATCGATTCAGACATCAATTTTAACCCTCAAGATGTATTAGCCCTCGCGTCACTTGTGGATGAGGATAAACCAATTATTGGTGCTCCATATCCAAAGAAATGTATTGCGTGGGAAAAAGTACGTAATGCGGTCGATGCCGGACTAGGCGATGAAAATCCTCAAAATTTAGAAAAGTACACTGGTGATTTTGTTTTCAATCCAACAGCGGGAACAACTCAAATTAAAGTTGATGAACCAGTTGAAGTATTGGAAGTTGGTACCGGATTTGTACTGATTGCTCGTGAAGTTTTTGAAAAATTTAGAGATGAATATCCACAATTTTCCTACAAACCAGATCACAATCGTTCAGAACATTTTGATGGTTCTCGCTATATTCACGCATTCTTTGATACTGTCATTGATAACGAATTATATGCAGGAAAAGGTGCGAGTGGTTCAGATCGTTATTTGTCAGAAGATTATATGTTTTGTCAATGGGCGCGTAAGATTGGTTTTAAAACTTGGTTGTGTCCTTGGATGGAAGTAAATCATGTTGGTTCTTATGTTTTCAATGGTACGTTACGTGATCTCGGACAACTAGAATATGCTTCTCATGGAAATGACCAAGATACAAGACCTCTCAAAGAATCCCGAAAAGAAAGACGGGCTGCAGAACGAAAATCTAAGAAAAAAGGGAAAGCAGTAAAACTTCAAACACCTGAAGGGTAAAAATCATTCACAATTACAATGTGTTACACCCCAATATCCGCCACATTTCCGCCACTCTCAATGTGGCGGATAAATGACGGATAAAATCTACTTGACAAATCAAAAATACGTGATATAATAAGATATACAATAATAAGTTTATACAAGGATATATGATGAAATTATCAAATGAAACCGTCGCGATACTTAAAAATTACGCATCAATTAATCAGAACATACAATTCAAACAGGGTAACAGCCTGTCAACAATTTCCCCCCAAAAGAACATTCTATCCAAAACAGAAATTGGCGAAGATATTCCAAGCACCTTTGCCATTTATGACTTGAATAAGTTGTTAGGAGCATTAAGTCTTTTTGAACAACCAGAATTAACTGTTGGAGAAAAACAACTAACAATTAACGGAAATAGTTCAAGACTTAATTATGTTTATGGAGATCCGTCTATGTTGGTTTTACCCCCAGATAAATCTCTAGACTTTCCAGAACCAGAAGTTAAATTTAAACTTTCAAAAGAAACCTATGATGAAAGTATAAAAGCAGCACAAGTTTTATCCTTGCCGGAAATGGTTGTGCGTGGCATCGATGGTAAAACATTTCTGGTAGCAACAGATATTAATAATGATTCTTCTGATGAATTTCAAAAAGAAGTAGGAACTACGGATAAAGAATTTCAATTTGTATTCAAAATTGAAAATATGAAACTCCTGAGTGGTTCTTATGATGTTGGAATTTCCTCCAAAGGAATATCACATTTCTCGCACGAACATTCCAAGTTAGAATATTGGGTCGCCACAGAACAAAGTTCAAATTATAACGGATAAAAATGAATGATTTTTTATGGGTAGAAGAATTCCGCCCGCGAAGGGTGGCGAATTGTATCCTTCCAGCACAGATTAAAGAAGTATTTCAAGGATTTGTGGATGATAAAAGAATCCCTAATTTACTCTTATCTGGTCCGGCTGGAGTGGGTAAAACTTCTGTTGCAAAGGCAATGTGTGATGAGATTGGAGTGGACCATTTAATAATTAATGGTTCAAATGAAGGAAGAAATATAGATACTGTTAGAACTACTCTTACACAATATTGTAGTTCCGTTTCCATGCAAGGTGGAAGAAAAGTCGTTATAGTCGATGAAGCAGATTACATGAATGCTGAATCGGTTCAACCTGCACTAAGGGGGTTCATTGAAAAATATAGTTCCAATGTTAGTTTTATCTTTACTTGTAATTTCCGTAATCGGATCATTGATCCTATCCATTCTCGCTGTTCTGTAATAGAATTTGTAATACCGAAATCGGATAGGCCTCAATTAGCACAAGAATGTTTAGGAAGAACAGAAGTAATTCTTTCCGAAAAGAATGTTAAGTTTGATAAAAAAGTTATTATTGAATTGATTATGAAACACTTTCCAGATATGCGGAGAGTGTTAAATGAACTGCAGAGATATTCTGCAGGTGGTATTATTGATGCGGGAATTCTCGCACAAATCGGTGAAATCAATTTAACAGAATTAATGAGAGCATTGAAGGAAAAACATTTTTCTGAAGTGCGAAGATGGGTTACTCAAAACATTGATAATGACCCAGTTAGGATTTTTCGTAAGATTTATGATGGAGTGAGTGGACATCTCAAAGATGCATCCGTTCCTCAGGCGGTTTTAATTCTTGCGGATTATCAGTATAAATCTGCTTTTGTTGCAGACCAAGAAATTAATTTAGTAGCGTGTTTGACCGAAATGATGGTTGATTGTGAGTTTAAATAAAGGTAATAAGTGTCAAAAGAAGTTTATATATTAAAGTTAAAAACGGGCGAAGAGGTAGTAGCAAGAGTTTCAGAAGGAGAAAATGATACACTCATTCTAGACACTCCAATGACACTTCAAGCTGTGCCCGGTCAACAACCTGGACAAATGGGGTTAGCGTTAGTGCCGTGGATAATGGCTTCTAGTGATACATCATTTACCATTTCCAGTGATCAAGTTATGACAAAAGGTAAACCCAAAAAGGATATGGAAAGCCAATATCTTTCACAGGCAACCGGACTTGCACTATAAATTAAAAGGAAAATATGCCTTATAAAGATTATGAAAAGAAAAAAGAACACTCTAGAATTCGTGATGCTACCCCCAAAAGAAAAAAGGAAGAGAAAGCAAGACATTTATTAAGGGCATATAATATGACTTTAGAACAATGGAATCAAATGTTGAAAGTACAGAATGGAATATGTGCAAATCCACATTGTGATAAAGTATTATTGGGTGGTGATACTTGTGTAGACCACGATCATAAAACAAAAAAAGTAAGAGAGTTGTTATGTACTCGGTGCAATACAGATTTGGGGCGATTGGAAGATAAACATAGAATAGAAGGATTATATTTGTATCTTAAAAAACATGAAGAAATGGTAATACTGAAAGGATAATATGTTTGCATATGTAGGCGGTAAATATAGACA